>Ga0209367_1009329_pt1 | contig 13328 bp, 8 predicted proteins | sample WorMetLIZISLAND2_FD_187412 | JGI IMG/M metagenome (GOLD analysis project Ga0209367, IMG submission 187412) | Marine gutless worms symbiont microbial communities from Max Planck institute for Marine Microbiology, Germany - Olavius geniculatus... ... | reverse complement strand
AAGCGCTAATTTATTGCATGTTAAGCCAATTTTTGACCCCCTTTCAAAAAAAGTTGTAAGGGGGGCCCCCGTCCCCGGTGGGGGGTGCGCTAGTAAGACTTGGTGATTCTCTAGCGCGTGTAAAAAATTGGGGGCGCAGCACCCCCTAGGGGCCGAAATATGGTCTTCCAAAAAATGCGCTTTGGTGGGTTTAATTCCACATCTAGATCTCCAAGGTCACTGGACCGAACTTCACCGGACTTGTTTCGCCTAACGCGGGAGGAATCGGTGTCGAACGAGTAACTCGCCGATTTTGAATATCTTCATCCGTTCCAAAGAAATTGGCCGCCAAACTTCGAAGTCGACCGAAATCGGGCCAAATTATGCATGTTTTTGGCCCCTAAAAGCAAAACTTAAGTCCGCTTCCGCAAGCTATCGCTTACGTGCGGACTAAAAAGCAAGAGTTAATGACAGAGACCGTATTGAAAGAAGGACATTTTCTGTAGCTTGCAGCTTTGTCGGACTTCATTGATTGCTACGAGCAGTGTGGCTGGACACGCAGACATTCAGGATCAACAACATGGCTTATATACAAAATATGCCAGCACACACAAAGCACAGACAGCAACAGCTCAACATATCACTGGACCACACTAGGCTAGCTGGCTTAAGCCACGGTTTAGGACTACTGGTGGCTTATGTTGGCCAGCCATGGCTCACAAATACAAACCAAAAAATTAGCTGCAGAAAATTAGACAGTCACATCAATTATAACAATGCCCATTGCCCATGCCTGCCATGAAATATATATGAACATACTGGTACTCACAACTTGAAGTAATGAAAAAATCCAAACTGCATCAAGCTACAAGCAGGTCTGTAAGCCAATTTGTGCATTAGTGCAGGTCTTCAGGATGGCAGGTAAAATTGGCTATAAGTAGTAATGCAATACTGTCCATTATACTAATAATTTTGGACGTAGAAAATTTTAAGGCAAGCTGGCTTACGGCTCTTACAGCTTACATTTTTGCTGGTGTGGCTTACAAATTTGGTAGCAGCTTGTGACTTAGCATGTTCCATGGCTGCATACAACCGCTTATAATGGCAACTTTGGGGTCTACTCACACAGTATAGCACACGTTACATCTGTGACAGACTGACAGGTTAAAACTACACGGTGTTTCATAAAAAGGGACCCCTTTTCGTTTGTCTCATAATTTACTCAAACGATGATCAATTTACACAAAATTTTTATCAGTTGTAGCTGAAGAAACACTAATTCAAAATATGTAAACAATATATGGCAGTTGATTAAATGCTTTTTGCTAGTTGTGATGTAATGCTAACGTCATAGTGTGTCGTGAGTACAAGCTTGCTTGTCTCAACTAGTGCTGTCAGTTGCTATCCTGCTTCGATGGTGAACTTAATCTGATTCGCTAATGAAAAATGTTCATTGTGTCAGCACTGAGCAACATGTGGACATGAAATCAGGCGTTTTGCGATCCCAAAATGCAACCATTTTGCAAGCTCGGTGTGCTAGTACACTGTCTTGCTCAAACATGTGAGAGACCAACGATCCCCACAAACATGTAAATGCAATTGCTTTGCACTTTTTTGTGGCTGCAACTGTAAAACTTCAAAAATTTGTCATCAACGAACTAGATTTTTCACCATTGGAGCAGGGTTGCAACTGGCAGCACCAGTTGAAACTAGCAGGCTTGTACCTGTGACATATTATGACATAAGCGTTATGTCACGTCTAGCAAAAAATATTTAATCAACTGCCATATTTAGTTTAAATATTTTGAATTAGTACTTCCTCAGCTACAACTGTTAAACATTTTGTGTAAATTGATCATCACTTGAGTAAATTATGACAAAAATAAAAAGGGGTCCCTATTTTATGAAACACCGTGTATGTACCAAAACGTCCACCAAGTTCACTGCCATTATTGATAAAATGTTAAACTACATTTTGTTGTAAACTCCACAGCTCTGAAGAGAGCTACAAAGCACAGATAAAAAGCACACCAGCAACTTTCTCAACCTTTAAGAATCATATCTCTGGAGTGTATGGTTATGCGTTTGTAGCATAAGCTGCTGCAATACACATAGACTTAAGCATGACATGCACTACAAAGCCTAGACCAAGACGTATGCTGGAAAAATTAGTACAAAAATGTTGATGGTGTATATGGTCCACGGAACAACAATAAATCCAAATTTCGGAGAGAAAAAAGCCGAGAATGATATAACAATGCAACTGACCTCCTTCTGAAATGAAGGAACCTCCAAGAATTGCCAAAGCCTGCAAAAAGTAACGAAAACATTACAGCTGCCGTAAATCAACAACTAATAATCTCACAGAACTGTGCGAGACTCTCTGCAGTATCATTACGCTTTCAAGTTGTCCTATGAAACGTTTCAATAACTAGCTTAATGTTTTATTATTTTACTTCTCAGTGGGAAGTGCTTAATAGCCATTATGTAGTTCTTAAGAGGTATAAACTATAAACAGTAAACAAAGTCCAACAGAAAGAAAACTACAAATGTACAAAAACAGAAATGTGACTGACAAATGACAGATGAAAAAAATGACAAAAATTTAACACAGACTGACCCAGAAAAGAGATTCTCCATGTTGCGGTGGATCTATTAAGCCCATAATGCCGTGGTAGTAAGAGAGCCCGGCTCCGACACAGAATATACCTACACCACTGATCAACGATGAGACGTTACTAAAATGCTCCCAGCCATATCTGCATTTAAATCACACAAAACAACAGAATTATTTTACACAGTGTAAACACAAACACTAAAGCTGAAAAAAATTTCCTTATCCTGAAATAAATTTGATTTAATAAAGATCTACTGTGTAAATTTTGTGCATTTTTTGGCTGACAATACATCCAACGTAACCAAATTATGTCCAAGAGAGCTATCCCAGTGCCGATTAACTTGCTGCTAATATCCGATCACATTACCCAGTAACGAACAAACACAGCACTTCAAAAAATAATATATTGAGTTTATAATGCATAATAACAATATAATTTTTCCCAAAAAGTGTCAAGTTCACCCTTAAAACAAATCTTATCCCAAGGCTACCTTCATTAGTTTCCAAAAATTCATACGCTAGCTTCATCAAATGCAACCAGTTTTGGCTATGTAGATAATTAAAACTGATTGTAACCAAAGAGTAGAACGGTAAAAAATCAATACTAAAAGTTATGACAATAACTTCATAAACACAACAATGCACAACTACAAAACTTAGTACTAATAACCGCAGTTGATCAGAAAATGAAAATGAAAGTAAAACTAACGGATGTTCGGTGTCAGCTTTTTTCACTGACTGTCGAACTCCTGCAGCAAGAATTATCTGCAACAGTCAAACGTATATCCAACACGTAGCAAAACAAGAAATCAAAAATTTGTCCACATGTTTGCAAGACACTGATCGACTTTCAAAATTCTTTCACTGGTAGACTCGGTAAAATAAATTGCAATAAAAAAGCTGCTAAAAGATTCCACCACACCGTAAAAATGGTGATGCTACACTACCTTGTAGAATACCAGTGTCTAAGAACTAACATGCCCTTTATGCTGAGTTACCTTCTTGCTGAAATAAGAACTGTCAGACAGTTGGCTTATGATGGGCAGCAACTGCGGTATGACAAAAAAGTTGTTTTATTCAGTTACTCCAAGATTGACAAATATTACATGTCTTCATTCAGTTATTCCTACCACGGAAAACTTTTCAGCTAGAAGATTAACAAGAAAGATAGACACATCACGCAAGAAACGTAATGTGGCCTATTACGACAGCTGCACCAAATTGCACAATGTTAACACCAACAGTAAGCTCTTGTTCTTATAAACTAACAAGAAATTTGAGCTAATGCTCACGAGATGCGTGAAAGCCTATAGCAGTTCTGGTTCAGTACTTTAGCTGGAAATTGGGTTGATCATGCTAAGTTAATATACAAGTACCAAATTCTCTATCTGGATCGCATAACAGTAGTTCCATGGCACCACCATGTGAATGATATAGACTTGTGTCGCAGCCCGAAATCAGGAAAAAAATCCATAAAACCCCCTATTTCGGCATTCAAGGTCATTGAATTCGGAGCCAATCGAGAGCCAGTGTACGACTTCCTATTAGTGATTAATAGTAACCTAGGCCCTATCTCGCACAGTTACTGAGATACAGCGACTTATTGGCCAAAAATCACAAACTTTGCCCACCCCCCTCTCATTTAGCACCTTCATTCGGGGTGACTCCCTTCGAATTTATGGAAAATTTTTAAGGTTCCTAAAACTAGAGTCTTCCAGGCAGCCGACAATGAAGATTTGATGATCCCATCTTGCACCGTTTTTGACTGATCCACCCGCGTAATGGACAAACGGACAGACAGATGAATGGACAGACAGACAGACAGATAGACAGACAGACGATGGCTAAGATGCGCTGAAAGCAGTAGCTGCTTTTGCGCGTAAAAATTGACCTTTAGAATGGCCACAGGGTAAGTCACAATGGACAAGTACCTGATTGGCAGTGTCGGCTAGAGAGTGAATGAATTCAGAGAACATGCTATGAGATCCAGTATACAGCCAGGCCCCGAACTTCATTATACAGTTAGCTGCATTACTACAAATACAGATCAAAATACTACTACAATTACTACAACAACTACTATTAGTAGGGATGTGACGAACTTCATATTTGCATTCTGTGAATTTTGGATAAGGGATACTGACTGAAGAGAACACTTAACACTCTGGATGTTTCATTTTTTTAAAAATTAAACTTAACTGATTGAACTTTGCCTTAGATACTGATTTATTCTCACTGAACACTGAACAACTACTTTGGATGTTTCACTTTATTCAAATACCAGTAGCAGAACAGTAAACTTTTCTTGAGACTAAATAAGTATTCACATTCGTTATTCGACGAATTGTAAAGCTAATATTCGCATTCAATGAATGCGAATATTTTTCCGCTTTGTTATATCCCTAACTATTACATGCTACAAGAGCTGGTGCACAACCAAACACCACTTCACTATACAGGTAGCCGCGTTACTACACATGCACAGACAGCAGAATATTACTACCTGCTACTACTACTATGACTATGACAACCACTACTAATATCAATACTATTCAGTGTTGAACTGGGTCAAATTTTTTTTTAAAGTTACCACAATGTAGGTCTGGTCCGAAAAACTAAATTTCCAGAAATTATCGAGGAAGGTCTTTTTGCAAGTTGCTCCACTGAATCAAACGACAAAATTAAAGGCTAAAATTAGAGAATGCAGATAAACCCTCACAGATCTGCAAAGATAGAGCAGGTAATGTTAAAAGTTGATTAATATTAATATTTGTGAATAAAAGCAAAGAGAAACGATAACATACATAGCAACTGCAAGAAGCACCACTCTGCCTGATCCAAATTGGACCATGCTTGGTTTACCCTGTCAACAGCACAAACACAATAAAAAAATAATAAATAAGTGAATAATAAAATAGCAGTAACACTATGTGTATTTAGAGGATCAAACCTGCCTTTTTAAGAAAACTGAACTTGACAGTTTCTGGAGTTTTCACGGGTTTTAAGTTATCAGAATAAGCACTTGTAAATAAAGTACAGAAAAACATACAAAAATGGAAATTGTTAGGCTTGAAACTTTTAAAAGCTTAAAACTTAATACAGTATTTTATTACTAGTGAAACAATGAACAAAAGATGAGTAAATGTGGGGTGGATTTTGGGGTACGTACGTGGTTAAGTCCTATTGCAGATGAACAGAAAGGAAAACAAAGATCCAATGGCTTTACCATTGTGCAATAGTAGGACGGACATACCATCAATAAGCTAACAATCTTGTGAACCTAAATATCTCGATAAAGGTGATCATACTGAACACAACATATCACTTAATAATTTATGCAAATTCATCGATAACACAACCTATCATTTGTTTTTTGTTGACGTTTCGGCAACTGCTGCTGCTTTCTTTGGAGTGACTGCCCGGTGTTGCTGTGGCGGACAGTAAGTAATCATAACTGTTTGAAAGTAGGTCTCATTTCATCAACTTGTCGTGTTCCTTCCTGATGTATATCGCTTACTTCCGCACATCTATGGTTACTTACTGTCCACCACAGCAACACATGGCAGACAGTCATTCAGTAACATCAACAATAATCAAATTAAAGGTTGTATTATCAATGAATTTACGTAACTTATTAAGTTACTACTTCAACCATCATTCAACATACAGAGGCAGCTGTCTTGGCATCCGGTGTAGCCGGTCCACTGGAGAATGAAGTTGTAGTCGATGCTTTAAAGATATAGGGTCTCTCGTACTTCTCTCCCGGCGCCTGTTCACGAGCGTACTGCTTCTGAGCGTAGCGCAGTGGAAACAGTCCTAGTGTGCACATGCACCAAACGCAGCATAATGATAAAGGTATCTTACAAAAAATGATTATAATCAGCATTAAGACACCCAGGCAGGTACGCAAAAAATCCAAAAGGTGTTTTGGGGCAAACCCACCAAAAAACCTGCTAAAACCTACCAAAAACCACCCAAAACTTAATCCAATTTTAGTTTCTTGTTCCACTAATAATGAAATATTTCATCGTGGTTAAGTTTTTTAAACAATTAAAGCTAAAATTTGGAAATGTTGGTATATTTTTGTTGCAAATAAGAAATAAAAACTCATAATAATCAACCAACTAAAACCTATAAAGATCCCCAATAAATCTAGTCAGGCTTTTCTACAAAAACTTAAACAAACAAAAAAACAATAGCCAAATAATCCAATAAACCCAAAAAACCAATACCCAAAAACCCTAAAAACTGAATAAAACTCCTAAAAACTGAATAAAACTCCGAAAAAAAACCAATAAATCTCCCAAAAACCACTGGGCTGCACTTTTTTAAAAAATGGGTTTTACAGTCAAATGAAAATGATGAAATGTAAAAACGCATCAATTGATCATTGTGCGGACTCAACCTAAAAACATGCTAATCCGTTTTTGCAACCCTGTTTATAATAAACACCACATAACCTTGCATTGTTCTATTCACTGACGAATTCTACCAGTGCATCAAGCTGCAAACTCTACCTGGCTGAAAATGCCAAATTCTATGTATTTTACTGACAAAAGATGACAAATTCTCAATAATAATATCTACAATACAATCATTGGTTTCTCCGTCAAATTAATGCCAACTTGATGCCGAAATTGAGTGTTACTGCCAAACGAGAAAAGTGTAACGCAGCCACACACTGCCAAAGCTAGCAAACAATTGTGCATTCTGAGATCATACATATAATTCCAGTCATTATGTGGGCGATTTTCTCTGGAAATCCCTGTTGACCATACATTTACAACCATTGCTCCAAGAACTCCAGCTCAATGTAATGAGAGGATAGCAAAACCAATGGATGATTCTCTGTGCACAGTGTTTCTTACAATCGACAGATATATGTTTATCCCATTCCTGCTCATTCTTCTACTATAAGTGTAATGTTTTCTGTGACATATACAAATCCGGTTGATGTAAATTCTCAAAACTTTGCGATTCTGTACAAGGCACAATTCTCTGACAAGTGACAAACAAAAACTGGGACAAACCAGCATGCTCTTGTCTCTCCCGTGCTTTACGTAGATCTTTCTGTAGCTGGATGTTCTCCAGACTTCCCCACTTCTCAATAGCCCTGCACAGCAAACTATTCAGCTTAGTATAAAGCTAATGTTTTTGCTCTAGCAGTACATCATTGCATAGCTACCATATGTCAAGTTGGGACAGTATGCTGAGATAAAATCCAAGGAAAAAATAATAAACAGATATATAAATTCTGAATAGATGACTAACTGAATCAATTTCGGACAGAAGCCCTTATTTATATCACAAATGACTCACATAGCTCCAAGGAAACTGCACACTTGTAGTAACGTAAAAATATCATTATTAATTGATGAAACAAAAAATTTTAAACTGGCCAAAGTAATAACAACTACTACTGGATCCACCAGCTGCTGGTGCAAGCCACCAAATCAAATGGCAACTATATAACTGCCGTTAACAAAATATTTACCGTTGTTCAACGTCTCGGCGTTTGTACACTGTGATGTTGTCACGTTCGGGATATGGACTTCGTCGGATAAACTTCGGCAAATTTTCAAACTCGCTACAAAAGACACAAAAATATCACACATTCAACCTTAACGAGACAATTAAATGATCAAAGTCTTGCAACTTCTAAATAAACATACTACAATATTACAACTACAACTATCATTACTGATATTAAACTCGATTTCATTTAACTCAAAATCAGGTAAAGTACAGGGGTACTGCAAACACCACATGGGAATCACTTCACTTGGCATCTTAGATGCTATGTGACCTTTCACTGCTCAACTAATAATAGCACAGCACAAAAGCACTCAGATATATACAAATAAGAAGATCACAGAACTCATAATCAAAACAAGATCGAGAACTCCAGGCCAAATCACAACCAATGACCAAGTAAGCCTAGGTAAGCAACATAAACAAAAAAAATTTTTTAAAAACATCTCGGCTAAAACTTAGGTCCGCTCCGCAAGCTATCGCTTCAGGGTGGACTAATTAAAGTGCCCAAAAGCAACAAGCTTCACTACAGAAGCACTGAATGAACTGAGGGGTGTGAAAGGAGATGGAAAACAGTTTATTTTTCAGACAAAACTGAAAGACGGCCATAAAGCTCACAATAATTAACTCACAGGTGGCAATGGCATGGATTAAATACTAGCATGGAATCATAATATGAACTAAATCACTATGACAAAACTACATCATTGACATTACTACAGTCTATCTATTACGCCATTAACTGCAAAGACCAAAATTATGACCAAGGCCACAGACATCGAGATCGAGAACAAGACAGCAATTTTTGATCTCAAGGCTACATCACTGCCACACAAAAGTCGAGAAAACATGACTGCAATAAAACAATAACTCCACTCCAAAAAAATCTGTCACTGGTAAGGAAGACGTAAAAAAATGAAAAACCTCGACTCCAGTAGATATTCACTCATGGCACGCAGGATTGGAACGTATATATTTGCAGTGTAGACCTTTGAAAAGTCGATCTTCTGTCGAGCTTTTGCTGTTGGCCGTACTGCAAAAACAACACAATGTTAGTAAATAATAACGATATAATATCACTTCACGATCATTTCTTGAATCTCCAACTGGCAGGTTTATAACAATCTCTTCTAGAAATTAGTGCTGTTGAGGCGTTAATTTTTCTAATGGCGTTAACGCATGCATTAATATTTTTAATGCATGCATTAACACATTAACTAACACATCATTAGGCAATATACTGCTAACATTGTAGGGAGTGACCAGAATGATCACTGACAACCTCGTAGCTGTGTCACAGGACCATGACAGTAGTGATGGAATGGCAATAAAACTACTTTTTATTACCTGTATTATTCGGTCAGCAAATAACTGCAGTTCATTGGAACATTGAAACTCGTGCTTCACAGAATTAAGCAATGTTATGTATGTGCGTTAATTTTTTAACGCGTGTTAATTCTTTAACGTGATAATGTGTTAACGTGTTAGTTCAATGGCTCTACTTCTAATACCTGCTCTTGACCTTAGTTTCGCTTCTATGGCTTTGTAAGCCAAGCTTAACATGAAAACTAAGCACCTGTATGTACTTCTTTCCTCTTGCTGCTTTACCCCAGCATATTTCTTGAATTTTTTAGTATAAAACTGAAAAGCACAAACTGACCACCAACTGTAGTGTGGATCTAAAAACATAGATATGGAGCATTTAGATTACTCATATACACAAAATCTAATATTGTTACCATCCACCTCACTAGAAAAATTCATCAAAATACAATCACAACCTTTTGGGTAACCTTGCAGACAGAGAAACTGTGGCAAAAGTATATTAACTCCATTCTTCAACAAAAAAATTGTTTAAAAAATGCCACTTATTTTCATCATTTTCATCACGATGCAAATCTGACAGCCAACCAGCACAGTTTATCAAAGTGCAAAAACACGTAAAAAAAATTAATACCAACATTTGTATACAATTTCGCTGACGGATTTTGTCGGAATGGAAATGCCGGGTTTCGCAGTTTCTGTTTTGCCTGGACCTCCGGCTGGTGTAGTCGAGGTTGAAGTGGGCACATCGCCGCTGGTTTGGGAAGACTTTGATGAGTCATTGTCATTTCCTGACCCAGGTGATGATGATGATGATGATGATGATGATGATGATGAAGATGAGTATCGGTCAAATTTCAATACACAGCAACGAGACTGGAAAAGCGACTGTGAAATTGGTCGCAAATTTGTTGCACACCGATGGAATCGTCGACAGCAAATGTTAGCAGGCACTGATATACACACAAACCAACATTTTAACTTATTAATACAGCTACCAATACTAAGTTTTCGGCAGTACCTCTGGTGAATATGCAACAAATAACTAATCTAACAAACAGCAATATGCGACAGAGCAGCACGTATGAAAGTACTAAGTAGTAACACAATCAAAAAGTATAGAAACAACAAAAAAACACATCAATAAAGAACAACATGTATAGTTGCTAAACGTGACAAAAAAAGCAATACAACAAGATATAAATGATTATGTGTGCAATTTAAAAAAGTTTGCAAGAGACTGTTATCACTTGATCACCTGAAAGCAAACTAGAGATTACACTGAGACTAAACTAGAGATTAATCTCTTGAAACTGAAATCACATGATAATATGCTAAGCAGAAAAGTAATACGATAATTATACATTCCGATCGGCGATCTGACAAAAGATGTCAAAAACTGATCTCAGATCGGCGATCACCGATCTGCAGCAGCCGTTTATACTGATATGTTCAGACTGCGATGCAAGACACAACAGCAATGTTCTTGCATAAACAAACACCCATGAAACTTGACGTTAACCTTCAGTTTTATAAATTCTGTAATGTAGCACAGTTTGGCACTCCACAAAGCATGTGTTGATTAACTGTTTGAATCTGAGTTGGACACATTTTGCTTGCAGTGGTCCACTAAACCCGATGGCCTCATCGGCACTGAGATCTTCAGTGCAGGTGCAGCTGCACCTGGTATGAAATATTACACCATTTATAAACTAATGGAATACAAGAAAATAATCTGCACATCCAAGCACAACTTCACCAATGATGCATATAGGTCTATTAAGATGCCGAGCTGACATGGTGAAGTACAGTGTTGTTCCCATGCAGCAGACAGTAGCATGTCACGATCTGAATTTATCAATATATGCTGCATACTCAGATCGACAATTTGAGTATATCAATTTTTACGCACGAAAGCAACTACTGCTTTCAGCGCGTCTTAGCCATCGCAATTCTGTCTGTCGATCACACAGGTGGATCAGTCAAAAGTGATGCAAGCTAGAATCACCAAATCTTCACCATCAGCTGCCTGGAAGACTCTAGTTTCAGGAATCGTAAAAGTTTTCCATAAATTCGAAGGGGGTCACCCCAAACGACGGCGCTGAATGAGAAGGGGGTAGGTAAAATTTACGATTTTTTGCCAATAAGTCGCTGTATCTCAGTAATGGTGTGAGATAGGGCCTAGGTCACTATTAATCACTAATAGGAAGTTGTACACTGGCTCTTGATCGGCACCGAATTCAATGATTTTGAATGATCTTGAATGTCAAAATAGGGGGTTTTATGGATTTTTTTGGTGATTTTGAGCTGCGACACAAGTCTATATCATTCACAAGATGGCGCCACGGAACTATCGTTATGCGACCCAGATAGAGAATTTGGTATTTGTATATTAACTTAGCATGAACACCCCAATTTTCAACTAAATTACTGAACTGGAACTGCTATAGGCTTTCGCGCATCTAGTGAGCATTAGCTCAAATTTCTTGTTGACAGCAATTATCAGATCGCCAATCTGAACGTATCACCATTCAAAGTGACAACACAAACATATTGTACAAGCTTTAATAAAAGACAGCACAATAACATACATGTATCTATTCCACAGGCAAATGCACAAACGGACTTAATAACATGCTGTTCAGCACAAGATGACAAATGTAACCGTAACAGATAGAAGCACGGCTTGACTGGCTGCAGCAGATGTTTCACTATTAACACCATCGTCCACTTCAGTTGCTCTACAGCATTAACTGCACAACATTGGAACAATAATTAATGTTAATAAATAACAATAATTCTAGCGGCAGATCGGCAATCTTGCTGTTAACACTGGAAAATTGCTAAAGGTAGATCGGGTAGATACATTATTTGGAAGACGGTAGAATTTATATGTCTGGAAGACGTAGTTGTAGAAGGTTTGCAAACCATGCCACGACACTGTCACGTATTTAAATCAGGCTCATTCAGTATTATATCAGAGTCCATCTCGAGCCAAAGCTGTTTTTTGTAACATGGACTTAGAACTATAGTGCTTAACAACGAGATAAATGTAGTTAGATAAATGGCGATCTATGCTAGTAATTTTCTGCTCTCTAGTGCGAGATCGCCGATCTACCGCTAGCACTGACCAATAAATTAAGTGTAATTTTGAGTGCCCCTCTCACTCATTTGGGGCCCTAAACTTAATCAAAAATCTTATCCATATGCATTGACAAACAGCAAAACAACATACAAAGTACAATGTGACACAAACTATGCAACTTTTTCATTCCTTTTATCCTATCCATATTCGTCCCACTCCGACTCCCAGAGTTATTTGTACGCTGCTCTGCAAGACTACGCCGTCTGTAGAATGTCAAATAAAAAATGTATTAAAAGTATAATGTCAACAATAAAAACGATTTATTTTACTCAACGTTGCAATATAACTTTCCAAATAGTCTACAAACATGTATACAGCAAAAACCAGCGCGAAATAAACCGATAAATTACGCAAACAATCTAAGTTTGTTTACATTAAAAATATGGATCGTACCCAGCATAACAAACCAGATTAAAAATAATCAAAAGATTACTATCGAAAATAACAGTACTGTCGCAAAATATTTTATCGTAGGCCTATCGCATTGTTTCGTAACTTGTCTAATTCTTCGTATTTGTTGACAGAGGATCGACAGATTCTTATCGTTTCAATTTTGCCTATAATTTTCCCAAATGAGGCATTTTAGCCCCACATTAATGAAGCGTTACAATACAATACAATACAATGGAAAATTTGCACTCAAAAACTGACAAACACACTGTCAGTTTAATCTAGCACATAAACTAAAAAGAACTGAAATGTTTAAAAGAAAAATGAAATGAGAGATACTGA
>Ga0209367_1009327_pt1 | contig 13329 bp, 6 predicted proteins | sample WorMetLIZISLAND2_FD_187412 | JGI IMG/M metagenome (GOLD analysis project Ga0209367, IMG submission 187412) | Marine gutless worms symbiont microbial communities from Max Planck institute for Marine Microbiology, Germany - Olavius geniculatus... ... | reverse complement strand
TAGTCCTAGAATACATATTTCGTATTTCACGCTTAATATCCGCATCATCTTTCATATTGTCCTTTATATAATGACCAAGGTACCGAAATTCGGTCACAAACTGGAGCTGTTGCCCATTCAATATGAAATAAAGAGTAGAATGTAAATATAATATTAATATGTCAATATAGTGATCGTATTGTCAGTACGGGTCAGTACAGTAAGCTCACATTGGTTAGATATCTTAATTCAATTCAGTGCCAGTCACTTGTACATTAGTAGTGCGGCAGCTTAGAACCAGATTTGGGATTGATGTGGATGTTCTGGCCAAAAGCATCAATTTTTTCCAGTGTTACTTATCCCGTGACCTGTTCATTTTTGATAGGAGCCACTTTTGCAAAAAATGGCATGGCAGCCATTTTGAATTTCAGATTTATGCAAAAACGTATTATTAAGAATATCTTGGCTTTCAGGTCACATAGGATCACATGAAAATTGTTTTTCATGTCTAATCCCCTCATTTTCCGGGTCAGTGACTGCAAATGTGCCACTTAAAATGACACCAGATGGTTTAAATCATACTAAACAGGAAAGCCCAGCTGTCGCTAGGGAAGACGCACTACAGCCTATACAGTTGCTGTTGCAGTACTGACCTACAAGGTCATCCAAGATCTATGAGTTTCATCTTATCTTAAAGAGCTTAAGCCACTTTTTATTAGTGATTAATAGTAACCTTGGCTCTATCTTATACCTTGAAACTTTCCATAGAAAATTGCGGACAAACCGCTGCAGATAAAAGTGCTGATTTGAGATCGTGCCTTGCCAGGCCTGTCGAGAGCCACAGTTGGGCCTGGGGAAACATTTTCGCGGGCCCTCCATCTTACATTTTTGTGGGGCCCCTCTGGGGAAAAATTTTTTGAACTTTTTTTGAAAATGGTGCATTCTGGTGTACTTTATATTTCTGAGCGACAGCGGAGCCCCCAAACGTTGCGAGACCCAGGGTAACTAACCCCTCTACCTCCCCACGTCTCGACGGGCCTGTGCCTTGCTGGGGCTTATTGTGATCGTACAGATACCCATGGTTGATTGCTTGGTTGGTGCCTGTCTGGTCTGTGGTCTGGTCATGTGCGCTGGGTGCCTTCACTGTTCCTGTCATGCCTTGGAGTTGAATGGCGCATTGGAGAGGCTCTTGCCATCTTGCGGGACGATGGGTTAGATTAGGATTTCCGATAGATACTAAACTCATTGTAGTTCGGGACTGGACTATATGGCTATCTTGTCAGGCTTAGAAATTCTGTGGGAGCTCCACTTCGCCCCGTTTGGCTCGGAGGCATGGTAGGGGTGGTGTGGCTGCACTGCTCATATGGCTGGCTGGTCTGCTAATAAGTTGGGCTGCCTGCTAGGTGGTTTTCTTTTGGGACTGGAAAATCTTTTGGTGAGCCCTACACTATAAGGAGTAGTCATGTGAGTGGGAGCAGATGTGTTTTTTGCTATTCCCACCATGACTTTCAGTACCCAGTATTATTGCTAGGAACCTTCTAAAGTCGGCTGATGGGCCCACGTGGCCACCTAAGCCTACAGGGTGCCACTGGCTGCCTTGCTCCGCATTGAAACGATGGAACGATGGACGTTTGCTCCGCTGATAGTTGTCACTTTGTTACAGCGTTTTAGTTTGACTTCGGAGAAAACTTTTTCTGTGATAGGATTTGCAGCTGCTTTCCCATTTTTTGGCTTAATCAAACTGTAAAAATGTGTTCAAGTTTTAAGAAGGGTCACCACTCACCATCTCTAATATAGAAAGAAATAATTTATGTACCTCCTTGTAATTCATCTGAAAAACCCAAAGTGTTTAAAATGTCAATCAGTTCACGAGATGCATGCTTTTGATAAATGCAAACTGCAATGGCCAGCAGAATAAGAGAGAAAAAAAGATCGAAATTATGGCATGTGCAACTGATGTGCATCTTCGTTGATTGGTCTGTGTTGCTTTAGATTTTAAAACTTTATTCAATAACAGGGAGAGACTGTCTGGAATCACAGAATTACTGTTGGTACTTTCCATGGCACGATAAGCAGTTATATGTCTGCATTTTAATATCATCTGAATGAATAAAGCAGCCATACTAATTATACTGTCCTTATCGTTTTGTACATCGAATTTTTTTTCTAATTTCCACAAGCTTTGTAGAATTTATGTCCCTTTTCCCTCAAGGTGACATCATTGGACGAAGAACGAATGGTTGTAATTATTACTTGATCACTATATTTCTTTGTCGCTTTCTCTTTCAACGTCTTTTCTGAATATCCTTCACATTATTCAAGAAAGACTGGTGAATATCTAACCGTTCGGATAACGAATATTGGCATTCGTCATTTTCTTCAAAATGCATTTTTTTACCTTTACTGACCGTAGAGTCATTGTATTAACACATCAAAATTATATTTACATTCTACTCTTTATTTCCTTTGATTTGATATGCAATATGCCTATGTTTTGACGTACTTAAAAATTGACCTATTTTTCTATTTTGTTAAAAATTTTAAATTCAAATTTTGAAGACAGCACAGCTGGGATTCTTGGGGAGTTTTGATATGTTATTCCTAGTGCTGCAGGCTAACTATTTTGAAAAAATCAGCTTGATACTAATTTTTTCCTTAGTAAACTTTAACGCTCCTGGACTATATGTTACGTTAAGGAATGTTTATGAATTCAAGAAGCGACTGGTGATGTCTGATTAGTCTGGGGCCTAATTTACGAAACGTCGTACGACAATCGTAAAATTATCGTAAAATCTTCGCAACTTTGTCATATCTTTGTCGTAAATCAATAATTACGATGTCGTAAGATTGTTGTCTTGAGTATACGTATTCGTTTATCTACACTGTGTCTCAAAAAACTGTGCCATTGTTATTTTTTGAGTAAATTCGTGAAAAATATGCCGATTTTAATAATTTTAGCACACAATATTTAGAAACAACTTGCCGTAAATGACCATAGTTTGTGCTCACCTTATTATAATAATGTTGCCTATATCTTCGTAACTTTCTCGCAGTTTTGTCGTAACTTCGTAGTCGCTAAAATTAGCCAGCCAATCAACCGCCGTTACGTTGTCCTCAACCACGATCTCGTCGACCTCAACCAATCACGACGCAGTGTCACTGAGCTGGCGGCCCACGCCCAGGTTACCAATGTAAACAATAACAAGTGAACTGATTTTGCGGCGATTTCGCTGCCTGAAGTTACTGCAAACGAAATTTATACGTATTACGGCACTATGTGAGAGTTATATACTAATGAAAAATCTAAATATTTACTGCATGCGTGCTTGATGCTGTCGTACGACAGCTAATGAGCTGTCGTACATTTTGTCGTAACTTTGTCGTAACTTTTGTGGTAAATTTGTTGTACGATTTTTTTGTAAATCGCCTTTTAGCGTGCATTTGTCGTAAACCTTGCGCATGTCGTAACATTGTCGTATATTTGTCGTACGATGTTTTGTAAATTAGCCCCCTAAAGCATAACATTATCGATACTGCTGTCAATTAATGGAGAAATTGTCTCCATGTTTGTGTTTGCGCTATTGGTCAACATTTCGATCAATTTTATTGCAGGCAGCTAAGAAACGAAACAATTAAATAATGTGTCAACCAAATTGTCAACAATATAAAGAAAATGTGTTTTTGTGTGTTATTTATATTCAGAAGTAATACCACTAGGTAAAAATGCAATATTTTGTTGGTTCTGATTTCCCTAGGCAGTGAAGAAACATACGATAAGTGAGGTGAAACTACAAAATAATTTGATGGCCAGTTGTCTTAGAAATATTTCTACCAAAATTTTTAAAATCCGATAATTTTTCTTTAAGTTACACTCGAGAATGTTTGGGATGTTTTTTGAGACACAATGTATATAGGTAATGTTAGCAAAGCCGTTAAGACGCGTACGGAGCGGCGTAACTAAACTAAATTGAACTGACACGGTTCATTTTTCGACGAACTGACCAATGGGAAAGCAAGACGAGCCCATTGGTCATTGGTTGATGCTAAAGTGAGCGTAGTCAAGTAGGCCACCGACGCCGTTAGACGGTGCCTGCTGTAATGCATCGCAACTTGCTTATTGGCCAGTTTGTCCAAAACTAAACCATGTCAGTTCAGTTTAGCTCGGTTCAGTTACGTCGCTGTGAACGCGTCTTTAGAAATGTTAGGGTAATGCAAGAAACAGTCTGCAAAACGTCTGCTGCTTGTGTTGTTAGTAATCTATCTGCTGGCAGTTTAATAACAACTTTAGATAAGTTTTGGTGTCATCAGGGCGTTTATTATATATCTGCAAGGCAACCGTAACCGGAGACACCGGCAATAGACTTACTGCAATGTAACGAATAAGGTTATTGGTATCAAAAAATTAAAGTGTAACAGACGAAACAATAACAAATTTAGTAATTAGATTTAATTTCTGATTTCTGTATTTTGTGGCAATAAATTTGGTTACTAAGCTACGTCAATTAAAAGCCAGACACGGTTTTTATTCAACGATTAGGCTTACAAGCGACTTTTTATTTCTCTACGTATTTCCCGTTATATCTTATGCGTAGCGTACCTGATATACATGTACATTAATTATTTTAATAAATGTACAGGATCGATTACAAAAAAAAACAGTTTGCAAAAAAATAATGTGTGCCGGAAGAATTTTTTTTAGCTTTTTCTTATGTGACTTTTTATTATGCGATTACGCGATTTGGCAGGCGACGTAAGATTATGGCCATTTTAGGAAAGAGTATAAAATGATGTAGAAAAAACGTCTGTGAATAATATATTGTTCGAAACATGTCAGAAATGTTAGGTTAATATGTGCAGAAATGGCACAAGCTATCTCTGGAAATAGTTGAAAAAAATTACACTCAAGAGAAATGTTTTTAATGTTATCACGGCACGCAACCATGCAGAAGCTGCGTTAAAAATGCAATAACAACTGTTTACATCGACGTTTAATTACCCATCGCATGCATTATATTAAAGCCAATAATGACTATATAAAAGCTGCCATACATTAACCACAATGTGATAGGGAATGCTCGAGACGGCCTCCCGTCAAAAGTTGCTGTCACTTGCGAGTGGCAAATAATGACTTTCAAGTCATAAGAAAATGTGAATCGTAAGTAATCACCATATAGCATCATATTAAATCACTAACCCGTCAATCAATAGGGCTGTAAGTTTTAATCGAAATATAGACGCAAATATTCGAATCACTGAAAAAGAAAAACTTCTGGCTGACGGCATTAAGCGGAAAGTTCATTCCTAGGCCTACGTACTTTTCTTATCTTGCTTAACTTACTGATAGTTTAATGTTATTTATTTCAATTTCAAGTTTTGCATGTAGTACTTTTGCTATTGTTATAATAATTACAGCAACAGCAAATTAAATATTACATATTACGTTTGATGTTATTTATAGATCTGTCACTCATGTCGCTATATATGGCACACGTTTGCACAAAATTCGGTATGTAGACCTACACTCGTTTGATGTTTCGCATTTAGTGATAACATTACATTTCAATTAACCGTTAGGCGTTAGCATTCTTCAATAATAGATTATTGTAATTATAGATATAACGAATTAATCGTTGCTCGTTGCAGCCCACATATACTTCAGTTCCGAAGCTTAGCAAGCGTGCACATGTTTATAACCGTAAATTTACGGCTATGCACTGTCTGGTTTGATGTAACCATTATAGAATCGACGAAATAGACCGGAGAGAGATGAAAATATTCAGCAAGAAAAGAAACAAACGCGCGACGCGGACGGGTACGTGTCAGTTACAGCACAGTGTCGAACACCGTCATAGATTTCGATATTTCGCTATCCTGCAACACCAAATAAAACATTAACAGCGAAAAACATTATCGAATAATCACACATTATAGACAGAGCTTACAGTTTTATTTTACCCACACCGTATACCTCAAGCCTTTCACAGAGTCATAGGGGAGATGGAGACAAACCGTCTCTAATTTGGGAAGGGGGTGAGTTTGCCTTTTAGCCGAAAAGATTAACCCACCAAAGTGGTGTATACCTTCCGCGTGAACCTGAAGACCTACATTTGAACTTTATTTATCGTTGTTGTGGCAGCAGTCAAAAGCGTATCATCAGCGTTCGCAAAAGAAAACTTAGGATAACATTCGATACCAGTAAAAACGTAAATCACTGCGTTTTATCTGAAGAAACTATCACACAAAATATACAGTAGGCCTATATGCGATAATGCGAACCGACTAGTGCATTTATAACTATGAGGCCGTAACACCCAGATGTTGATATAGGCAAGATTAGTTGAGACTGCAGAATAAACCGCAATAGAAAGCTACCATTTCGCGTAGCCTACACTTTTTACGCGGGACAGCAGCTGCTGCTGTAGTGAGTCTTAGCCGTCGCAATTCTGTTTTTCCGTCTGTCCGTTTGTCTATTTGTCCGTTCGTTTGTTTGTCACACGGGTGGATCAGGCAAAAACGGTCCAAGCTAGGATCACCAAATCTTCACCGTCGGCTGCCTGGAACTTGGAAGACTCTAGTTTTAGGAACCGTAAAGCTTTTCCATAAATTCGAAGGGGGTCATCCCGAACGAAGGCGCTAAATGACAGGGGGCGGAAAAAATTGCGATTTTCAGCCAATAAGTCGCTGTATCTTAAAAACGGTGTGACCGTGTGAGGTAGTTAGGGTCTAGGTTACTACTAATGACTAATAGGAAGTCGTACACGGGCTTTCGATTCGCACCAAGAGCAATGGCCTTGGATCATCTTGAACACTAAAATAAGGGTTTATATGTATTTTTGGCGATTTTGGGCTGCGAGACACATTTCAGAGCGAATTGCGCCGCACTCGCAAAATATAGACCAGGAAAACCTGCGAATGAAATTTTCGGCATTAAACGTGGATTTCATCGGTCCAAGTCACTACTCCCTATGTTCAAGGAGGTCTGCGCACGAAAGCATCAAAGAGGGGTGCCTCTTTAAAATGCGCGGTTTCAGCCGCTTAAACAACAGCGGCGGCGCGAGTCCGGTAGCGCCACCTGGCGTATGCGAGTGAATGAATGAAAATTATTGTGTTCAATGTCAATGCTGAGATCCGTGAGCTTAGATTTTGTTCGAAGTGGACTTTCAAACATGCACCGCCGTCGCGCCTTTTCCTTTGCGTTAGCTGGGCTTTTCTTGTAGGTTTATTTAAAGTAACAATATCAGACGAGATAACATGGCAACGTTTCCTACCCTGCGACAGGTCTCAATAAACTCTTCCAGTGATATTACGCCGTCTTTGTTGAGATCCATTTTCTACAAAGATGTATGTCAGCAACAGCATTTGTGCATGAGAAACTCAATAAGAAACGAGACGAAAAAGAACTCAAACGTTCAACCAAAAAAATTTAATCGCTGACCTGTTATGTGACTGATATCATTCATTTCATTCTCCTGTGAATGTGAGCTGATATGAGCTAAAGAAATTAGTATGCGACATAAACATTTCTCATAGCAATGTAGAAATTAAGACATGACACTTTTGAACTACAATAGTGAGTGAGTGAGTTGTTGCACTACAATAGGCTACGTTGTTTTACGTGTCAATGAAGTCTAAGTCTGACTGAACCAATTAGCGAACAAAATAGGCTACTTAGCTTATTAAAGCGCAGCCATTTTTAAGGTCAAAGTGACATAGTAAAATTAATTAACATAGTCATAGTCGCTACGAGATATTGAAATATTTCAGTAAGTTCTGTGACTGGACATGTCGTCTCAGGCTTGGTCTTTTTTCATCTTCTGGGATCCGCAGTACACAGTATTATTGCACTAACTGGTCATGGAAGAAATTGACCAATAAATCGTCTTCGTTTTATGTCCACTGACAACACAACGCGGATTTTCTAGTTTCGTCCACTGCTCTCTACTAATTCTTCGTTGGCTTGAGTATACGTATTCGTTTATCTGCACTGTGTCTCAAAAAACCGTGCCATTGTTATTTTTTGAGTAAATTCGAGAAAAATATGCCGATTTTAGTAATTTTGGCACACAACATTAAAAAACAAATTGCCGTAAATGACCATAGTTTGTGCTCATCTTATTATAATAATGTTGCTACACTACCTTGTGAAATGCCGAAGTTGTAGTTTGGCTGTTTACAACAATAAATTCATACTGTGTAGCCGGTAGCGCATGCAACGGCTAAAAAAAATCATCGTGAGACCACAAAATTATTGGAAATCTGTTAGTTGTTAGTTGTAATTTTATTCGTATCCACTTTTAAATCATGTTGCCAAACATGCGTGCACTGCGCGGTTGCGAACTAAATTATTACAATCGGCCACTGCTTCACGGAGTTATTCGAAATATAAAGGCGCGTACAGAGCGACGTCACTGGACTAACTAAACTGACATAGTTTAGTTTTTGACAAACTGACCAATGGGCAAGCAGGGCCATCGAGGTCACTGATCATTGGTTGACGTGTACGTAAGCGTAGTCACGTTGGCCACTGACGCCGTTAGACGGTGTCTACTGTAATGCATTACTGCTTGCCGATTGGCCAGTTCGCCAAAAACTAAACCAGGTCAGTTTAGTCTAGTTCAGTTCAGTCACGTCGTTCTGTATCGCTGACACAGTTTTGCCGAGAACTTGAGACACGGCGCAGGAAGTTGGTACCTTGAAGACGGTGTCGACGTGGTCTCGGATGGAGTTTTCGTCAATGCGCGGCTCGGTGAAGTTGCCGATAATATCGTAGACCGAACTGACAATCATGTACATCTCGTCTGCAGTGATGATGCCGTCTCCATTGATGTCGTACAAGTTGAACGTCCATTCAAGCTTCTCGAGCAGCGTGCCGCGCAGTAACAGAGACAGGCCCATCACGAACTCCTGAACGCATCATATCATGTGTTGAGATCAGCGTCTTCGTGGGCTATAGAAAGTTTGCCTGTCAGAAAGTTAAATTTTTCTGACAAAGGAGATTAAGTGTGCTCAAAATTTTAACTTCGCCCTTGAAGGTCTTAAAAATGAAGGTTTTCAGCTTCAAATTCTGCATCAAGCAACCTAACGGTTTCGGAAACAACACCCTCGATCATTGCAGTGAAATGCTGTCATTTGTTTACTTAAATACAGTGTTCAGCAAAATTGCTATTAGGTATTATTTCGCGCGATAGCAGAGTGCTTCGCGCGTCATGGCCTGGGCGCCGGTCTGTCCGTCCGTCTGTCTGTCCGTCACACTGCTGTATTGTATCAACACGGTAGAAGGTAAAATCACCAAATCTTTACTATGGGCTGCCACAAAGACTCTAGTTTATCGTGATGAAATTTCGTGTCACTGGGTGAAGGGGTTCCCCTCGAACGAGAGCGTCAAAGAGGGGTACCCCCTCTAAAATACGTTATTTTGTCGCTATTGGCTCTTCTAGTGTAAAAACTGTTGCATATAGGTCCATGGGCTTTTTAATTTTATCAACATCAACGACCTTAAACGCTTTAACTTGAACCTCTAAAATTAGGTGTTTTCGTGAATTTTTCGTGATTTCGGGCTGCGACACACATTCTAAGAGTAAATTGCGCCGAAATGGCTAGCGATAGACCTAGACAACCTGCGTACGAAATTTTTAGCATTAAACGTAGATTGTAGCACTCCAAGTCCCGACTTCCTAAGTTCAAGGAAGCCTGCGCACGCCGGTGTCAGAGAGGGGTACCCCCGAAAAGTGTTTATTTCACTGCTGTTGGCTCGTGTAGCGTAAAAAAACGATTGCAGATAAGTACATAGGCTACACAGCGTTACACGCTGCTTATCATAATAAGCACCGGCGGCGAGCTTGGAGATAAACCTGGACAATCTGCGTACAGGCCTATAAAATTTTTTTAGCATAGAACATCCATTTCTAACAATCTAAATTTCGACCTCTTAAATTCAAGGAGTCTTCCATACAGAAGCCTCAAATTTTGGTGCTCCTTCAAAACGCATTGTTATTTTATTGCATGCTGTACACGATTGCCCACCAGGTGGCAGCATCGCTGCTATCACGCGTCACGTGACCTTTGCTCAAATTACTAGTATTATGTAAGCTTACGGTAAAACTCGTGAGAAACTTGACAAGAAATAAGATGAACTAAAATGCCCGCATTAAAGACGTTAAGCAAAAAATCCGTGAAACATCGCAAGCGTTCTGCTACTAATATGCATTAACGCGAGCTAAAATCAGTCTAAGTGTGACAAACATATCACTCGCAAATACAACAAGAAATTTGAGCTAATGCTCACGGGACGCGCAAAAGTCTATAGCAGTTCCTGTTCGCAAACTGTCAGTCTATCTCTACCCATTTCGTCGCGACTTTTTCGGGGGTACCGCTCTCTGATGCCCTCGTGCGCAGGTTTCCTTGAACCTAGAAAATCGAGAGTTAAACCGTTGAAATCTACGTTTAATGCTAAAAATTTCATATGCAGCTTGTCTATGTCCGTCTCAACTGGTTTCGGCGCAATTTGCTCTTGCAATGTATCTCGCAGCCTGAAATCGCCAAAAAATCCATAAAACCCCCTATTTTGGCGTTAAAGGTCGTTCAAGGTCATTGAATTGGGCGCCAATCAAGAGCCAGTGTACGAATTCCAATTAGTGATTAATAGTAACCTAGGCACCGTTACTGAGATACAGCGACTTATTGGCCAAAATCGCAAATATTGCCCACCCCCTTCTCATTTAGCGCCCTCGTTCGGGGTGACACCCTTCGAATTTATGAAAAAGCTTTACGGTTCCTGAAACTAGAGTCTTCCAGGCAGCCGACGGTAAAGATTTGGTGATCCTAGCTTGAACCGTTTTTGCCTGATCCACCCGTGTGACAGACGGACGGACAGACGGACGGGCAGAATTGCGATGGCTAAGACGCGCTGAAAGCAGTAGCTGCTTTCGCGCGTAAAAGCAATATATTTTAGTTACACGACATTACATTACAAAACAGACAACGTCACCTCGAAGCTGATGGTACCGCTACGATCTTGGTCGAACGTGTTGAAGACGTAATGAGCGTACGCCGTGCAGTCTGAAACAGCAGAGTATTATTAAGGTCAGTATTGGTAGATACAGCATAAAGCAGTAAAGACAAGAAAGTCTAGGTGTCGTTAGGAAAAACGCGCTACAGTTTATACAGATTCTGTTGCAGTACTGACCTTTAAAGTTATCTAGGTGGATGATTTTTATCACAGGCGCGCGGTAGCGCAGCCGTGTGTTAAGGGCGATGGGCTAAGTCAATGGAGAATGGCAAAATTCGACCCATTGCAGATCCAAAACTTCCCAACCAATCAACATAAAATTTGAAAAAAGGTAATTACATTCGCAAGGCGATTCCCTGCGCAAAATTTCGTGCAAATCCGTCCATTGGGGGCGTCTCGGCAAATGGGTTATAACGAAAATTTTTCTAGTATATAAATTATATGCCTTTGTTGTTGACCGACCTACAGGTCCGAACGCCCAGCGGATTTTCACGCGCGATGGCTCAGACAAAGCGGCCTCACGTAAGGGTCAAATCTTTTAGGGAACCGAAATTCGAAGTTAATATCTAACCCCTGAAAAATCCCCAAAAACCGGAAATTGGGCCCAAAACGGACAGCAATTTTCGGCCAAAAATGGTCATCTATAAAAAATTTTACCTATAAACGGCTCCTAATCGTCATCCTACGATAATAAAAGTTGTATAATAAATAGGCAATATGGCCTAAAAATTCCAAATATGTGGTCATTTTGGACCTCCTGCACGTAGTGACACGGAGCATGCGCAGTGAACTTTTGGCCTTTAACATAACCAAATGCAACTTTGAGGCTTTATATCTCCGTAACAGTGCAAGATAGACGCATGGTTCCAATGGACCACTAATAGGAAACCACATTATGCCGAGTGCAATGGTCACGTGACCGCATTGTGACCGATGATGTCAAGTGACCCCAAAAGATCAAACTCGTGACCCCAAAATCTTTCAGGCCCCGTATATTCGTATCCGTGCAAGATAGACGAATGGTCATCATTGACCACCAATAGGAAAGTGCCCACGCCGAGTTCGATAATCACGTGACTGATGACGTCAGGTGACCTCAAAAGGTCAAAATTGTGACCCCAAAATATTTAAGGTTCAGTGTCTTCATGGCGGTGGAAAACGGATGGTTTATAATTGACCACCAACCCAAAAACTTGGTTTTTGTAATAGAACTGCAAATATAAATGTACAAAACATCAGTTTATACACTTGTTAACGGCGACATGCAATGACAGACACATCAAAAATCATAAAAAGGTGATATTATTCAACAACACATTGACAGTTAGGCGATGTGATGGTAGGTGGTATCACTTTTTATGAATTTTGCTGTTTTCGATGTGTCAGTTAGTGATGTTTTGTACATTTATGTCATTTAAAGACCAATAAGCGACTTCCTATTAGTGATAAATAGCAATCTAAACTCTATCTCGCATCGTTTGGCCACAATACATCTGTTACAGATAGACGACAGACGACAATCGTGCCGTAGGCGCCTACAGCATAAATGTAGCTCGTCAAAACGTTATGTTCTGGCAGACCGCACAAAGCTATCTTGTCACGATTGTGGAGGTTAGCAGTTATTCCGAGAACGGTTGTGCTTGATACAGGATCACGCCACGACGTCACTGGGAGGTGAAAACAAACACAGAATAATTCTTTGGCTGACACTACATCGCTCTGAGAAGATGGATGGTCATGACATCAGCCGGTTATATGTTGACAGTTGCACGGCGATCCATACACCGTAACAGCAACATGTCGATGTATTTCACTCGTTACAATAAAGCTCAAACTCCACTACACCGATCTGCTGACGATTTGTTGCACAACATGCTATATGACATACTGTAGAACAAATCCATCGATTACAAATTAAAATAATGCGGTTTAGCTGGTTAAGTTGTGGTTGATGGCGTGTCGTACCTGTGTCCGGTTGTGTCCGATCAACGAAGTTGCTCTATGCCGGACCGGGTTAGTACGTGGATGGGTGACTGCCTGCGGCCAGGTAAACCATCTCGGTATGTAACCAGCCGCCTTGGTCAACTTAGCCTTCCATCCCTCCTGAGTAAGAAAATCGAGTATCAGCTTGTCTGGCTGGGATTATGGGGGGGGCGCGTTTATCTGTGTCGGGTGGCAGGCAATACTGTGTGATCCATACAGCAGGTGACGCCCCGTAGCTCTGAGACGGGTTTGCTATAAAGTCATCACAGGCTGAACGGTAGTTCAAGCCCTGTGTTAACGGCGACTTCTCTTTCTTATGGGAAAGCCAAAAATTCGACCCCCCGCAGAATCAAAACCCC
>Ga0209367_1009325_pt1 | contig 13332 bp, 5 predicted proteins | sample WorMetLIZISLAND2_FD_187412 | JGI IMG/M metagenome (GOLD analysis project Ga0209367, IMG submission 187412) | Marine gutless worms symbiont microbial communities from Max Planck institute for Marine Microbiology, Germany - Olavius geniculatus... ... | reverse complement strand
GTTCAGGGGTTTTTGGTTGGCTGAGGGTCAAAGTTTGCATTTTCCCATATACTTTGAAGGTCGTCCTTACAACACTCACACTACCGTGTGAGGTGTGATGCCATTAATAACTATCAGTCAATTACCTAAAATACCTACCAAACAGTTGGAGCTAAGGGGACGTTGGGGGCGAAAGGGGACTGTGTTGTCTGGGGGGATTTTTAGAGGGATCATTTTTATGACTACGAAATAATTATACAATTTTACTTCACAAGGACTACTGTGACTATTGTTGTTGTTGTTTTTTTTGTATTTTTTGTCTAGCTGTTAGTTTTTTTGCTATTCGGACACTTTTGCATGATTTTCATATTTCGCTATTTATGTGTCACTGTATATATTCAGCTATTCGGCTTTCGAGCCGCAAGTGTGTTTAATGAACTCAGTTTAGTTTAGTTATATTCACTTTTGTCGTCGTGACCAACAGCGCTTTAGAACGTCGGACGTGACAACTGATAGGCATAAGTTGACAGCACATTATTCAGCCACATACGAGTAAACTGGATGTACTATTACCAATAGTAAAGGTGCCATCTAGCAGCAGGCTCACTTATTTCACTTCGGTCATGATTACCTACTGGCACGCACAGTGCCCGAACCTCTGACATTCTATTACGCGGCCGTCCTGTGTTGTAGGCCGTGTTACGGGTCTTGTCTGTCTTTCCCAAACGAGCAGGAAACTCAGAAACAGAAAGGTACAGGAAGAACAAAAACAGCAGAAGTAACCCGTCAGCCAATTTTCAGTTTCAAGATTATCAGACGTTCAAAAAAACTTTAAAAATCGTCGCATCTACCTTAAGCCTACTATAGTAAAGCGTGAGACAACAAGATGCGTTGTTCCGGCACATGTGCTTTCTGTCACCAAGCAATATGCCCGCGCCAATGGTGATTGTGCTGTTTGTCTAAAAAAGTGAACCGCGGGCTTGCCAGAAAAACAGTGCCAAGTATGACGACTAAGTAGCCTGCATGTTGATGGCTTAGGAGACCGAAATCAGCTGTTTCAAACCCTAGGTTTGTGACGTAGTGTAAGACTCAGACTACTAACCACTGCGTCGTGATGCACTGGTGAATGTTGGTATTCTCGACGCAGAATCTCCTGAACTCATGCAGCAGACGACGGCACGCGATGTCTTTGAGACAGAGACGACGGACTCCAATACATGACAGAGCCTCGGAGTGTTCTTCTTCGTCCTGTTCTTCAGTTGTCCATGCGTCGTCCTCTACGCCGTCCGTCATATCTTCGTCGTCGTCAAAGTCTTATTTGACTTACTAGTCTAGTAGTCGTTGCTAATGTTGTTGTAGCTGTTGTTTTTGTTGTCAAACTACGGTAGCAATAGATCTCGTTGTACAATAATGGTTGTCATCATCAATGCTGTTGTTGTGTTTGTCGTCGTCGCTGTTGTTGTAGTTGTTTTTCGTTGTTGTTGTCGTCGTCAAAGTCGTAGTCGTCATAAACGCTGTCTACGGACGCTGAACGTGGCGGCACGATCCACGAAATGTTTGGTGACGCTCCTTTACACAGCAGATTAACGACATAACAAACTTACTCGTAGCCGCGCTGTTGAAAAACAGATGTACCAATAGCAACAATGACCAGAAAATATCTAATATTTTTCATAGACAATTATTTTACATTTATTTTATTAAGCGAACGAAAAAAATATTTATGACAAAACATTAAAAAAAATTTTAACAAGAAAAACTTGTTCTTTAGATCGATAAGCAATCAATCGGTGACTGTAAGTCATAACATTTCTCTTTTTGTTTTTTATTACAGTTACTATTATTTATTTTCAGTTTGGCCAATTTTTGTTGCAGTTATTTTAAAGTAAGTCAAACTCGCAAAAAGCTGAACTACCGCGAATAGTTAAACCACACTGCAACGTTTTTCGTTATTAAAACTGCTGAGCTCATATTCAAAAAATATGTACATTTTTTTTCAATTGTATCAAAATAAGTGACCAAACTTAGGTTCTAAAACCGAAACTCTACGGTGTGTCACCAATCTTCATCGATCTCCCATAGCAGCAGAATATAAATTTCAGTGACATTGATTGCGGACCTTCGTGTATGACGCACGAGTGCAGAAAGATGCGTTTCTGCGTGTCGAGGCAATCGGTTGAGTCGGGATCAGCCGGGTTACAGATGCAGTTTTCGAAGTACCGATGAGTCTGTAGTGACGACAGTACTGAGTGGCAATGCGCCTTCTGCGGCGTGATGCACGTGTAAACTGCAACAAGCAGCCCAATACGCCGTTATTTCAGCAAAACAAGTTTGTCATACGCCACAATCACGTTTGAACGTTTGCAAAATGTTTCGCGATGTAAAAAGACGCAAGAATGCTGCAAAAAAATTCTAAAAAAATGGCGCACGGTTACATAAAGGCATAGGTACAACGGTATAATTATGGCGGCCGTAAACATTTGTGCAAACTCTGTCAACGTTGTTGGCTTGCGTTTTTGCCGTGTCTCGTGAGTTTTAACAGTCTTTGATTTATGTATCAGTAAAAGTGCAAAACAATATGCCTATCGCTTAGCGAACTGTACTTTGCGTCAAATAGGCAAATTTGCGTCAAAAGAGATTATCATATAGTTGCTTTAATGCCAACTCCGCATGTACCGTTGTGCCCGAACCCGAATTCGTCCATTAAAGCAAGTCACCACTGTGATAATATTTCACCAACTTCACACTCTTCTCCCAGTGTTTCAGCCAGTCCCACAGCGTCACTCACAATGTCCTCTGGACCCCCATGTAGGTTGATTCATCGGTCTTGTCTTAAGATGGACTCGCTAACGACCGACCGATGCTGACATTGCTTTGATCTAGCGCAGACTCCGCCAAACGCGACGACGATAATGATAATAATACGCCGTCAGCATCTTAAACCGTTCTAGATCTTTTTATGCGCATTAACTGTGCGATGTAGCAGTGCAGATTTCTTCTTGTTCTGCCCATTCCTCTTTTGTTTTCTGTTTTTTGAATGATTCTTTTAATCCTATGTTGTACTAGTTCTTCCTTTCTTCTTGTGTTCATCGCCGCGTTCTATCCATTTTCTTTGAGGCTTTGTTCTTGTTCTTTTTCATTTACACCGACCGACAGTACTGGAGCTCTTCGATCAGTGCCGTCATGGCCACACAAGAAGCTGACCACACACGATAATGATAATAATACGCCAACATGTCCGGCGGCGATTGGCGGCCATCAAAAGCCACGTTTTCTCGCTCACTCGCTCGTGAAGATGCGATCGTCACTAGACGACCAGCTGCCGCAGCCGTCAAATTATCCTAACAAGCCGTCAACCTGACCCGGGGGTCTGAACGCACTGAACGTGTGTGGAATTCAGCAACGGCCTGAGAACGTCGCAGATACATAACTGCCGTACGTTAGCGTACGCAGGTTATGTAATCATCGTGATTAAGTGCGGTCACGCCTCGCGTTATTTATCTGACAGCAGACCCCGGACTTTTGGCGTAAAATTTGTGTCTCGCTCGACCGCGAAATTCCATAACGTGAAGACGGCGTTATATCTGTACGTTTATTAGCCAAATACCGACCGGGTAATGATAAAAAACAGCATGTACCGACATTATATGCGGCCGTCCGCATTATCATCGAAATTGCATATCTTAAGCGTTAATCTCAAACGTATAATATGCAATCAGTAATAAAAATTTTAGCATTTAATTTTTGTATATAGTCGGCTGTCTGAAATACAACGCAAAATTTGTGGGCAACTGTAGCGAAACATATGGGTCATTTTCGTAAAGTTTTTGGAGTCCGGTGACCTTAACCTGTTACAGCTTTTGAACAAAAATTTGTCACACCAGTTTCTTTAAGGCTGGAAACTCTTTACGTCATTTTTTGGTTTAAAGCTTTCATTATAATCGTGCACAATCAGAAAAAAACGCGGATCGATTATTGTCGAGACGTGACAATCAAGCACCGGAAAGTAGTGCCAAGAAGTCAGTGCCCGATATCACTGCGCCAATAACTAGCTCAATCACAGGCGGGTAATTACCGGCCTGTCATGCGTCAGTACTCGATCATAACCATGCAATATCAGTAGCAGTGAGACGATTTGGGTGGTCGTGCGAGATGTTTATAAGAGATCGTACTATAGCAGCACCTGCAAGTGATGAACTCTATGAAGATATACGATAATAAATCTGCCAGGCTCAAATTTTATTTGTTATTGCTTATCGTAAATTTGTTGCAGAAAACGCTGCATAACAAGTTCGCAATAAATCAAAAGTCAACAGCAAATCCACTTAACGATTTTACAAACGCCCAAATATCCAAAGTCCAAGTTTCTGTAGGACTGTGAGAAAATATAGGCTTACCAACTGACGGTTTTACTTCTGTAAGTAGCCTAACTCATTTGCCAAACCATTGTTGTATAGGCTTGCTGCGATTTCATGATGGATAAACTGGCTGGCTATCCCCGTAGCCCTAGGGCGATTTTCTTCAACAGTAATGTATAGGCCCATCGGTAAATTTGTGTTGAGGTCTTGTTGACATCACTGTTTTCAATCCAAACATTTAAAGTCTGCTCCAAAATGGGAAGAAAAAACGTCATAAAGGCACCGGATGATGACGATGATGATGACGAAGGACGAATTAACTTTATAGCGTGGCGTTAAGTCCTAAGACTACAAGGACACGTAACAATAAGCCTAAACAGTGAAGTTTATGATGATGATGTTCGTAATGATAGTTCTACGTCGTTAGATTTCGCGTGAACGAATTTAGTGATACATTTTTGTCACACAAAGCAGATGACGAGAATATAGATCTAGATTGCTTGACAACATGACATGTTTTCGTGCAAATATTTATTACCGCTGCTTATATAAAGCCCAGCTTGCCAAATGCGTGCATCTGATTACTTTTTCATGTTTATACCATTTTATACGCCAAATAAACATGTCTAAATAACACACAAAACAGAATAACAAAAGACAGTAAAAAAGAAAAAAAACAAACAGTCAAAGAATGTAGGATAAATAGCCAGTTGCTGATGTCGCTGTTATGCCACCATCATGTCGACTGTCAGGCCTGTCAGTCACAGGAATGACATGTGACAGACAACAGCAATAAGTGAACGTCAGAATTGTGTCCGTGCGGGACAGCTGACCAGCAAGACGCTCGATCCTTTACATTTCTTACTAACAGTACCTACTGTAGTAGCAATGTTACCATTGTAGTCGTTGTTGTAGTCAGCCACGCCAGAAAACAACGAGATGCTCGCTGACAACAGTGACAACACTAACGACGTGTAGTCGTAGTTGTCGTCGTCGTTGTCGTTGTCGCTGTCCAGCAAGACGCTCGCTGACAGTTGCCATTAAGGATACAAAACTGTCTCAACAACCAGCGACTGACTGTTACCCCTGCGAACACTACGCCACTCGTATACACGGTGTAAGTCCACCCGACCGTAAGCCGCCAAAACAAAATGTTCCCCTGTGGAAAAAATATTCCATAAAAGCGGATGGATTGGGCGGTGACACGATGAACACATTTGATCCATTTCCTAACGTTCTGTGTCAATTAGGAACAACTTCATTACTTACAAGACAACTCCGTGCACTGCAGTCACCGACGCACAGTCAGCTTTTTGTGCTGTCTTGAGCCGTGACATCACATGGTACAACTGTGGGTAGTAATTTCAACAGATCGTTTTTCGTGCAGTCTGAATATTTACATGTGCGATCCTGTTCAAACCAAAACGGGGCTTTTTGTCTAGGAGGCTATTTATCCGGAACGCTTCTCATAGGAAATATTGTCTTGCAAGCTTATGTTCAAGTCAGAGGGGGCAACGACGCAGAAATCGGTTTTCGAAGCCGTCGTGGCATTCGTTGCGCATGTTACTACTGGACAACTTGACGGGCGTGAAACAGACAGAAATTTTGGGCAAAGCTGGAAGCAGCAGCAGCAGCAACAACAACAACAACAACAAAAATGTAGTAGGCCGAAAATGATGGATTGCGAGCGAAAAAACTTCTTGTCACAACGGTAGACATATTTGTAATCACGTAATCACGTGATTAAGCCCTATACCAAAACTGCGGTTTAAATTGTTAAGAAACATCGCAAGTCACTATATTTAAGCAAACAATCTGTGGGGCACCACCCAACCGTATTTTTGTGCGGTCGTCCTAATAGACCGTAATACGCATCTTGTCCATCCGTCCCTTTATCTGCCTGTCTGTCCGATATAGGTTTCCAACTCGAAAGCAAAAAATCTTAAAAACCGAAATTGGCGTGAACGTTCCCCATGGCAAGAGTAACAGGTGTATCAATTTCCAGGTCAAACGGTCAAAGGTCAAACGGACGGCCGCACCGTATGTCAGCACTGGGCCAATGCAACTTTCTCTAGTTGACTGTGGGTACGACGGTCACCCCTAGGAAGACGGCTGATCGCTCAATGTCCCTCTGCGGTCGTGTGTCGTTATCAATCGGACGCTTGAACGACGGGCACACCGACCGATGGACGGCGCACATTTAATTAAGGATGGTCGCAGATCGCACTCGCGTTGCATCACAATGCCACCGACCGGGAGGACGACTGTCCGAGTCTACAACATGCAAACGTTTCTTTCTTCCCGCCAGCGAGTCACATGGCTTTGTCGTCAAACAGAACACATGCATCTTCGCGAAAATCATAACAGACAGACACACAAACAGACAGACGGACAAACAAACGGACACACCGACAGGCTTCATAAGCAAATCCTAAAAGACTGCAGCGACAGCAAAGCGCCGTGCCGTCAAAGCACAAATCGCGCGATGTTGTTTATGTGAAGGCGCGTACAGAACGACGTAACTGAACTGAATTGAACCAAATTGACAAGCGTTAGCTTTTGAGTAACTAATTAATGGCCAAGCAGTGGGCCGACCGCAACACCTATATCCCAAGGCCAACGTCCGACTTGCGGTCCCGGAAAAAAGCGATTTCCCAGAGTAACTACAGTCCAATACACGCTATAGTGACGCTGCTATATTAAACGCTACAGTCGATACCAAGATACGATACGGTAATTCGGCCTACATAAATGATGACTGCAAGCAGAAACTTTGCATTCAAAATTGCGGCCAAACCGCTGCAGATGGTTACTATTGACTACAGCCTATAGGAACGTTTTATCGCCCCATACAAGGGTACTATCGCCGACCCCCTACGATGTACCGTTTTGCCACAATACATAGCCTACGTTACAAACGACAAATGACAGGCGACATACTGGCGACACATCGTACCCAAGAATCGATCTAACAGTCGGCCAATAAAAAAACATGACAAACGCTTGTTTTAAGATATTTCGCGTCAAACGTTTTACAAGACGTCTGTTGAACGATTAGCAAATGAAAATTAAATTTATTTCCGTCTGGCGCACGAATATCCGAGACAGTAGGACGTTTTAGTTCAGTTTCAGGTAAAGCAACGTACTACTGTAGTCGAGGGCAGTGACTGTGATTGACGCTTTGTTTAGATAAATCTATCTGTCTTGCACGACCAGTGCTCAGGCCGTAGATCGATTAGGTTGACCGAAGTCGTCAGCCGCTAGCACATTTAACCGGCGTGGCGCCATCTGTCGCCGCCGAGCGTCGTAAAATTGATGCGTTTTTGCGCCACCGTGTGCCGCGACGATTTCATTACAGATTTCGGCGCGGCACTTCTGCTCGAACAGCGTGGCTTAGAGCAGTGTCCACAATTACTGTTATCGGTATCTCTATTGCCGTCCGACTGAAACGGCTTTTACATGTGCGACAAAGCTAAAAAAACAACACCAAAACGAACTTTCATGGGATAAACGCAAAACTTAAAAACGTAAGACAGCTTTGCGTACACGTGCGACAACGCCGCGAGAAACTGCTGGGAAAAAAAACGAAACTAAAATTTTAAGTTACGGTTCAGTTAGGATTCTGTCGCAACTGTAGCTTAAAGCTCTCCGCATATGTTTATTTTAATTTTCTGTTTTACGTCTGTGCACAAACTTGATAAAAACCCTAACGTCCCAAGGACGTTTTTTGTCGACCTTTTAATGCTTTATCAGAATTCACGTATTAAAATTATACACATATCTGTATGTAATTCGCTCATCAAATAAAACGACCAAAATATGATTTACTTGTAAAAATAACAAGTCAATACCAGCCAAAAAACAGAAGCCGGACTAAACTATAATTCCTTGACCCTGCTGCAGAATCGTGTGTGACAAACAGCCTGCCATCTTCGCACGGAAACTATTCAGCTGCAAAATTAGCTAACTTCAGGCGCCATACGAAGACAGTTACTTAAGGCTACTCTGGCATGTAACATATTACAAGACATTTCAATTTGTTTGCGTTATAGAAATTAATAATCTTTTATCTTACTCGTGAAGTCAGACTATCATAGCGGCCGAAAGTTGTTGATGGTCTGAAACCGGGAAAGTATAGCGGCAGGACGGACGCTCTGTCAGCCGAAGGTCGTTCAAAACGAACGCAGCAGGCCTAATCGTACTATACAGCGAACCGTTCAAACGACTGCCGTGCGTTATTGTCACCGTGGTAACAGGGTTGTTGTTTAAATCTGGCCGCACATTCGTTTCCTGGTCATCGCAAGTCCACTAGGGACCGATTGTTCATCGACTGCCGGCGCGTGTCCTGCTGACGCTAATTATAACCCTACAGGCGCTATGTCTACGCAGCGCAGGCCGTCTGCTGGCCATTACACCATATTGTACGAGTACCTGCGACAAAAATTCAAGAAAATAACATCATAGCGTACAATTGCGTATGTGGACAACTTTAGATTCTTAATGCACGCGTGTTCGTCCCTCCGTACAATTCTTCCGCACGGACCCCTTAATCCGAAACCAGAAAACATAGAATAGCTACATTATATTATAATATTACACTGCCCAAAAATTTACGGAGTCGCCTCGCCGTAGTCACGTAACCCTGGCAGCACTTACTTTCGAGAAAAATAATCTGCAAAAAAACGGATTTTTATTTTTGTAGACAGAATGGTCAGAATGTGATCTGAGAAGAATGTATACGTACTGGATTGGTCGCAGACATTGTCCAGCGTGTCGAGCAGCGTGCGGCACGTCAGGTCTTCTCGACAACGTTGAAGTCCCTCGGAGCAGTCGAGCGGCGCCGGCGGCCGACGTCTTGGTGCGTCGTCCGAGGTCATTGGACGTCGACCACTCCGCGCCGGCTGCTGCTGCTGCTGACGCTGTTGCTGCTGAGGACGGCGGATGACATCTGCAGGTGACGTCACTGCTAGCGAGGTGGACGGCAGCAGGCTGATGATGATGAGATATAGCAGTGAGATGACGCAGAGATAGGCGGGATGACGACAATGACGATGACGCCGACTCAACGTCTGTAGCAACGGCGTCATCATCTTACCTGTATAGACAGCGAACACTGGCTTATATATAGGCCAGAAGCATTGCAACAACAGCAGAAACCTTTCTCTCTGACTAATTTATACGCGCTAATTGCCAAACGGTTAACTGCTTCAATTCACAGGTAGGTTGAATAATGTGTTTCAAGATTTTTTAGACAAACAAGTGGGTCTTACGTTTTTGTGGCGTCCTATACCGTATTCTATGGCCCTTAGCGCCGCTGAAACTACGGTAGGCCTATACTCCGTGCTTTATGAATATGTTTATTTATTTCCGCCCGGCGAATCAAACCTGCTTAAAATAAATCTGTTATAATATGCATACAACAAAAAATAAATAGATGCGGATCGTAAAGACTAAAACTTGTTTTCATGAAATATGCAACCTAGTTCAACCAACAATTTTGGGGACGTTCTCTACATCCTGTAAGCAATAGCGCTTCATGTTCATGTAGGTCTAATAGGCTACAGTAAGCCTGCCGGCAGTTCAGAAGTTGGCGTCAAGTCGAAAAAAACGAAAATGTCAGTAACTTCCTTTTTATAAACACAATATACAACGAATTGATTGTGGATTTATTTTGGCGAAAACAAATATAGACTAAAAATCACCAAATCATATGTTGGGGTCACGGCCCCCTATTCCCTTAATTACCGTAATTCTCTGTGTTGTGAGTGGCCTGGATGCTTTTAAGGTTATCGTCGTCGTTGGAGCAATGATCACGGAGAGTGGTGTAATTGCAAGCTACACCGACCCCCGAGTAATATGATGTGACGTCCCATGAGAAAACCTTCAGCACACTCTGGACTGCACTAGAATCGTCCGACAGCGGTATATGAGTCGTATGTATACATTGTACCTCCGATCATCTGAACAGAGCGACTTGTCAGCTCTACGTGAAGTTTCAAGTCACAACCAGTAACGTTAAGCCAATTACTAAAACAAAATACCAAAGAACAAATACAAACTTAGCCAGAATATGCCTATTTAAAAAGTTGTGGGCGTATTTTGATAAAAGTTAGCACTATGGTCCGAAAAGTAAGAAGGAGTTCCGTAGTGAGCTATGTAGACCATTGGTAAAAATTAAAAATTTAATTTCAAATTATACTGTAGCAATATCATTGTCATCTTTCGCTATTATTATAACTAAATAATTAACATCTCCAGTCACGGGACCATTCGATTCGTCAACAGCAGTTTACTTACTATACGTGGTCCATTGTGAGCATGAGTCCATCTTGCACAGTTATGGAGATATGGCGCCTCAAACGTTGGACGCACGCACGGACGCTCAGGTGATTTTATACCTTGTCCAGTGCTATGCATTGCATTGGACAAACAAACATAAGAAAATATTTCAGTTTAAGTTTGTGCGTTCAAAGTGCTTCTACTTTTAAATAGTTTTAATTTAAATAAACCTACCGTGTGTATATACTCAACTTGTATTTTTCTGTATTTTTGTATGGGTCTGTAATATTTTCAGCGTTGTGAAGGACGTTCGAGCGACGAGATCCACTCTTCTTCGTATTGTACTTTGTAAATATATTCTAAACAGGTTTTAATGTAGTTTTGAATGTTCCCTTTTCAGAGTGCTTGTGTGCAGTGTTCATATTCTAATTACATAAGAATAGAAAACTTTTCTGACTGAACTCTGAAACAACTATACCGTGAGATAAGTTGGCCCAGATATTGTGATACGATGCAGTGGGTAAGAATGCTTTTTGCAGAACGCCTCGTGTCTCCCAAATTCTGATAACGTCAACAAGAATTTTATTTGACACTAAGAAACAACTTGTTTATTAAACAAAATATTACACTGTGTCCCAAAAAAAACATCCCCGACATTTTCAACTGTATCTTGAAAACCAATTACCAAATTTTAATAATTTTTGGCACAATTATTCCTGACACAACTTGCCATCAAACGCCCGTTCAATTTTCCACCTCACCCAACGTATGCTTCTGCACTACCTAGGGAAAGCAGATCCGCCGAAATATGCATTAAAATAAACAGAAAACCGGAAAAAAACATCCCAACATTATCGATCGTACCTCGAATAAAAATCAGCAGATTTTAATAATAATTCGCAGAAATATTTAGGATACAACTGGCTATGAAATAAGTGTTTTAGTTTTTACCTCACCCAACGTCTGCTTTTGCACTACTTGGGGAAAGCAAACCAGGCATAATACGTGTTAAAATGAATGGAAAAACGTCAATAAATTCTATCTGTCCTAATTTGTGAGCCCAAACAGCAGGTCTATTACAAGGTTTGACTGTCTTGCAGCAGTGTGTCTACCAGAAGAAGTTTAAGAATGTTTGTAACGTCAACAAGTGACTGGTAGAGCCTGTATTGGTCAGGATCAGAACATTATCGATACTGCAGCTGTCAAGTGGGCCAGTGTACAAGTGTCACAGTGGGCCAACACTTCAAGCAGTTTTATTGCAGGCAGTTGAAAAATGGACAACTGAATGAAATGTCAGCCACAGTGTCAGAAATGTGAACAAAATGTGTTTTTACGCGTTATGTTAATTAAGCAATCATGTCGCATTGACCAAAAAAAGTGATATTTTGTTTGTTCTATTTTCCCCAGGTAGTGTAGAAACAGATGTTGAGCGAGATGGGAAATTAAATTGTCACTTGACGACAAGTTGTCTCAGGAATACTCGTACCGAAAATTATTAAAATCCGATAATCTGTCTTCACGTTACAGTCGAAAATGTCGGGGATGTTTTTTGGGGACACAGTGTACAACATTGTTCAGTACAACGAATGAGCTGTAGAATACGTAACATAGTTTGGTCCATGTCAACTATCAATTAGCGAGTGTAATTTCCCGTTAAAAAAACAAAATATATTACAATTTTTATTTGTCTATAGCGTCATTCTTCACAGCTGTTCGTATTCTGACAACGCAGTCTACATTAATATCAATCGTTCAGTTAGTAGGCCATATTATAGCCTACAAAACTGTATTGATGGCTTGGCCCCATCCGGTGGATAAATGTACGGTAAGCTACACCCAGAAACATTATAAGCTAAAAATTTAGGGCAAAACCCAACGTGAGTCCGCCAGGCGCCGTAAGTCCGATCGGGGGGATTCAAGGGGTTGAAAGTCCCCCGAGCAAAGTCACATGGCCTAAACTCAAACGCATTAGCATACGCAAAACGAGCACTGTCGACTTAAGGTGGGCCACCATCTGCGTGTATAACTTTTTTTGTTAGTGGACCAAAGTTCACCAATTTTTGCTAAACCCTATTGGGATTACGGTCGAACAAGTTTGTTTCTAGTTTTCAATACGTCGACCGATATTCGCGGTCAAAGTCGAAAGTTATCCTAAATCGCGCCGAATTTTGGACGTTTTTGCCTTCCCAAATTTTAAGAGGGTGGTGCCCCCCAAAACGTTGTACACGGGTTAATACCCTATCTAGCGGCATATCGCGTAGTAGTGTTTCGTGGGATTACTCCCCTTAACGCCAAAGTTCTAGTGGCTCATACGCTACATTTAAAGTTAATTGTGAACCCCTCTTTGTATAAAATATTGTTGGGAAAGCCGCCATTTTCTGTGGGGTGTGCACTAGCAAGCCTGAGTCATTCTCTAGCATGTGTAAAAATTTCAGGGCGCAGCACCCCTTAGGGGTCAAAATATGGTCTTCCAAAAATCGATTTGGTGGGTTAACGTTAGCCGCGTGAACGCTATGGTAAGTGGACCAAAGTTCAGCGTACATTTTTTGTCTAATGCGGGAGGAATTGCAGTCGATAAATAAGTTGTCCGATTTGGGATATTTTTATCCGTTCCGGGAAATTCGCGCTCAAATCTGAAGTCGTCCAAAATGGGGCCAAATTGAGCATATTTTTGCCCCCCCCCCAATTTTTTTTTTTGGGGGGGGGAGGCTAGGGC
>Ga0209367_1009324_pt1 | contig 13333 bp, 10 predicted proteins | sample WorMetLIZISLAND2_FD_187412 | JGI IMG/M metagenome (GOLD analysis project Ga0209367, IMG submission 187412) | Marine gutless worms symbiont microbial communities from Max Planck institute for Marine Microbiology, Germany - Olavius geniculatus... ... | reverse complement strand
GGCATTGAATCATTCTGGTCATATGCCAAAAGAAGGTTTGCAAAATTCAATGGTGTTCCACGAAAAACCTTTCATTTACACCTGAAAGAATGTGAATTTAGATTCAATCATCGAGAGGAAAGCTTAATTTAAATCAAGCGTCGGTGGAGGCGCTGAACGACACCCCTGATCGCGCAGATATTGGGCCTCCCGATCGAGCATGGCGAGGACCCGCGGCGTCACCAGGTCGAAGCCGGGGGCGCGGAGCGCGATACTCAAGGCATACGGGAGATTGAGGGCGCGGTCATCGGCCAGCCGCAGCAGATAGGCCCGCTCGTAGTCGGGAGGAACGCGCATCGACCAGTTCGAGTCGTTCACCGTGCCGGGGAGGTTGTACTGCTCCTCCAGACCGAGCAGGTCGGCGAAGAAGACCATGATATTGCGGGCCCGACTGATCAACAGATCGGCGAATAGGGCGTGCACCAGCGCGCCGGGGTGTTCGGCATGCTCGGTCACCCAGCGTTCCCGGTCCGTATGCGCCGGGACCAATCGGTTTCCCAGGTCTGCGGCCCGGTCCCGGGCACTGCCGTCTCTGACCCACTGGGCAGCCAGCTGCCAGATCGGCGGCGTGTCGTGATTTCCGAGCATGATCCAATCGATGGGCTCGGCCCGCTCGCTGCGATAGACATCGGTGGGATTGTACGGGTCCGCCTTCTGCAGGACCCGAAACCGACCGAGACCAAATCGGTCCAGCACCTGCTTGAGAGGCAGCGGCAGGGTGCTGAGTACCTCGCACACCAGATCATAGCGGTGACTCGTGGTCCCGTCGGGGCTGACCAGACAGGAGAAGACCTGGGCATAGGCGTCCACCTGCTCCGCGGTGAGATATTCCACCCAATGGTCCGCGTGCAGCGCACCTTCGGTATTGAGCTGGTGTTCTTCCACGTGGGAGAAGGCCCGCAAATCCGGGTGATGCGGCAGGTTGGGCGAGGAGAACAGCCGCGCCCCCTGCTGAACGGCCAGCAAGGGATCCGGGCTGTCGCCGCGGTACACCCAGGGGCAAACCCACCCGTGGGGATGATCGACCCGAACCCCGTCGTATTCGGAATAGACCTTCTCCAGCCGACGACGCACGAACGCGAGCACGGGTCCGGGGGAGCCGTCCTCGGCCCGGTACTGACCGGGGTCCAACACGGCGAAGCCCCAGGGTTGGCCCATGGGATTGGTCCGGCTCGGGGGAGCCCCCATCAGGTAATCGGGCAGCAACAACCCCTGGTAGGCCCAGACGTCCCGATCCGATAGCCCGATTTGCAGGTCGGCGTACAGCTTTACCCCGAGTGATTTGCAGTGATCCCGCAGTCGATGGTGCTGTCGATGCAGGAGCAGCTGGCCGAAGGCGTAACGCTCGACCGCCTCCCGGTGGTCTTCCAGTAGCCTGGCCCTTCTAGCGGCGCGGGCCGCTTCCGCCCCGACGGACGGATTGAACAGATCGCGGTCGGGATGGGGCTCACCGGAGGGGGTCTTCCAGTGGCGCCAGCTGTGTCGCCCATGGGCCTCGAACAGCACCGAGTAGAGGGCGTCGGGCTCCAGCCAGTGGGCGTGAATGCGCCGGAAATCATGGAGCTGCCGTTCCAGCTCCGGATAGGCCGAGCGAGCCCCGCGAAATCGCCCGTAGGCGATGTCGATGGCACGCCCTTGAGTCGCGTAGGCAAAGGCGTAATGGACTCGGTCTCGGGCCGGGGGGCGTCCCACGAGCAGGGATTCCAGGTCGTCTTCTTCGAGCAAACCTTCCTGTAGCAGGGGGGATAGAGCCAGACTCAGCGGGTTGCGCGAGAAGAGGGTGCCGTCGTAGGGAGAAGGATTGTCCGCGGCCGTGAGGCCTTGGGGGCCCAGCTGGACGCCGTTGAAACCAAGCCCTGCCAACTGCGCCAGAAAGTCCGCGGCACCCTCGGCATAGGGCGTACCGCGCCCCGTATCTTCCTCGTAGCGAGCCGGGAAGCTGGCGTCGTGGATCTCCAGAAACAGCTTATCGACGCCGCAGGCCCGCAGGCCTAGTGCTACACAGCTAGGGTAGGACTCGGAGCCGATCATGGACTTCCGGCTTCCCGGTCACTAGGTAGTGTTGACATTTGATGAAGAGTAAGCCCTCACCTCCGAGCTTATCTTCTAATAGTACAGGATTAACAGGATTTCCAGGATTCACAGGATTTTATAATTGGGTGGTGCCTAGTACTAAATTTCACCTTATTTTTCATTCTCAAACCCGTAGGGTGGGCTGTGCCCACCATCCAGGAACGGTATTGGTGGGCACAGCCCACCCTACTTCTCCTCGCCGTGCCTTTCGGCACGGAACATGCCTCGTAATCACCCGTGCTCAGATCAATGTCAACGGCCCCTAGATTTCTCCCTTCGGGGCACCTTTTGTTGGCCGTTGTTCACTTTTTTGCACTCACGTCGAACTCGTAAAGCTCCTTCTTCGAGAGCCGTCAGAATTTCGGATACGAGCTTCACGGAGTACGCGAGCGTGAGACGCAGCCAACCGTGCCTCCCATAATGGCGGTTGAGCTTAAGAGGTTGTCTAAAAACCAACCCATTGATTTTAAATGCTAAGAAAGAATCATAAAGATCCCTCGCTACGCTTCGGGATGACACAACCGGCGTCCTTGTCATTTCGAGCGTAGCGAGAAATCCTTGTCCCGACGGAGGAGGGATCTTAGGTTCAAACGGTTGGTAGGTACTCAGGTTTTTAGACAGCCTCTAAAGGTCAGATCGGCGTTTTGCCGCGCTGATTCGGAGAACCGACCCTTGTTCATGATGGCGTCAAGAGTGTCCTGAGCACAGCCTCTACCTCCTTCCTGAGGGCGGGGCTATTACGCTGGAAGAAGCTGGCAAGGTCGTATCCGACCTTCGCACCCCGACCAAGTTTCGGCTTGTATGCGGCGTAGACCTGAATACAGCCCGTGAGAATGGCCAGGTAGTCCTCGTCGGTCGCCTGGCTCATTCAATTACCAGGCCTTGATGTGATTGTAGATCGAGAGATAGTGGTGGGCCGGATGATTCCAGGAGTAGTCATAGACCATGCCGTTGGAGAGCAGGCGCCGGAATTCCTTCGGGAATTCATACCAGAGCCCGATGGCGCGGTCCATGGCCGACTCGACGGCAGGAAAATCCGTATTGTCGAAGACATAGCCGTTGCGATATTCGAAAGGCATCTGGGCGTAATCCCGGTCGAATACGGTATCGGCGAGACCACCCACCGTCCTGACGATGGGAACGGTGCCGTAACGCAGCGCGATCAGCTGGGCGAGACCACAGGGCTCGAAAATGCTGGGCACCACCAACATATCCGCGCCCGCGTAAATCAGATGGGCGAGCTGCTCGTTGAATCCGATCTCGATATGGACATCCGGGTTGTCATTGAGATGGTGCTTGAGACCCCAGAACTCATCGTTGACACTCCGGTCCGGACTCGAGCCCAGGAGCACGAACTGGGAGCCCCGCTGGAGGGCATAGAAAATCGCGTGACGGACCAGATGCAGACCCTTCTGGTGGTCCAACCGACCGACATAGGCGATCAGGGGCTTGTAGTCCTTGCGCAGCATCAAGCGCTCGCGTAGCGTCTCCTTGTTCGCGTATTTCCCGTCCAGCTGCCAGACGTCATAGTGGTGGGGCAGAAAGCGATCGATCTCGGGATTCCACACCTCATAATCGACGCCGTTGAGTACGCCGCCGAATTTGCCCCCGTGGACAGCGAGTGTATGACCGAGCCCCTTACCCTGATCGGTATAGCGGGCCTCCCAAGCATGTTTCGGGGAGACGGTGGTCACGAAGCTCGAATAGACGATGCCCCCCTTCATCATGTTGATGGCCTTGGGGTTGTGATCATCACCCAGGCGGTCACGATCAAAATAGTAGTCCGGTCGATTCAGGCCGGTCCCGGATAATACCGGCTCCCCGTGGACCCCCTGATGCTGAAAATTGTGGATGGTGTACACGACGCGCTGATCGTGCATACCCATACGATGATAGATTTCCCAGAGTAGGACCGGCACCAGACCGGTTTGCCAGTCATGACAGTGAATAATGGTCGGACGCTTGCCCGACTTGAGCAGAAATTCGATGGCGGCCTTGCTGAAGAAGGCAAACCGAAAGGCATCGTCGTGCGATCCGTAGAAGGAGCCGCGATTGAAGAAATTTTCGTCCGAATGGGGCTCGATGAAGTAGCACCGGCGCCCGTGGACCATGCCGAAATAGACGGTGCAATGGATGCCGCCCCCGGCCCAGGGCACCCAGAGATCATGGTAAGTGGCGTCCAGCCCCCAGATTTCGCCGTACCAGAGACAGTCGTATTTGGGGAGTATGATCTCCACGTCGTTGCCGCGAATCTCGAGCTCGCGGCTCAAACCGAAAACGACATCGGCCAACCCACCCACTTTGGCTACGGGTGCGAGCTCGGACGAGATATGAACGATATACATAAGGATGGCCCAGTGAGTAAGGATGGCCCGGTGAGACTCCAGCTGAGCTGGGGGCGGTTAAAAAAACTCCTCGATCCCGCGTCCCCCGCATCCCATGGGGAAGCCGTTCTCTCCCGATTCCGCAGGCGTTAAGCGCTATATTATGGTTACGCAACCGAGCGTCGTCTACCCCCGTGCCGGCGGGGACAGGGCTCCCGAAGGGTAGTGGTTAGATTTGAGGATAAGGATGTCGTTCGGGCTCACGCTGCCTGCGGGTCGAGTAGACGTAAGAGCCAGTCGGTATCCAAGTGCTCCTGAACCGCGTCGGCGGTCCGATCGATGGCCGCCTCCCGGGACGCGCGAAAGTCCGTTCGCTGTTGCTCCCCTAACCCCGCCCAGTGCAGCAGCGTCGCGCAGGCGGCGTCGAGGTCGAACAGGCCGTGCACATAAGTACCGAGCACTTGCCCATCGTCGCTCAAGGCGCCATCGCAATGGGAATCCAGGAGAACCGCCGGGCGTGTGAGCGCCGGTCCCCGGGTTATCCCGGCGTGGATCTCGTAACCGCTCACTTCGGCAGCGCCGACGGTAAGTCGGCCCCGGACGTTGCGCAGCTGTTTCTCCGGTTCCAGGTTGGTCTCCATATGGAGGAATCCCAGCCCCGGCGTACTGCCCGGATCACCCTCCAGACCGAGGGGATCATGCACCTGGGTGCCGAGCATCTGAAACCCGCCGCAGATGCCGATGAGCTTGCCGCCATAGCGCACATGCCGCTGCAGTGCCGTCTCCCATCCCTGCTCCCGCAGCCAGGCCAGATCGGAGCGCACACTCTTGGAGCCCGGCAGGACGATCAGATCGGTGGGCGGGATGGCATCGTCGCGGCCGATGAAGCGCAGATCCACCTGCGGGTGGAGGGCCAGGGGATCGAGATCCGTGTGATTGCTGATGCGCGGAAGTACGGGAACGACGATGCGAATATGCGCGGTGTCGGCCGCAGGCGCAGACGTTTGCCGGCGCGCCAGGGAATCCTCCGCGTCCAGATGCAGTCCGTGCAGATAGGGCAGCACGCCCAGAACCCGCCGGCCGGTGTTCTCCTCCAGCCAATCCAGCCCCGGCCGCAGGAGCTCGAGGTCTCCGCGAAACCGATTGATGACGAAACCCAGGGTGCGGGTCCGTTCGCTTTCCGACAACAGGGCCAGTGTGCCGCAGAGATGGGCAAATACCCCCCCCAGCTCGATGTCGGCGATGAGAATCACCGGACAATCGACGCCTTCGGCAAATCCCATGTTGGCGATATCGTCGGTGCGCAGATTGATCTCCGCCGGCGAGCCCGCGCCCTCGACGATCACGGCATCGAAACCCGCGGCCAGGCGCCGGTAAGCAGCGAACACCGCCGTACGCGCGATACGTTTGTAAGCGTGGTAGCCGCGCGCATCCATATTGGCCACGGCACGCCCCTGGACGATGACCTGCGCACCGGTGTCCGTGTTGGGCTTGAGCAGCACCGGGTTCATATCGATCCGCGGCTCCAGCCGGCAGGCGATCGCCTGTAGTGCCTGGGCCCGCCCGATCTCGCCCCCGTCCGCGGTGACGGCACTGTTCAGCGCCATGTTCTGGGGTTTGAAGGGTGCGACCCGAACGCCCTGCCGGACCAGCCAGCGGCACAGGGCCGTCACCAGCAGGCTCTTCCCCGCGTTCGAGGTCGTGCCTTGCACCATCAACGTGCGGGCGGTCATGGCTTCATCCTCGGCGCACCGGGTCTCAGGGGTTGAAGGGTTTGCAGCCGAGTGTTGTGACTCGTTCGGCTCCACCCCTTACATGTTTGACCACTTCCTTGAAGATCAAGAAAGACAATGTGTTGCAAAGTCGCCGCGGAGTGAAGTGAACCGAGGTTATGCAGGGACGGTACTGATCCCCACCTGACCGGCGAGTGTCTTCAGCCGTTGGTCCAGCGTTAGAATGGCGTACCCTCTACGTCTGGCCAGGACGGCATAGAGCAGCTTATAGACAGGGTGCCGATAACGTATTGCTTCCGTAGGGTGGGCTGTGCCCACCATCCAGGCACTGGGCATCCTGAAAGATTCAAGGCACCCGGAAGGAATCCGAGGAGGCGGGGGGGGGTCATCAAAACGTCTCATGTCAGCCGACCGCAAAAGCGGAGCGAAGCGGCGCTTTTGCGAGTCGGCTAGATGTGATTGTTAGGGATCGTTGCTTTGCAAAAACACTTTAGGGCACCTTGAAAAATAGGTATTTTCGCCACCCAGCCGACTCTAACCCATTGATTATTCAAGCCCCGAATTTGCGAAAACTGTATTTTTCAAGGTGCCCTTTAGCAATTCACCCAACCACCTTACGTCCGAGGAGTCTCCAAATGGGGATGAAAAACCCGATTGAACTCGGATAATTTCTCGATGAAGGGGGCGTGACCGGTGTCTTCGATCACCACCTCCTCATAGGCGCCGCCGGCCGCCCGATAACGGTCCAATACGGCCCGGGTCTGGCCCAGCATGGGTTGAGGTGGGAAGGCTTCGGCGCCCGGCCAGCCGGGGATCTGTCCGGCGGCCCCGAGCGCCCCCGGACAGGACGCCGCGGCATCGGAGACCCCCAGGTCATGGCTGCCGCGGACCCACAGGATCGGCGGCTTCGGCTCGATCCGGTACAGGCCCTCGACATCACCCGCATACTTGGGTGATAAGGCATTTGCCACTCCCCAGCGACCGGGGGCCGTGAACGGCCAGCTCGGGGACTTGATGCTATCTCCCGGCAGATCCTCGGGGCCGAGGTGGGTCCGGAGGGTGGCCGCCACCAGGTCGTCCTCGCGGTCGGGGATGAAGGGCGGCTTGTAGACCAGCAGGCGCATAACGGCACGCGGCGAGAAGGCATTGTCGAGGCCGTCGTCACCGGCCGCGACCAGGCGCAGAAATTCAGGGTTGGTCAGGCCACCGCCGGACCCGGCGAAATCCCCAAAACAGGGGGTGCCCTGTACGTCCTTGGTCCCGCCGAAGCCATAGGGAGAGCCCGGACCGATCTGGGTCACCGTCAGGATGCGCTCGCACGCCCCCATCAGGAGTCGCCAGATCACCGACCCCCCCATGGAATTTCCCACCAGGTGGGTACGCGCTATGCCCAGATGATCGAGTAACGCCAGGGCATCGTCCGCCAGATCGCCCGTGCCACGGGTCGCGTCGATCTTTTTGGCGGGGTCCGCCGCGCCGAAGCCGCGCTGATCCGGCGCGATCCCCCGATAGGTTTTTTTAGGCAGACTCAGCATCACTTCCTCCCACCAGGTGGCGGAAGCGACATTGCCGTGCAGGAACAGGACCGGGGTCCCGGTCTCGGGGCCGGTGAACAGGACCCGGGTGGTGATCCGAGAGGTGGTAATCATCTGGGCGACGACACCGGCCAAGGTTGGAACAGACGTTGGAATGGGCAAGTCGGCTGTTCGCTGAGGGTAAGCCCTCAGCCCTCCTCTGGGTTGACATAACGTTGCCTGAGCTCCGCCTTCTGCACCTTGCCGTAGGGCGAGTAGGGCAGGGCATCGGCGAAGACCACGCGTTTAGGGATCTTGTAGCGCGCCAGGCGGTCCGCGCAGGTTTGGAGTACGGATTCCGCGGTGGGCGCCGTACCCTCCCGCGCCACTACGACGATCAGCCCCACCTCTCCGAACTTCTCATCGGGCGTGCCGATGAGTGCCGCCTCAGCCACCTCTGGGTGCTCCAGGACGGCGGCCTCGACCTCGGCGGCGTAGATATTCTCGCCGCCGCTGATAATCATGTCTTTAAAACGGCCGACGATGGAATAGAAGCCGTCCGCGTCGCGCCGCGCCATATCCCCGGTGTGAAACCAACCGTCGCGGATGGCCGCGGCGCCGGCTTCCGGGTTCTTCCAATAACCCGAGCAGACGTGAGGACCGCGGATCAGGAGCTCCCCCACCTCGCCTGCGGGTCGTTCCCTACCGGCCTCATCGACGACGCGCATCTCGCTGTGAAAGATCGGCTTTCCGACCGACCCGCTCTTAGGGACGGACTCCGCGTCCGTCATGCTGAAGCAATTGGGACCGACCTCCGTGAGCCCGTAGCCTTGGCGAAACACCACGCCCTTCTGCTCCCGCCAGACCTTCATGATGGCCTCGGGACAAGGCGCTCCCCCGCTGATGAACCAGCGTACCCGGCTGAAATCCGCCGCCGCGAACCGCGGTGACTTCATCCACATCTGAAAGATCGTCGGCACCCCCAGGATGACGGTACAGCCCTCCTCCTCGATGACCTGCAGGGATTCTTCGACCTCCAGGCTACGGGCCAGGATGATCTTGCCGCCGAGGTAGAACAGGGGGGTCAGAAAAGCGAACAGACCACCGGCGTGAAACAAGGGAACGAACACCGGCGAGACATCCTGCTCCGAGAGCCCCCAACTGGCCGCGGTGTTGATGCAGTTAAAAAGCACCTGGCGGTGCGGGATCACCGCCCCTTTCGGTTGGCCGGTGGTACCGGAGGTATAGAGGAGGCAGTAAGGGTCCTCGGCGTTCAGCTCCGGCGGCCGCGGCGGCTCCATCTCCGGCGCCGCGGCCAGGCCCGCGTCATAATCCAGGGCCCCGTCGATGGCCGCACCCTCGAGGGCGACGCAGATACCTGGGTCCGCCCGGGTCCGCAGTGATGCCAGGGTGGCGGTGAATTCGGGCCCGCACAAGAGCGCCTTGGGTCGGCTGTCGGTGACGGTATAGGCCAGCTCGCGTGCCGCCAACCGCCAGTTCAGCGGTGCCAACACGGCCCCGAGCTTGCCCACGGCATAGAACAGATCACAGTAGACGATACTGTTGTGGGCCAGGATCGACACCCGGTCCCCCTTCTCCACCCCCAGGCGGTCGCGCAGGAAGTGGGCGAGACGATTGGCGCGGGCGTTGAGGGCGGCGAAGCTGTAGCGGTGCCCGGTCACCAGCTCCACCAACGCCTCCCGCTCCGGCGTCAGCAAGGCGCGATGGGTCAGTAAATCGGCTGCGTGCATAAGGATGACCGGCTCCCGAATGATCCCATAGTCTCCGATATGGTAACTGCCCCCGTGCATTTTGGCATCCCCCTTCAGGATCGCCGCGGGGAGACCGAATGAACGCTTGGTAAAAAGCAATCGGTTACAACGGTGGATTGGGCACGGACCAGCGGCGCGCCGGCATCTTGCCGGCAACGATTTGCCGCCGGGATGGCGGCGCTCCCGGCTTGGCCCGACCTACCGCACCATTGCAATCAGCAGGACGACGAGTCCCACCACCAGAGTCAGGGGCAGCAGCACCGCCTGCCAGTCCCCTTTTTGGGCCTTGGTGCCGTGCTCCTGCCAGTGTTGGTAGGCCCTCCAGGCGTAGAAGACCATCATGCCCATGGCCGCGGCCGCGATGAGCTTGAGGAACAGATCCATGGGTTTACCTCCGGTTCGGGAACGAAAAACCCCGGCACCGGGGCCGGGGTTGATCACAGGTTGCGGATCGGTCCGTCATTCATCGCCCATGATGCCGAGAATCTGGAGCAGGCTGATGAAGATGTTGAAGATGCTCAGGTACAACCCGTAGGTAGCCATGATGTAGTTGGTCTCGCCACCATTGATGATGCGGCTGGTATCGAAGAGGATGAAGCCGCTCATGAGCAGGATGATGGCACCGGAGATAGCCAGCGACAGGGCGGGCATGCCCAGAAAGAGGTTCGCGATGGCGACGATGAAGACGACCATGACGCCGGCGAACAGAAATCCGCCCATGAAGCTGAAATCCCGCTTGCTGGTCAGGGCATAGCCGGAAAGACCCAGGAAGATCAGGCCCGTACCGGCGAAGGCCGTCCCGATGATCTGGGGTCCCTTGGGCAGGGCGAGATACATGCTCAGGATGGCGCCGAGCCCGAATCCGAGCAGGCCGGTGATCAGAAAGATCATGCCGATGCCGGTACCGGCATTGGCGGTTCGCGGCAACACGAATATCCCGAGCACCATGGCGACGACGACCGAGACCAGGTACGTCCAGCTCGGAACCGCCAGCACGATAGACAGGCCCGCCATCAGGGCGCTGAAGACCAGGGTGGCGGAGAGCAGCATATAGGTGTTCTTCAGCACCTTGTTCGCGGCGACCGCGCGTTCGGAGCCGCGTACAATGGCGTAGTCGGTATTAGACATTGGTTTTCTCACTCCTCAGGTTGAAGCAACCCGGTCTCTTATACGGACCTTGAAAACCCTTCCTACGGGGTTTTCAAGCGACGAAATCGCAGCGCGTGCCCACGACTTCGCTGCATGTAACGGCGCTGCGATCGGACACCATGGAAACCTCCTTGCCCCTGCCCATCGCGGCTATGGTCCAGCGTCGAATCCCAAGTTATAAGCATACCGCAGCTGGACCGAACTGCAAGCGGCTCGCTCCCCTCTTTTCTCAAAGCAGATTTGGGGGCAATCGGTCCCGATGCAAGACCATGCCGGCGGTCGGTGACTATCAGGGCAACCGAAAGATCATTCGCTGGAAAGCGATAGGTTACAGAGATAAGTTGGGCAAAGCCGGAGTGCCGCCATCCTGGCGGCAGATAATGGCCGGCAAGATGCCGGCGCACCGATGGTTCGTGCCCAACACCCTCATGGCAACTCCTCTCCCCACGCCAATCGTACAGGATTCACAGGATTTCCAGGATTAACAGGATTTTTTTTGTCTATCTCTTAGCCGGCGTAGGATGTGGTGAGCGCCGGGAACGGAGCGACCGGCGCGAACCGCATCGATGGTGCGGTGAACGTGGTTGGTCATTCAGGATGGCATCACAAGGAGGCGCGAGCTACATCAAGGCTCTCCGTCGGGCTAGGGCGCGACCCATCACAACGACAAACCTCACTTCTCGGGGTGCGCGCCTAACCCGACCTACTTGGCTGCCTTTTTAGACAGTCTCTAACTCCGTGCCTGGCTCTATTTTTCTTGTTTTTCCGTAGGTTACATTCGAAATACATGACAGAATCGTAGTTACAATTAACGATATTGGGAACAAAACATGGCCTATTTCGACGTCTTCAACGGAGATGCGGATGGCATCTGCGCACTCCAACAGCTCCGCTTGATCGCGCCGCGGGAGGCGACCCTGGTCACGGGCGTCAAGCGCGACATCGGGCTGCTGGCACGGGTTCAGGCAGACCCCGGCGATAAGATAACGGTTCTCGATATCTCCCTGGACAGGAATCGGGACGCCCTTCTCGGGTTGTTGGAACGCGGGGTGCGGGTCCGTTATTTCGACCACCATTTTCCGGGGGCTATCCCTCAGCACCCTGGGTTGGATGTCCACATCGAGACCCTCCCCCACAAGGGGACCAGTCTGCTGGTAGACGATTTCCTCGGGGGAGATGCCGTGCCTGGGCAGTGGTGGGCACCTTCGGCGACAACTTCGAGGCGGCGGCACGGCGGGCCGCGGCCCCTCTGGGGCTGGACGAGGCGCAGTTGGCGACCCTGCGCGAGCTCGGGGTCTGCCTCAACTACAACGCCTACGGGGCCCGGCTCGAGGACCTGTATTTCACGCCGGATGAGCTGTTCCGACGCCTGCGGCCCCATGCAGACCCCTTCGCATTCATCGCCGCGGACCCGGCCTTCGGGACCCTCCGCGCCGGCTACGCCGAGGACATGGCGCGGGCACGGGCCTTGAAACCGAAGCTCGCGGACGACCGCCACGCCCTCCATATCCTGCCCGCCGAGCCCTGGGCGCGGCGCGTGAGTGGGGTCTTGGCCAACCGGCTCGCCGGGATATCCGCGGAGCGTGCTCACGCCTTGCTGACTCGGCTGCCCACCGGTGGATTCACGGTCAGCGTGCGGGCGCCGACGGCGTCGGGAACGGGCGCCGATGCGCTGTGCCGCCGCTTCCCCACCGGGGGTGGCCGCCGGGCCGCCGCCGGCATCGATTACCTCCCCGACGATGGCTACGACGAGTTTGTCAGACAATTCACAGCCGCTTTCTGATTCCACCCTTGGGATTTTTCGGGATAACACTCAGAAGGAGAACAGTATGGGCGGTAAATTCATCCGCACCATCGGATTGGCCCGTGCTAAGGCCAAGATTGGCTTGATGAATTTGACCTACAACTTGATGCGCTATCTGCAGCTGACCATCCGCAGGGAGCGTGTGCCTGCTGCTACCTAAAAAGGCCACAAATTAGTCGAACCGGCTGCTTGGCAAAACCAATCACAGAAAATTCCCAACGTGTTCGTCCTCATTCGCCACAAATCTATGAGTATTTCACTAACTCATCAGTCAGGGCTCTGAATATCTCGATTTTTCAAGGTGCCCTTAAGGCAAAAGACCGATGCGGCGGGACGCTACGGTCCTTGAGGACCGTAGCGTCGGTTACTCCAAAGCTAATTCCTTTACAACATCGTCCGCCACCCAATGCGGTGGATGCAGCGCGAAAGGCGGAATGCGCTGCGCTTTCCCGCCCTACGCGGGCTTAAATCAGCCACGGGGCCGAACTGCCGGCGAGGAAGTTGTAAGCGCGGGCTCGCCCCGCACCTATCGCCGAGAGCTCCAGCGATACCAGGGTGCGCCCAGGCGATAGGTGCGGGGCGAGCCCACGCCTACCGGCCCGTGGTTACGCTACGTTGACCTGATCGCCACCCCAGCGACTCCGCCAAGGTCATATTTTCGGACGGATTTATACGCGCTCGCCCTGTATTGGGGAGCATGCTGCAAACGGATGTCTCCCCGAGAGGATCGGGACACGGATTTGTATCGCCTTGCGACCTGAGTCAAATCCGAATCAATTCAATATCGAATAAAAACAGAGGGTCTAGATAACTTTAGCCACTGCGAGAGCATGCTAAGGTTATGTTATGCAAGGGAAAAACAGGTATTTCAGGCGTTCACACCTTTCGGAAGCCAAATTCAGAGTGATTATCCGCTCTTTTGCGC
>Ga0209367_1009322_pt1 | contig 13335 bp, 10 predicted proteins | sample WorMetLIZISLAND2_FD_187412 | JGI IMG/M metagenome (GOLD analysis project Ga0209367, IMG submission 187412) | Marine gutless worms symbiont microbial communities from Max Planck institute for Marine Microbiology, Germany - Olavius geniculatus... ... | reverse complement strand
GAGACATCTGAATAACACGAGTCCACAAACAAGCTGGTTACTAGCGCGAAGAAATTTACTAGCTACGGAAATCTACTTAACGATACAAAGGTGGTAGCAAAAGTTATGCAAGCCAGGATTGGTTATTGAATTACGGAGTTTTAAAAATTGAGGGGTTTGGTGGGAGGCCCCCTGTTGGTGGGAGGCCTGGGGCCCGGCCCCCCCCTAAATCCGGCCCTGTAGTGCTGAAAGATGAACTCGCAAAAAATTTGGCATAAACCTAAAAACTAATAAAAATTCCTGTGCTTCTAGTTGCAGTTACGCAAAGAAGTGTGGAGAAGGTATTTTTAAAAGATTTTATTTCATGACATTCGGTCAAATATTACACAACTCGCAAAAAAAAGCAACACAATCACAGGCTGAACGGTAGGCCTAGTTCAAGCCCTGCGTTAACGGCGACTTCTGTTTCTTATGGGAATCCAAAAATTCGACTCCACAGAATTAAAACCCCTGACCGACTGAGATAAAATTTGGCACAGTTGATTACGTCGGGGAGCGGACACGTCACGCCAAATTTTATGCAAATTCCTCCAAGGGGGGCTTCTCGGCAAATGGGTGAAATATACGCAAAAAATTTTCTTTATATATGCCTTTTTTTCTTCAACGCACCCACAGGTCAGACCCCTTAAGGGATTTTTACGCTTAATACGTCAAACGAAGCGGTTCTGCACAAGGAAGTGCCTTTTTGAGGTTGGGAAATTAAAATATAATATTTAACGTATTTATTCACAAAAATAAAAAAAATACAATGGCGCCTATGTGGAAAATTAAACAATTATTCTTTAAACGATCATAACTTTGGCTGAGTATAAGATAGAGAAGTAATTTTTGGTTCTAGGGTATGGTTTTCGGGGATAGCCAATCTAATAGTGTTACTCAATTTCACCCCGGACCCTCCCTGGTTGCCATGGCAACGAAATTTGGGACAAAAATGGCTATAACTCGGCTTGTGTAAGAGATATCTGCGAGATTTTTGTGTTTATACGGGGGTTTGGGGGATGGGCCAGCGAATGCTGCCAATTGAATTTTACCCCGACTGACCCTCGTTGGGCTTAGACTTTAGTGTGACTGGACTTTATAGACGTTTGTGGTCGGCCATTTTACGCAACAGTCCAATAACTACAATAATACGATTAGTTAAATTAGCATTATTGACGTGTTTTCCGGGCCTATATTAAGCGGGTGATGCGTGCAATATTAGTTTGTTTATTTATATGGCCATTTTGTGGATATAAAAGGAATTTTGCTCAGTATTGTCAGCAATGCAGGCCAGTGGTGACGTCATGCCTGACGCATGTCGTCTGCTTTGTTCAGTCACGCCATTAGGTAATCCCTGAAAACAAGCATGTGAAATTTGAGGTTTGCAGATGTAACCGTTTAGAAGCTAACTGGAAATCACAATTTAATGACGTCATTATCACTGATAAGTCACGTCTACGCCACTGCCCACACAAAACGACAGGCAAAACCTCAGAATGAAGTGAAAACATTACATACGCCAAGTTCACTGCATTGGGGCCTATACTTGGCGGAGTTTGTCAGAAATTGAGAACAGTATGACATTGTTTCAAAAACAGAGTCTAGGAATACGACGCCCCTCTAGCACCCCTTTTGAGTCGGCGCCCGGAAGCAGTGCATCCGTTTGCTTCCCGTAGTTCCGCCACTGCCATAACATGCATCAAATGTAACCTGCACAACTCAATTTACACTGTACATTTATTGCATCGATTTCCAGCATTGTTCTAAACATTAACGGACAAGTATCTTCGAAACCTAAACATTTTATGAAAAGCTTTTCAAATGGTTTTCATTCAGCTGAAGCATTCCGAGCAGATTAAGCATTTTAAAGAATTGTGTGCCAAACTTGTAACCCGGAGGTTGCAGGTTCGAGTCCTGCCTGATACACTGCTAGGTAACGACCTTGGGCAAGTTGTTCACACACATGTGCCTCTGTCACCAAGCAGTATAATTTGGTACCAGCCTCATCGCCGGGAACGTAACGGCAGTAGCCTATATGGGAGAGGTGGCCTACCGCCCATATAGCCGAGTTGTGTTTGCACTCACTGCCGGCTCAGGGCCTTATAAACGGAGATGAGCACCGACCTGAAGGTCGCAGAGCTGCGTGGGGCAAGTTAGTTAACATAAGTTTACTACAAAGCAAGAGGAGACACTGTTACAAACACAGTATAAATGAATATATTAGTTCTTAGGCAAACCTGGCAAACAAGAGTCAGGCAACACACTGATTACACAAACCAAAACGATTCACAATAAAATGTGACACACAGTAACAAAAGTTGAATATCTATGAATTCACAAAGAACTCATATTCATAAACACAACAGCTAACACAACACAAAAAAATTAAGTCACGATAATTAGTTATGTAAAAATGAAAAGAGATAAGTACTGCATGTCAACACAATGCAAAACATGAGACTATTATTATTGCAAAGTCGCATTGTAATACTTGGTCAAAGTCAAAATGCCATAAATGATGACTACATCCGTTAAATAGCAATAATTAAATGTACACACATGCTGCTTGCCAATGCTTAGACCTATGAATAACGGTAGAGTCACGATATAGCGCTGCTTACACGAGTCAGATTCGTGACCAGAAGCCTTAACAGTCTCAGAAGTGACAGCTAATGATACAGCAGCGCAGTATCATCACTATGCGGTCATTTATTGCCCGCACCAGTAAACAACTGGACGCACTGTGCATGTCACGAGGATGTCTCGGGAAAGTTGGCATGATAACACCACCCAAATCAGCCTCGCTAGGCTTATTTCCCAATTCGTTAAAGGTAGGAGGCTGAGTAGACTGAAATGACGTACTGTCATCAGTATAATCAAAAGCGTCAAAATGACGGCTGTGGCATGACGACCCGCAACTGTGCTGCAGCCATAATGCACTTGTGATCTATTCCCGACACCCAGTACTGTACAGATGAGCTTTGACTGATTTACTTAGCAAACACACCGGCTGCTTCACAAGACTCAATGCCCCACGATAATTTCTGCATCAATACTGACTGTATCGCGGACAAATGACTATCGTTAAATTCAAACTTAATCCATGCAGAAAAACATGATATTTCAATGTTGCTGCAAATGTCATTTAACAGTGACAAACCGTACTTGTAGTAAAGATAACTAGAAAAATATGTTGGCCCAATGCCGACATACAGTGCAGCCATCCACCTAGTTATATACTGCGCTGCACTGTGAAATGCTAACCCAAACCCTGAAACATAATAAGCTGTATAGTAACAGTCATATTGCACTGACCTCCTGAGCTTAAAAATTAGCGCATGACATAGGTTACACTTGCCCTGAAAATGTTTGCATCAATTTTGGTTTTACTGTCTTTTCAGTTTTGGAGTTAGGAGCTGGTAAGGATAGACAGAGAGACAAACATGCAATACCCATGTCACCTATAAGGATACCTGCAGAATAAATTACACAGTAGCAAAGTTATATTCATCTACGATGTACAGCCATCGTTCAGTTGATAAACGTCGGTTGCTGCGGTGATTGAGAAGGTAACAGAAGCTCATCATCATCATCATCATCCTCATCATCGACAATGTCATCACTGCCGATGTCAGCCATCTGTCTCTGCAGCCGCTCGTTCTTCTGTCGACGACTTTCATTCAATACTCGGCTCTAAACATACACAGGCTTCATTCTAAACAAGCAGAAGTGGTGCAAGGGGATGCTTCCCTTTTTCTCTCTCCTCCCCTTCAAAGTGAATCCCCTTTAATCCAGCTAAGGGATTTAGGTAGCACTGTAAGCTCCCTCAGCAGGGTCCAGGGTACAGCCGCTTCTGCAAACATATTTAAGCGCACTTTTTGCACCCTGATAAACCACATCTGTTCACACCAAGTTCTATATTATTTTTTATTTTTTTATTTTATTTTTTGTCCAAAGAGAGTGGCTAGACTCTTCGTGTCTTTGCAGACCTATCTGAAAAAACGCTGCTGTATCACCATTCCCCTTTTACTAAATCACTGCCAAAACAAAAATAACGAACAGCCTACACATGAAAATGGATAGGACACGTCTTGAGCCAGACTTGCTTTGCAAGACATAATAGAGGCAGGATGATGGGCAAATCAACAAGAGAATGAAAGTGCCTACAAATGCAAAGTGACAATGTGATATCACAAGTAAAGATTGCGTGAATAAAAAAAGAGAGGCAGAAAACACAAGACTGTCACAAACCTGCCATTTGGCAGAAGACCCATCTTTACTGTTGTAGTTCATATTTAATACAAAAAATATCACATCAAATAATCTGCAAATTTCTAGTTACTTAGAATGCTATTACAATCAATTTTCTTGACACTCGCCAATTGCTTGCTATCTTGCAAAAATAAATCAATCAGCTAAATTACTAGTAAGTGACACATTATGAGCCAATAGTTGATAATTAAAACTGAGTAGTAAAAATTAGCAATAAATCAGATAGGACTATTAAACAGTAACCCGCTTCTGGTCGACAATGTTGAGTAGAGTGGTGACAGCAATACAGAGCAGGGTATTCGCAAGTAAAAAGACCATCACAAACTTCCATCGTCGCAACTTCTCCGCCTTTTCCAGCCTGAAAATTACAAACGATTCAATGTACATAAAACCACTTTACATAAGCCTAGAGCTGATTCCATTCTAATAACGTAACATGGCAGACAAGAGGTTACTTTAAACACCTCTTTGCTAATTATATAATTACTAGAAATGGAAGCAAGCAAGTAAGTAAGTAAGTAATACATCAATTTATAAAGTGCATCAATGTCAGATAAGACCACAATGCGCTGCTTACATTAATACTCTGAAAAGAGAAAGTTCGATGTACGTATGAACTTAAAGGGAATGATGGCACTACTGAAGTCATGAAATGAAAATGTTTATTTGACTTAATGTAGGTCTATGTTAGACCCAATTATATTTTAGTTCCAATTATATATTATATCTTGATTTTTCCAAAATATGTCAAGTTGATTTTTAAAGCAATCAACCAATGATGCAGTAACAAATAAATTGGTAATCAGTATCCTACAGATAAAAGAATATTGCCAGTGATCATAGTGGTATCTTTGACTTTCTATTTTGAGAGTATATGTCCTAGTTCTCGAGTTACCGGTACCCAGAGTTAGAAAGTGGCAGGTTAACCATCACAGCTGTATCACTGATTCAATGCAAAATTCTTGTATGTGTCACTGTCTATCGCATTAGCTCCTACTCTGTGACACTTAAGTTAGGCAGCTTCTGTAAAGCGTTTCAAATAGTCTGCATTGTCACACGAAATAGCAACGTACGTGTCATAGCTATCTTTGCCAAGAATTGCCCCAACACACACGTTTGATATGCCGATGCCAATCATCTGTAGTGACGTTGTAAGACCCATTGCAGTACCGATGGTTGACTGATGCACAACCAGTGGTATTGATGGCCACAGGCTGGCCTGCATGCCCACAATCATACAAATGTGAATCAATAACTTTGTGTTATTTGTAGAGCTGCAAAACATAATGATCAAGCATGCGGTTACTGATTAATCATTAGAAATTTATAATGTATAAAAAAATTTTAATTGTTAAACTTTCCATTACACTTCTGTTACAGGCACTATGAGTCTATGAGATGACACAGATATGATAACAAGCATCAACAATAATCTCTTTCTCTAGAAAGTATGAATATTTTAGTCTGCCTACAAGACTGGATAAAACAAATGCTGTGTCTCAGTGCATTTAGAATATCATGTAGAACTAAAGCACAACTATAAAAGCCAAATGAAAAAGTCTTACGCACAAAGCTACGAACAATGCCATTGTAACACGTACGGCAGCGAACGAGTAGGTGACCCCAAGCAGAAGAGTTGAGACGAGTGGCCACACGTAGGTGAAACCAAGAAGTACAAATACTGGCAGTGTTAACAATCCACAAGCTAATGCCAGTACTCCACGCTGGCCAATAACATCCTACAGCATCAGCAGCAATGCTGAAGTTATAACAATACGGTTTATTGTGTATGGCAGCCAGTGGCTGGATTGGCATAATACATTATACATACATACATACATACATACAAAGACAACACACTAATACTTACAACATATACAATGCAATAAAAAATAGTCAAGCGTAAAAGAACGAAATAAAAACATAGCAGTCATAGTCATGGTCACAGCAATAAACAGTTATATACAGAATGTTATTACAGAGATTATCTGATGTGACGCGCAGACACTCGAACTGCTGCCAGCTAGAACTAGAAAACAAAGAAATACCTGGCCTAATCAAAATGTTCCAAACAGTAAGGAATGAAAGAATTTCGAAATTTATTAGTTCTAGCTGGCAACGGTTCGAATGTCTTGCTGCGGCGCAGTCGGTTTGTCACCGAAGAGTCGCGTATGTCCGGCAGCAGATAGCACAAACAAGACCCTTCATGCAGGATGCTGCGCCAGAAGAACCGCTTAGTGAGCTAAGGACGCCGTTCCTCGAGCGTGTCCAGACCAGCCAGCATCAGTGACATCTCATAATCGCTGTAATGAAGAAGTCCCATATTCGGTTAGAAGTGTAGGCTCCGAAGCTGATAACCGTAGTAATAGCAACAACGATGTTTATGGTACAGTCATAATGGCAGTGACATTGCAAGCATTCACCCAGTTTATTGACAAATGTAGAACAGTGATGGGTAGCCAAATAAATATCGAGACTGTTTACCTGCCCACAGATCCATCATTCAGGTACTAATTGCATCCGGCTTACAGAAACTTCGTTGACTAAGACTAGACACCAGAGCCAAATTTTTTTAGGGCCAAACTCCAACTGACACATTTTTTCGGCTGAGATCCGGCTAGCCAAATTTTTTTCCGGCTGAGTTTTGGCTGACAAGTATTTACAGCTGAAAATATGGCTGATTCTGTTTTAAGTCTTTTACCAGTGGCTGATTCAGAGCCACGACGGGCCTGTTGTTGGCTCACAAGCGTCAGGCTCACATTATTGCACATCACACTGCATATCTGCTGGAGCTGCAGCGTTGTCTGTGATTAAGTTGAAATTGTCATGCAAAAATATGGTTTTGTTCATTTTATGCAGCTTCAGCGTACTTCTTCTACTGTTCAAAACTAGTCGTGTAACTAAGAATAGAGATTCAACAGTCTGAGCTAATTCACTAAGTATGTGCATCACAAACATTTCCATGTATATTTTGTGCAGTTTTGCTGAATGTGCAAAGAAATGAAACCCCAAAGCTGAATAATTTTTCGGCGGCTGAGGCGACGCCTGCAGTTCGGCTCAGCCAAATTTTTTTGGCTGATATTCGACCAAGGCTCAAAATTCGGTGGCAACGGCCAAATTCGGCGGCTCCGGAATCTAACTGAGACCTATTGCGTTACCAATAATAACATGCTGACAATCAAAGTTTGTGCAGTTTTAATCTTTACATCTACTGCGAATTGTGCCCAGCAGAAACTTACTACTTATGTGAGGGTGGAAGATATTCTTGCCACCATAAAGTCGTACTATTTATGTTCCATGTATCTTGTTCTATGCATTCCCTCAACAGCTCAGAGATAATGATAATGCCCACCATCATTATCACAATCATCATACTCATATACAAAATCTAAATTAATAAAAAACATATGCCATAAATTAATTTATTGTAATTCACAGAGATGATGAAATTGATAAGAAAGAATCATAACGTACTATGACAAAGCCCAGAAATGGAGAAAGAACCATTGACAAGTAGTACACGGAGCCAGCAATATATGCTGACAAAGCCACTGGATAATTGTATTTATCATGAATAAACTTGCTGTAACAAAATACATTAGACACTACATCAAGGTGACAAAGACTGCTCATGGATCAGCAATACAAAAGATGATTGACAAAATTAGCACATATAAACATATAAACAGGCAACATATTAAGACTGGTATTTTACTTTAAAATTGAGTTCTGTGCACATTCAAAATGCTGATGCAATACTTATAACTTGAAGCAATGAGAGATTACAAACCTATACTGAGAACAGTGCTGCCACCTCGTGGATACACAGCTGCAGATGCTATAGAATCACTTAAAAACCCGAGTCTTAGATCCTGATCAGAAATGTAACCTTGACTGCCACCAAAACATAGTCACTTGGTTCTCATCTGTCCTAAATAATTTTTACTGAAATCCACTGATACGTTTTTGCATAAATCAGCAGACAAAAAATCTTTATCAGACAAATAAAAAAGAGACTAAATACAAAAGCATATTCTTTTACAAAAATAATTATTGTTCAGTAAATGTAAGTTGTTGATTAACAAATTAATTACTTCTGTGGCAAAAACCTAAAACTGCATAAAACAGGAAAACAACAAAAACATAAAAACCTTGCATCAGCCACAAATGGAAAGACTCCATTGTAGAAGAACATTATGCTCAATGCCAACAGCCAGAACAGAGCATTAAAATGTTTGATGTCCATGATTTTCTACAATAATAGCAACAATACATCAAAATCATGCGAACATCATTCAGCTGGAACACTGTGCTTGGCAGCAGCACACATATCCTTGTCTCGTGGTTCCATAATGTTTTCATTTCTCACTTTCTCCATCCGCATCATATTCACTGCCATTTGCTCATCTCAAATAATATCCAGTAATGCACAAATCAGCGGATATGCAGACATGTGTAAATCGAAACCCAGGAGACCCAAGGCCCCCTACAGCAAAACTATCTCTATTATAGGCCAGTGACTAACTTTTAGGCCACCCGGAACTGTAGTTCACGGAAGGCCTTATGTTTTACAACAGTTTTTCTTATTTTTTTTCATCGCGAGATCTCCGAGGTCCGTCGGCCGATCTCCGCAAAATTTTGCCACATAGTCGGAAGCATGTTCAACTTACAAATGCTTGTCTGAAAATTTGGGGGCCTGCCCCCCAAAAAAATTTGGGGGCAAAAAACATGCTAAATTTGGCCCGATTTCGGACATCTTCCCACTTTGAGTGCGAATATCTCCAAAACGGATAGACATCCAAAATTTGAAAACCTAGTGCACTACAGCATTGCTTCGCGCATTCTACGAAAAAGTTCGATAAACTTTTGCTCACTAATTACGGAGATTTAGAAGTGCAATTATACCCCAAAAATCGAATTTTTCGGAATACCATATTTCAGCCCCTAGGGGGTGCTGCACCACAAAATTTTTACACATGCTATAGAATGTCCAAGTCTTGCTAGCATTTACCCCAGCGGGGATGGGGCTCCCCCAACAATTTTTTCAAAGGGGGGTAAAAAAATTGGCTTAAAATGTAGCGTATGAGCCACTAGAACTTTGGTGCTAAAGGGATTAGCCAAATGAAAACTTTACCAGGTGATGTGCCGCTAGATGGAGGTGTTAACCCGTGCACAAAATTGTGGGGGCACCGCCCCTTAAAATTTGGGAAGACAAAAAACGTTCAAAATTTGGCGTGGTTTAAGACAACTTTCGACTTTGACTGCGAATATCTCTGGAAGGGATTATGATATCAACAAGCGGTAAACGGTGTTATCAACTACCGTTTCTTCTGCGTTGAACGAAAAAACCTGATGAACCTTGGCCCACTAACCACGAAGTTCTGTTTGCTCATTTCGACCTACCCACCATCGACAGTGCGCGCATTTTCGGACAACTTTCGAATTTGAGCACAAATATCTCTGAAACGAATTAAGATATTGACAAGCGGTTAACGGCGTTTTCAACCACTATCTATTCCACGCTAAATGCAAAAAATGGAGGACTTGGGTTTACTAATCACAAAGTTGTGTTGGCTCATTCCGACCTACCCATCATTGACACTTCGCACGTTTTCGAAGAACTTTAGACTTTGATCACATATATCTGGAGAAGGGATAGAGACATCGATAAACGGAAAACGACGTTTACAACTACAATCAATTACACATCGAACGCAGCAAAAATGTTGAAATTGAGTTCACAAACAATAAATTTCTGTTGTCTCATTTCGAACCACCCAAGTCTAACATTGCACTTGCTATACATGTATATGATAATGCAGTTGCGTTGGGGCCACGTGACTGCTGCGAAAGAAATTTCAACCCCTCAACTGTCCTCCAATCGGATTTACAGTGCCGGGCGGCCTCACGTTGGGCTCTGCGCCTTATTTCTGGTTCTCTTTGCATCACATTTTCCCATTTTTCCGCTGTAAGTAGGGGACAGACACAGATGTCCACTAAAGATGCTACTGGCATAAATTAATTAAAAAATCATAATGCTATAAGTCACCAATTTCTTCGAGTCTTGTTGCAAACTGATGGTCTGGCCGAGTTGTTCGACTCCATTCTTATCCAGCATGCCAACAACAATAGCCGAGATGAAGCCAACAGCACACAGCAGTGCACCTGCATGTACAATATCATCACTTACTACACAATCAGCTACACAAAGTGCTGCATAAACTAATACAATATCGGTACTCATAACTAAATGCAATCACAGTGCTCAAAATACAAAAACAACGACTAGACAAGCAACAAATGCGAGTAATTGTGGGAGTGTTACTTGCTACCAGACATGATAGTTGGCTTGGCTGGCTTACAATGTGTTTGACGATAATGATGTGCATTGTGCAGGAACATTTTTTGCTGAAGACTATCAGTAACTCAATAATAGACTCGCCTGTCCATAACGTCCATTGCAGTCCAAATGCCTCATCAATGTGAGTGGTCAGTAGAAAGTTCAGCACACTGCCAAGACGAGAAAATGAAATAGTAAAGCCAAACGCCATTGCAAGTTCCTTGTCACGGAACCAGAAAGCTGTGATGCGATTCTGGACAACTAGATTCACACAAAACACACATATCAAAAAATGTCTACTGAAGTACAATAGTACATTATATAAAAACACAAACATTCAACAGAACTGCAACTAAGTGCACAGTGATAACAGTGAAAACCTAGTAATAAACAAGTAATGGACAACAGAACTGTATCTAACAACATGAACAATTCAACAACAATAAAATACACTGCGTGAGTTCATGTTTTGTCGAGAAGTAGGATTATCGCTTCGGTCGACACTTTTTCTTAGAATAAATACCAAGATAATCAGAAACATGAAATGAAGTTAGAATTCAGTGTTATCTTTCTTCTAAGAACCAACATTTCCGATTATCTACCAGATAAAAAGAAAGATAATCGGAAATGACAGCTAACACCCAAAGTTAATCCGAGCATTACCGATTAACACCAGAGAGCTCCAATGCAAAAAAATACGCGTAATTTCTCAACCCCTAGCGTTTAGAAACTTCAGTTCATCTATGTATAAGAAGAAAGTTAATCGAATTCGATTCTTAGTGGATGTCAGATTAAGTGGATGTCGATTAAAAAAAAGATAATCCTACTTCTCGACGAAACGTGAACTCATGCACTGTGTCTCCAAAAAAACATCCCTGACATTTTCAATTCTAAAATGAACAAAAATCATTAGATTCAGATAATTTTTGGTGTAAATATTCCTGACACAACTTGCCATCAAACAACCATTCAGTTTTTCACCTCGACCAATGTCTACTTATGCACTACCTAGGGAAAGTGAGTGAGTGAGTAGGGTTCTACATCCCACGCGACACAGTATAGGTCATTTCGGGGACAGCCTTTCCAAGCGGAATGCACACCAACACATAGTAATAGAACATTAAGTTTAACCTTTATAATAAACAAAAAAGAAAAAAAACAAGAAAAATATGCATTGAAATACACAAAAAATGTGAAAAAAACATCCACAACATAATTGAACATAACTGAAGCATGATTATCAGATTTCAATAATTTTTGGCATAAATATTTATGACACAACTGGCTATTAAATTACTGTTTAAGTTCACAACTCACCCAATTTCTGTTTCTGCACTACCTAAAAAAAATCAGCCCAAGCAAAATATGCGTTGAAGTGAATGAAACTACATCAATAAATTTTGTCTATCCAGATCTTTGGCCCCCTGGAGAAATCGTCCCCATGCCTGTGCTTGCACAATGGGCCAACATTTCGATCAATTTTATTGCAGGCAGCTGAGAAATGAAACAACTGGATAAAGTGTCAGCCAAGTGTCAAAAATGTGAACAAAATTTTGTGTTTTGTGCATTATTTAGATTAAGTAATAATATCACTTAAGATAAAAATGCAACATTTCATTGGTGCTGATTTCCTCAGGTAGTGCAGAAACAAACGTTGGGTGAGGGGGAAAACGGAAAACTATGTCCAGTTGTCTCAGGAATACTCTTACCAAGAATTATTAAAATCAGATAATTCTTCTTCAAGTTATAATCGAAAATGTTCGAGATCTTTTTAGACACAGTGTATATATGAAATACATACACTGTGTGTTAATTAAAACATCATGAATATGCATAAGACAGATAAGTATAGCAGGCAACGAACAACAGAGAACAAAACAGACTGGTAAGTGCTCCATTGCCAGACCCAAACAGAAGGCGTCCGAGCAGCATTACAGGCAATAACGCTGCACTTCCACGCAGAAATGTTCCAGCAGCAAATGTTGCAGAACCAATCAGACACAGAAATGAAAACAACAGAACGCCCACTGTCATCAACACATCACAGACGCCACTCTTATTATTACTAAGTTATTTTTTTCTGCTGTCAATAAATGACGAAATAAAGCTGAATGTATTATTAAGTTCCAAGTAAGGTCAAACCATTCACACTTTAATCTTCAGGAATGGTACTGGTACTAATACAGTACGTTTCTGCATCAAATTTCCCTCCGTTATCAAGGATCATGAGAAACTCTGCTTGATTATTCTGCTACTGTTAAGACATTAACAAAAAATGCAGTACCGGTAACAAAATTTCTCAATATTAAAATAAAAATATGAAACAAGTTTATGAAAGCAAACAAGATTAAAATAAATAAAGTAAAAACGAACATCTGTTGCCAAGTTTATCAATGAAAAATCCAGCTGCTATCACAACCACTGCATTCCTGTATACAGATGCCACAAATATATAACATTATCAAACACATTATTACTTATACAAATTTACATACACTGTGTCTCAAAAAAAAGCATGTGACTACATTTTTTGCAATAACTGGAACAATGAATGTCCGATTATAATAATTTTTGGCACACTTATTAATGAGACTACATGTCATCGAATGGTGGTTTCATTTCCCACCTCATCTATTTAGTGCAACTGTCTTACCTTGGGAAAATGGCAAAACCTACAAATGGTAAATTTTGCCTCATCCAGCTGC
>Ga0209367_1009321_pt1 | contig 13338 bp, 4 predicted proteins | sample WorMetLIZISLAND2_FD_187412 | JGI IMG/M metagenome (GOLD analysis project Ga0209367, IMG submission 187412) | Marine gutless worms symbiont microbial communities from Max Planck institute for Marine Microbiology, Germany - Olavius geniculatus... ... | reverse complement strand
AAAGGACAGGATTCGGCTTTCGCAGCGTTTTGTAACTGTCCATGTTTCACAACCGTACAGCATTGTACTGAACACACATGTCTTCAGGATGCTGAGCTTTGTTTCCAGAGTGATCGCCTTACTTTTTCAAATCTTGTCCAAGGCCTTCAGGTTTGCCATTGCCTTTGCCATTCTGACTGCTATTTCCTTTGAACAGTCCAGGTCATATGTCATGTTGCTTCCCAGGTAGATGAATTTCTCCACATTTTCCAGCTCAATTCCATCTATGCATATCTTACTTGATATTTGCTTATCACCAAATACCATCGTCTTTGTTTTGTCGGTGTTCATCATTAGCCCATACCTCAGGCCGAAGCAGTAATTAATAAACAAAAATCAACTCAACCTTCCATCCCTCCAGAATAGGTAAAATGAGTAGGGATCAAGAAAAGGTACGTTCGCCTGGGTTGGATGGTACGTAACACTGTGATTCCACATGGCAGTTTACAAATTTGTTGATGCTTCAGCTTTCTTCGGAAATATTTTTTTTTGTACTGAATGTTGTAGAAGGCAGCAGTAAATGATGGCTGTAATCTAATAGATTTTGCTATGTATTCGCCACTAAACAGTCCTAAGTGGTAAATACAAGGATAACATCAGCTAAATATAAAGCGAGTCATGATGACGATGATGATGATGACATAAGCAAACAAAAAACCACAGCATGCCATAGCAATGTTAATAAAAACTGATTATAAACTATAACAACACTGACACCACACACAGTCAATGATGGTTACCGGTTTACGAACTTCAAAGAAACCAATCCACAATTAAATGGAACAGCAGCGAACTAACAATTACTAGTTATAATAAACTAACATGTGACACAAAACATCTGTTCAAACACAAATAAAAAGCCATAACTGACCACCCATGTCGGTCGTGCGAAGGTATTTCTTGTCGGAATGCATGCCGTGCCAGAAACGAACCAGAGCGATGATATCTTCCCGCAGCTGACAGCCACGCTGCGTTGGATACATCGGTCGATTGCTTCAATACACATAAAATGTACCATAAAACAAATGATTCATGCCCGCCATAGCTGAGGACCCCCATAGCTAGCGGCTGCCATGTATCTATGTAGTGGCCATTTTCTAACCACAACCTTGACTTATAGGGTGTTTACAGGATGAAGCAAAAATAAAGCAAATGTACTGAAAATACACATGCATGATGTGTGCTCTAAGTTTGCTTCATGTGTTTGCTTGATAGTTGTTTCATCTTTGCTTCATCGTGTAAACACCCCATTACTAACACAAACCCTAACCCTACTCACAATAACCAAACCTTTAACAACATACATGAAGTAAATAAAACGATGACGGCCTGCCATAACTATGGTGGCTCTCAGCTAAAATGGCCCCTAGCTATAGCAAGCCATCACTGGTACAGACTGCTACACTTATGTATGGCCTGCATTATGTATGGCCTGTCTCATTTTTAACTCAGCCGAGCTGTTTTGACAGAGTCACTTTTTATCTCTGGCAGCAAGCTATTGTTTATTGATTACTAATTTTGGTTTTGTTTAACCAGCTTACTTTCCCTGAGTTAATTATTTAATGCCATAAACCAAAGTGAAAATTGCGGCAGTAGATTTTTTACAAGCAGTACCATTCAATTTTGTTCAGTAGCACCAACCAATCACAGTGACAAACATGACTAATGCATAAAAAATGCATTTTTTTATTTTAAAAAAAAATAAAACAATCAAAAATCCACATCAATTTTGCAGCTGTAAATCTGTAAAACAAAACAAAACAATATCTACAAAAACAATATCTACTAAAGTTCACCGATCAGACTTGCTACTAGTTACCAAAACGTTCAAATACAAATTATCTTGCCACAAAGAAGCCGGCAATTTCTTGTCCAACTGAAGGAGCATACCTGAAATAGTGGAAAGCGCTTGCGTAGATACGTTCACGCAAGACACACTTAGCAGTGCCCTGTGGCATTAGATCAGCTTGCAGCAGAGACAGACCCATTGTTAGCAACCTGTCCATAGCATACAACAGAACAGCACCGTATAAACACTGCACTTGGTCTATCTAATCTATCAGTAACCAGCCAGCCAGGTCCACTCAGCCTTCTACCCTCCAAGGGACTGTAAAATTGAGCATCTTTCCAGCTGAGTAGTAATAAATGGCAACAGTGAATGCAGTGCTGTAGCTGTCAGTTTAGGCAGATCTGAGACTCAGGCTGATTGGCTTGGTCTAAAGGTCGGCGGCTGCCCACTGTTCGTGCTACATTCATCAAATAAACCAGCTGAACTCTCTCCAATCTCCATGGCCGTGCTACGCTGAAAGCACCATAAACTATTACTATTGCCCTATCAGCACTGCCAAAAGGAAATGCCAGAACCCAGAACTCAGCATTAAACCTATACAAACTACGATAATTTCATGAATTCAAAAAATAGTACATTTAAGTACAATAACGATGTAACACAAATGTCTGTATAAGAATGTAAAAATGTAAATATGGGTAAATCTGGCTAAAGTAATTTTTGAAATCAAAATGCAGCACATCTGTAATTATTTATACCCATTATCTGTGCTGACTATATTAATAGGCAGTATCGTTTTTGCAGCCCAAGTTTCCACCTATTCTGACACATTTCGCCGTAGCGTGGTCTGTCATCTGTCATATTTGGGCACCCTGCTTAAACCGTTCTACGGCAAATACACTTGTGGGGACCAGTGACACATCGTGTCAGATGGGCAGACGGGATCCCTGACTTTCAGGGGAAAAAATTTGGAATGCCCAGCCAAAACGTGCAACTGCGAACTGTGGCCAAACCATCAGTCTTATGCTGCCACCTAGCAAATACAAACAAAAAGCTTAGTGGAATGGTCATAGCAATTCCGCCCTTTGGCAAATTATTTTAGTGCTTGTTCTAGTTCTGACCTGAAACGAGGTCCAATGGCAGCAATGTGGGAGTTGATCTTTTGTCGCTTGGTGATGTGAAATGGCAGACAATAGTGCAGCAGCGAGACCAGTATGTCCACCTGGTCCTGACTGGAATACTTCGCTATCTCAATTCTTTCTGACAGAAACTACATGAAGACAGTGTGATATGTACAAACGTCAAAAAAAAACAATTTTGTGTTCGGTAATATTCGAGACCAAACAGTGTCAACACATTTCATCCAACTGTGACTGACCTTGAACTTTGACCTTCGACCACAAAATTTGACACATCCAACCTCGTCCTGGACTGCATTAATGTCAAAAGTACTAAGCTGAAAAATGAAGAAAAAGTGGTCGAATGTAAGTATATATTTTAAAAATCCAAAAACAGATGAGCAATAGCAATAATAACAATTTTATTTCAACATGCAACGTAAGCGTGCAAATCAAAAGCAGACACAAACTCAAAAACAAGCACAGAACTCAAAGACAGACTGTAATGCAAAACATTCAGACAAAGACTAAAGCAAATGGTTAAAGCAATAATTACATTTGGCAGAGAGAAAAGACTGAAGTAAAGACAATGAAAAGACTAATAAAAATTAAGCAAAAAAGCTAAAATTGAGAACTGTAAACACAGAAAAATCAATCTAATAACAGTTCAAAAATCTTCAAAGTCAGGCTAGAGAGTAAATCAAAATGTTGAGGCCGAGATGAAATAAAAAAGAAGCGGAAAGAAACAAACCCGAGTCCAGAGATTGTGAGGAGCAGTGTTGATGATTGTGGGCTGACAGTCGTCACGACAGCCGGGGACTGAACTGCTGTTATCAAAACTGACAGCAAACAGTCCTAGCCTCATATCCACTGTCATCTTCCATGCCACGGCCATCTCCTGCATGAACTGCCGACAAACAAACCAGCAGCAAGTAAGAAAATAAATAAAATATTAAAAATGGACAATGTCAGCCACTGTCTGAATCTGAGGCACTTGGCTGAGCCTCTAGGGAAAGCAGTAGGCCTGGTGGAAGAAATGAGCTTTAAGGAAGCAACGAAAAGTGTATGCACATGCAGAACTGCCAATGCTAGAAGAGAGCAAGTTCCAGAGAGTGAGGGGAGGGCTGCAATGCTAAAACCACGGGAGGCAAAAGTTGTGCGAACACGTGGAACCAACAGCAATAAATAAATAAATAAATAAAGATTAAATGAATAAAGCAACCAATTTAACAATCAATGGTGCAAATGGGCAGGCATTTGACCAATGAGGTTATGCACGTACGGAAAACCTTTAAACATGGATTTAAATGAATTCAATCATTTAGCGTAGCTTGTCTGGCAGACAGTCTCCTAGTCCACAATAATTCCAGACATCAATTTGCTTGGTTCATTATTTTGGCCCCTAGAAACTCAGTACCTTGGGAGCAAAATTTAATTTTTAAAAATCAGTCCGTCATCAACAGATCAAACTATCTCTCATCACTGCAAAAGTAGCAAAGCTACTTCAAGGTTAAGCCATTTGGCAGTGATGTGACAGGTATCTGAACCCACAACCTGCTGACCACATGTCCGATGGCCTAACATTACCAAGCCACACACAGACTGTCTGGCAGTACCTGGGCGCGGAGATCACCAGCAAGCAATGGCTGACTCCATGAACCCGTGACCTGTTGATCTCAAGTCTGACATTCTGACTATATTACCAGAGCTATATTACATTCACTACATTAGATGGCTTGATAGTAGAACATTGGACTAACAATCGCAAAGTCGTGGGTTCGACTCCCGATCGAGTCGCTATCAAGCAGTTACTACTTAGATGGGTGACAGTCTATCTGCAAACAGGTAAACCATCTTGGTATATAACCAACACCAATGTCACCTCAGCCTTCCATCCCTCCGGGGTAAATAAATCAAGTACCAGCCTGTCTGGCTGGGGTTGAAATGGTGCACGTGCACCTGTGTCAAGTGGCAGCTAACATTGTGTGATCCAATGTGGCAGGTGACGCTCCACAGCTCTGTGATGGGTTTACTACACCATCTTTACCTTTAGCCAGAAACATACCTGGGCGCGGAGATCACAGCGTGCTGCAAGCAACCGCTCCCAGCAAGCTATATGACCAATATCTGAACCTGCAACCTGTTGATCACACACGTACTTGGGCACGAAGATCAAAGCGAGCCGCCAGCAGCCATTCCCAGCAAGCAATGGCCGACTCCATGACCGACTCCTCAAACAGACGAACTGGAGAGATACACAGGCACTGCAGCAGACGACGATCGGCATCCTTTGATGTGACGAGCAGCGCCGTCATACGATACAGCATACATTTGAACTGTGCCACGTCTGTACACCACAATCCAGCTATCATTCCAGCAAATGAATAAGTAAATTAGTCACTCACTCAGTCGGCCTATTGATCGGTAAAGCAATCTATGATATCATGCAGTATCGCATGCACTTTAACTGAGCCACGTCTAATGACAACCACATTAAGAACAAAAAAGCCAAGATGTTGCTAGGAAAGACATGCTACAGCCTATACAGTTCCTGTTGCAGTTGACCTTCAATGTCTGTCAATGTCAATGATTTTCATGTCATCTAGAAAAGTGTACCATTTCCTATTAGTGTTACTTTGTAACCTTGGCCCTATCTCTCACCATTTCCAAGATATGGCCAGTTTTCCATTGAAAAACGCAAATTGTTTGCACCGCCTCAAATCAACCCCAAATTTAAAAATGTTTCTCTTGCACTAGATCGCTGAAATTCTGCATGTTTAGGTTTAAGACACAGGGCTAATTATTTGTGTAAAAAATTTCCCCTTAAGACCTAACGCTTAGCCAGAATACATCTGTTACAGATGACAGACAGACCGACAGATGACACATTGTGCCATAGATGCTTACAGCATAGCTGTACAGAGTGCATCAAAAACAGTTTCTAAACGATTATCTCACTGTCGTTTTGAATCGAACAATCAGTCAATCATTTACTACCTCAACTACAATGCAAACAGCTATAAAAATTAAATACATGGTACAGCAGAAATAAAGATACTTAAAATTACAAGATACACGTCGATTTTACAGCTGTAAAACTAAGTACAAAGACAAATAGGGGTGCAAACTAAATTGACACACTTAACTGTTCCTATTTTGCAATGCACAACAGAACAAAAAAAAAGCAGAAAAATATCAAGAACAAAAACAAATGACAACATCACCAACCTGCAGCCATGGAAAAGTCGTTGAGTTGTTTGCAAAGTTTTACAGCAAGAGCACAGTTGTCCAACTGACCTACTAACCTCATTCCCTCGACCTACATACACGTAATGAAATAGCAATCAGGCAAACAACACATACAGATAAAAATGCATCAACGCATAAGAAAAATTGAAAGACACTTGAAGAGGGCAAACCTCTGCCAACAATATTAGTCATAATGTGCTGTGAGTACAAACTGGCTTGTCTCAACTGGTTCTGTCAATAGCTACCCTGCTTCGACGGTGAACTTTATCTGGTTTACTGATGAAAATGTTCATCATGTCAGCACTTAGTAACATGGAGGCATAAAATCAGGTGTCTCGCAATCCAAAACTCATCCATCTCGTAAGCAAAGTGCGCTGGTGCACTGTCTTGCTGAAAGGTGTAAAAGTTAAGCTATCCCCACAAGTGTGTGAAAGTGATCGTTTTGGGCACTTTGTGGCTACAATGTTAAAACTTCAACAGTCTGTTACCAATAAACCAGATAAAATTTGCCATCGATGTGAGGCAGCTATACAGCAAGTATGTCAACACTGGTTGCGACAAACCAGTTTGTACTTGCGACACACTATGACGTCAGCATTACGTCACGATTAGCAAAGAATATTTAATGAACAACCACATTTTGTCCAAATCTTTCGAATTAGTATTTCTTCAGCTACATCTAGTAAAAATTTCCTGTAAATTGATCATTATTTGACTGAATTATGAAAGAAAGAAAAACTGTGCCATTTTTTATGAAACACCGTGTATGATATAACTGAATCCAAGCAAAAATAAACAATATTAGTCATTAGTTTCAGCACCATATTTAACAAAAGTTTGCCCTATCAGGCAATGGCAAAGAACCCTTTAATCCTATCCTAGATCCAGATGCTGATCCTGATCACTACCAAAATCCAACCATCACTAAGTTGGGTGAAGTCTAGCACTCCCCAAAAATTTGAGCCAAATCTACCTGCAACTTTTTGCTAACAAACCAACAGATGAATAAATAAATAAATAAACAAACAATGAGTATCACATAACCTACTATACAATGGGTAAAGTGGTAAACATGATATTTGTGGAAGGGAAGTCATATGCAGTTGCGATGGTACTGTTCGTTAGTTCTTACGGACTGCCTACAGTTTCCATCCTGCTATCTATAAGTTTGGCAACAATGGGCAATGGAAATTGTGACTGGGCTTTCCGATCATGGAATATATACAGGAACCCTCAATGGAAAACGTAAATCAAGTAAAAAATAAATAACCCAAATTTACCTGCAAATGGCTATTAAAACATGTGTAAATGCCAGAAACCGATAAGAGTTGTGATTCTATGCAACAGCACGAATTTTACATAAAACTTATCCCACATTTTCTAATAAGTATTTTACACCATTCTAAAAATCATGAAAGACAAAATAGCTAGAACACATGTTTTAGTATAGGCCTAATATTTGTTGTATACTGTGGAGCCCCTGTGCTATGGATGAGAGGCGCCGTAGTAAGTGATGTGATATGTGATATGATAAACTTTTGCTGACCTACACAGTCAAAAACACGTTCAGTTATTGTGGACAACAAAATGAGTAAAATATTTGTTTAGTCTGGACCAGTGCAGTGTATTGGTAAAATCTTACCTCTCCGAGATAACGGCTTCTGATGCTGAGGTTAGCCATGAAGTTTGATGAATCATTCTTAACACATTTCGGCCTCCGTTCCAGCGTAATTGTCTACAGACCACACAGTCGCATACTTATGCACGGTCACATGGACAACAAAACTCTTCTACAGATGTTGTGAAAACATTTTGGTATTTTTCTTAGAATGTAAGCGTGTCTGCCAGAAAAAAAGAAAACCCATAAGATGCCAAAATCTTACACAAATCTCACACAAAATTTAGCAGAATTTCACTCTGGCTGTAACTAACATTTCTACATGATAAGTCTCAGTGACTTAACACTGATGACCACCAGTCACCATCAATCCACAAACCTTGAACACCACCGATCTTGGTTGGCAATCCCAGATTGTTTTAGTGTGTCAAGAATGGAAACCAGGCAAGACAACTGAAAACAGAATATCTGTTAAAGATGATTCGCTGTGCAGCTGGCAGATATACCACTTCCCCCATTCATCCATACTAGGCTTTCAGGTTCATTCCTGATCAGTTCTACCATTAGCAAGTTTCCTGAACGTTGAATGGTCACAGCTAAATCAAGAAAATAAAAATGGACCAATGAAACCTAAAGTATCCTCATCTAAAATTTGCCAAGATGGACATGGCCAACTCCCATACTTATTAACTAAACAACGCATAACCAACTGAGCATCGAAATGTATAATAAAAAAATGCACGAAATAAAGTCCGACAAAACTGAAATAATGCACGTTGAATGGTCACAGCTAAATAAAACAAGTAATTTCAGCAAAGCTCATGAGACGCACAACAGCCTTAGCAGTTCCTATTCGCAGGTTGTCTTGATTTAGCTCTATCTATTTTGATGCAATTCACTCTTGAAATCTACGCTGCAGTCACAAATTGCAAAAAAACACTAAAACCCCTATTTTAGAAATTCAAGGTCATTCAACGTCATCGATGTTTACACCAATAAAAAGCTTGTCACTATATTACTTGTTATGATAAGCAGCATGTCTCTGCCAATCTGCAACCGTTTTCAAGCTACACGAGCCAATAGCGGTAAAAAAAACTACTTGTAGATTCTTAAAAATGTACGTTCTATGCTAAAAAATGTCACGCGCAAAATGTCCAGGTCTATCTACAGCCATTTCAGCGCAATTCACTCTTAAATTGTGTGTCGCAGCCAAAAATCGCAGAAAAATTCACTAAAAACCCTTATTTTGAGGGTTCAAGGTCATTCAAGGTCATCGACGTTGACAGCAATAAAAAGCTTGTCACCAGAGCTTGTTATGATAAGCAGCATGTCTGTACCTATCTGCAACCATTTTCACACTACAAGAGATAATTGCGGTAAAATATCCACTTTTTAGTGGGGTAGCTGTCTTTGACGCCCGCCTGTGCCGGCCTCCTTGAACCTAAGGGGTCGGGACTTGGACTGCTAAAATCTCCGTTGAATGCTGAAAATTTCGTACGCAGGTTGTCTTGCTCTATCTCCAGCCATTTCGTCGCAATTCAGCGTTGAAATGTGCGCAGCATCCAAAATTGCGAAAAATTCACTAAAAACCCCTTTTGGGGAGGTTCAAGGTCATTCAAGGTCACCGATGTTGACAATCTCAAAAGCCTGTCACTAGTGCTTGTTATGATAAGCAGCATGTATGTACCTATCTGCAAGCGTTTTCACATTATTCGAGCCAATAACGCCAAAATGACGTCTTTTTAGGGGGGTACCCCTCTTCGACGCCCTCGTTCGAGGGGAACCCCTTCACCCAGTGGCACAAAATTTTGTCACGATAAACTAGAGACCTTGGGGCAGCCCACAGTTAAGATTTCGTGATCCTAGCTTGCACCGTTTGATACAGATCACGAGTGTGACAGACAGACGGACGAACAGACGGACGGACAGACAGACGGACGGACAGACGCCCAGATGATAGCTAAGACGCGCGAAGCATTCTGCTGTCGCGCGTGAAAAATGGACCAATGAAACCTAAAGTAGCCTCATCTAAAATTTGCCAAGACGGACATGGCCAACTCCTATACTTATTAACTAAACAACACATAACCAACTGAGCATCGAAATGTATAATAAAAACAGAACAGAAATGATGACAAAACTGACAGAACTGAAATAATGCACAATCACAGAAATATTAAGAAGTTAATGTCCAAAAAATACAGAGCCAAGAAATTAAAGTTAAAAAAACTGCTGCTAAATTCTAAATGCTATATTAAAGTTTTGTAGAAAAAAAGTTAATAATAACAATATTGTAGAAAGTAAAATTTTCAGTAGCCACCAGCAAAAAAATCTGGTAGTATTCTCCATAAAATGCAAAAACAGACAAAGAATAGTAAAAATGTTAAGCCACAACACAAATTATTTAAAAAAGCAAAAAGAACAACAAAAAATTTTCACTCAGTTTCAAAAAAGCATTCAGATCAGTGCATAATTACCATCAGTTATGCTAATAATAACAATTTCAACATTTTTCAACATCTGCTGCAATTCACATAGAATAAACTGCTCCAAAATTAGTAAAATAATTTGCAAAAAAAGCTTTGAATACACAAAAAATACAAAACAACAGTAAACTAAATAAACAGCTAAACAGATCAACTAAGTACTGGACTATAAGATCCAGAAACTGGTGAAAAGTGCAACTTGGAAATCTACTTCGGTGAAAGTTACAGCAGCTGCACTGTGAGATGAACTCGTGACCGATGTAAAGTCGACTCTTGCTGATGACCAAGCAATTTATTAACTGGTGACTTGCAAGTGCATGCCCCCCACTCCATAAATTTTGCTTCAAGACACCAAAACCACTACAAAATTAGAATGAATAACTCAGGCAAGCATTTTTGACAATTATTTGATGGAGCACAAACAACAAAAGCATACCGAAAAAAGTGGTGCTAGAACTTAGGAAACTGCTTTGGAGTAACAACGGATCAAGGGAATTGCAGTTTCAGATCTGTTATGAGTATTTATTTTTTTTCAATTTAGCAAGCTTTCCAAAACCAATCTGCTTGTTTTGAGACATCTAAACACAATCTTCAAATTTCATTCGGAGTGGGGGGTGGCAGTGCTTGACTTTCCCAGCATCTTACCTGACTGGCCGATGCACCCGTCAAATCTTTTAATGACGATGACCTAGCAATCTTGCGAGTCAGGTCGGAATTTGACAACGAGCGAATCAGCTCCTTAGATGAGTTGCGTCTCGACTAATGCCATTAAATTCCAGTCACACAGTAAAACTATTTCACATGTTGCAAATGAGAAATGACACCCAAACAAAAGAGTTAAATCATTCAGTGAACAAAACAACGATCTCATAAATAATTACAGGTTCTCATCAAAACCAGTTTCTTTGCGTAGCTATCGTATTCAGACTTGGAATAATAAAATCTATTTGGTCATATTTGTTGGCTGCATTTCCCATGAGAGTTGCTATTGCTGTGACTGCCGCATCAAAAGAGAAACTGGCAAGTCAAACACAAATGCATAAAATGCTTTAGATCGTTAAATAATGGTACTTGGACAAAATCCACTTAGTTTTTAATCAAAATGAATGACAGATCATTTGTTATTTTCTGAGAAGTTAACTACAACATTTTCGGAATCGGTATAAACTCTAAAATGAACCCTGCAGGGAAGATTCTTGCCTGTGTGTTGTCATCATTAATAAAAGTGAAGCATAGATACCCCGAGTGAGCCAGAGCCACGATTATATCCAGCATAGTTAAGAACGCTCTCGGTGGCCAGTGCAAGGCCACTGTGCTGACTGAGTCCACTTGTCATGTTGTCAATGGCCAGTAGGTACTCAATGAGATGAGATCGGGTTGTGCTGGGCGCCCAGCGCATTGATTCCTGCAGAATGCCGACGCTGCGAGCTGCAAAGTCCTTCACTGTGTTCTAAACAACACATCCAGTCGGTCACCACAAGCGCCATTGGACTATGTGATATTGCACAGTTATTAGAGAATGGTGGTACCATAAACCGTCTATAACAAGAAGCCCAGCTGTCACTAGGATGCCGACCATACTGCGAGTTCAACACACTACTGCTACACTACCAAGCTACATTTCCAGTACCTCTGCCAAATACTTGAGTTACAAATTGCGGCCAAACTACTGCAGACAGTGACATAGCAACATGGTTACTATTGACAGCCTACAAAACTGTACCAATGCACTATCCAACGTTACCATCGCCGACTCCCTGTGGTGTACCGTTTAGCATAAGTACATGCACATTTCGTTACAGATGACATATGGACAGACGGATGAGACATCACACCAACACTACTTAATTACGCTAACAGCCTAACATGTATTCCAACAAACAAAATATCTGTCCAACAACTTCCCTCCGAAGTCAGCTGTATTTTGTCTAATTACTGAGAGTGACAAAAAACAAATCAACGACAGAAAATGAATCTGGCATGTTTACCAACCTCTCGATCCGTCATTGTTCCCATCGCAAGCAGCTTGTACGGAGTCCCGGGAACATCGTACTCCGGCGCCTGCTTGTTGGGATCCTGTTAAACATACAATTTACCACAAACAGTCAAACACTTAGAACCGAAATCAGCTTATAAACTGCACAATTAAAACTAAGCAAGGCAAAAACACCAAACCACAGAAAACTGTTGGTAAACAAGCAAGTAAATAAATATATTTGTATAGCGCACAATAATGTCGGCAAGAAACTCGCCGAATCTGAAGCGCTCGGGTGAAGTGGGGCACTAGAAATGGCTAGAGACTAAAAAAAGTTTTAAATTGATGACGAAAAGAGACTATTGAACAACTATTGCGAATGTCAAAAGGGAGGAAATCCCAAATAGTAAAGGCAGCTACAAAAAACTTCTAAAACCAAAACGTGTATGGACACAAGGCACAGACAGCAGATTAGTGTCAGGTGAACACTATGTACGAGCTGAACTGTAATGTTCAAGAACAAAGTTCAGATAGACAGGCTGATGGTCTTGTAGGTAATGCAGGTAATATTGAATATGATATAAAGGTGAATGGAAAGCCAGTGGGAAACAATGACGAAGACGTACCAGGTCCAGAGCCTGGGACAGGAGCTGCAGTGTGTCCAGCATTGTCTTTAGCACACGACCGCTCCATAGCAGCGTCGGAAAACTGATCACAACAAACACATAACCAAAGTTCGTACACCAACAAGACCCTCAGTGGAGCCGTAGCAAATCTATGCTTAAACACAACGAAACTATGCATTGTACTGAACTCAGTTAAGTAAGTAAGTAATCAAGTAGTCTGCATTTGTAACGTGCCATATGTCAAAACAGAAGTTCGAATCGTAGGCGCGGATGGTAACAGTTAGTCGATGGCGGTGTTGCCGGAGAAAAGGTGAGTCTTGAGGTGTCGTCGAAAAGTGTTGGTAGTGGATGCTGTTCGAATGGTAATTGGTAAACTGTTCCAAATACGAGGTGCAGTTGAGCTGAACGCACGGCCGGCGAACACTGTGTTGTCTGTTG
>Ga0209367_1009320_pt1 | contig 13339 bp, 10 predicted proteins | sample WorMetLIZISLAND2_FD_187412 | JGI IMG/M metagenome (GOLD analysis project Ga0209367, IMG submission 187412) | Marine gutless worms symbiont microbial communities from Max Planck institute for Marine Microbiology, Germany - Olavius geniculatus... ... | reverse complement strand
GTATTTGTCTTCTGCCTGAGTGGCGAATAAACATGGGCCTATTTAGCACAATGTGCGCTATTAGGCCTACCAGTGCACATCGTGCAGGTGATACTCCGCCCATTTTGTTGCAGCGTTGCAAGTTTTATTGCAGTTGTAATAGGGGTATAATTGACATACAATCCCACTGCAGACATTGTGGTAGAAATAGTCAGTATACAAATGGCTAGCGTGAAATAATGTTTGATTACAGAACGTAGCTACCGGGTACTCACCTTTCTTAGCTGTGTAGACAGTGGCTCAGAGTGACCTATGACAAGGATTCGCTGGTGGCCTCTGAGCTGACTTGCTCCAGGGGAGGGGGAGCGAAAGTAGGACCCTGGGGTTTATTTGTAACTTTGTGAATAATTCAATGGTCGGACAGACAAGCAGACAGCAAGAAAAGTAACTTTTTTGTAACGTTGAAATTAATAGTAACAATACTGGTGCTCCCTCAGTCAGTTTTTAGTGCGATCATACATTTGCCAGTATGATGCCGTAGTACTGCTAGTAGCATTCTGTTACCTGTTTTGTTGTAGACTGTTGTACTGTGTGGTGTAAAGCACTTCCGTTCTCTTTTACATTCCGTGTCTGCCGTGCTGAACGTTGACACTGTGGACCTTGGGTAGCAAAGCATGGGTTTGGGCCGGGGTAGAGGCTTCGGCTTGGGCCAAGGTCGCGGCAGTGGCAGTGGTTACTCCTGTGTCAAGTTCGCTTTCTTTGCGTTCAACGTCATCTTTTGGGTAAGCTGAGTTAATACTATTATTGCTAACACGTCATCATCATTGTCATAAACTCGTGATCATATACAAGCTACCGGGTAATTAACATGGCATATTAGCACAACCGACTGTCAGCTGGTCTGTCAGCTGACAGTCAGCTGGTCTCCGACGAAGGTTGTCGTCAGCTGCGTTCTGCCAACTCATGGACATGTGTCGTCAGAAAGACATGCAGCAGCTATGGAGACAGATGCTTTGCTGCTGTATCTCCGAGGTTGTGGAACAGTCTGCCAGTTCATCTGAGACAAACTGACATTAACTCTGAACAGTTAAAACGGCAGTTAAAGACATTTTTGTTCGGGCGTTGAGAGCGCGGCGCATTGTGGCTATTGTTAAATTGTGCCTTCTAAATAATCTTACTTGCTTGCTTACTTACTTACAACCTTAGTTTAATCCACGTTCTGGTTTATGCATTAGTAGTCGCACTACTGCACCACTAGTAGCAGCTAGCAGGATATTTATGGTCACCACGTACATTGGGCCACAATGCAGACGCCATCTTTGTAGCCGCTCAGTCCCACTGTATTGCCTGAGGAGTGTTCAGGAGTGCTCAGTCTTTTTCTTTAACAGTGTGTTCTAATTTCTGCAACTTAGTTAGTTCTGATGTCTTGGTTCCTCACCTTGTCTTTCCATGTGATAACTGTCAGTCAGCGTTGTGGCTTAGTGGCATAGCAGTTAAGACGTTGGACTTACGATCAAGGTCAAGGTCAAGGGTTTGACTCCCGGTTGGTTCACTGTCATGTGGTTACTACCTGGATGGGTGGTGTATGCAGACATTTAGACCATCACAGGCTGTGCGGTAGCGCAGCACTGTTGTAAGGGTGACCAGCCATTTCAATGGGAGAACCCAAAATTTGACCTCCCGTATATCCTAAACCGCTTAATTTTTTCAAACATAAATTTGCACAGATGATTACGTCCGGCATATCTCATGATAGGCAAAATTTGGTGAAAATTCGTTCACGGGGGCTTCCCCACGAATAGGTGAAATATAACGTTTGCATGACTTTTTGTGCCTTTCCTTTTTTTCTTGCCATCCTCTACAGAAAAAAATGACTGAACTGATTTTAATGCACAGTGGCTCATATGACGTGGTTTTGCGCAAGGAAGTGCCTTTTGGGGGGTTACAAAATTTGAATTCAACATTTTAACCTATTTTTTCACAAAAATATGAAAAATTACAATGGCGCCTATGGGGAAAATTAGACATTGCTTAAAACTATCATAACTCCGGCTATGTTTAAGATACAGTCGTAATTTTTGGTTCTAGGGTATGGTTTTCTGGGTCGTTCAATTTAATGGTGTCATTTATATTTACCCCTGATTGACCCCCGTTGCTATGGCAACGAATTTTGGGACAAAATTGACTATAACTTGGCCCCCATAAAAAATAATTGCGCACTGTTTGCACCTACCTGCCTATTTTTGGGTTCGGGCTATACGATGGTGTCATTTAAATTTCTCCCCTGGATACCCATGTTGTCATGGCAACGAAATTTGGAACAAAATTGACTATAACTCGGTCTGTGTAAGAGATATCTGCAAGATTTTTGCGTCAGGGGGAGGGGGTTTGGCGATGGGCCATCAGATGATGCCAAGCGAATTTTTCCCCAAGTGACCCTCGTTGCCTTGGCAACAAAATTTGGGACATAATTGATTAGAACTCAGCTTACGTAAAAGGCATATCAAAGATCTTTACGTCAGATGGGGTGTTTTCGAGTGTTTTATTTTGGTATGGGCAGTCACGTGTGCAATTATTCGAAATCGCACATACGCACCCCACAAAAATCTTTTGTTAAATATATGAAAAATCGTTATTATCTATCAAAACAAAACATTTCTACATTTTCTAATATTGCTATAATTAACTAATCAGACATTAGATTAGTATAACATTCTAAAAGTTAACTACAAAATCTTACAATACGAGAGCTGCTTAAAGCGAGATAGGACACCCGTTCGATTTGAACGTAAATTGATAGTAAACCCATAGAACTAAGTGAAGTAGCCCATGTTGCAAAATAAAACTAATTTTAAACTTACTTTACGCACAATGAAATAAATGAAATATTGGCGAAAAGTAGAGTTTGGAGACAAAACAGACGGATTTTAAGTCGTTAAATTTAGCTGAAGTTGATAGTATCCATGATTACGCCAGCAGACAACGTTGGTGCTAGATTTGGGTTAGTTTAAATTATTATTGTGGTTTGTCAAAAATGTGACTTCCGTCACATTAGTAGTAGTAGTAGTAGTAGAGATAGGGGTATAGGATAGTGTTACTGTAGGCATAGGGTAATGGTAGCAATAGGGGTAAGGTAAGTTATGGTAGGGGTGGAGTATGGTAATAGTAAAGTAAGGATTACTTATAGTCGAAGTAGAAATAGGTGTAACAGTAGTTGTGGTAGTAATTGTAGTGGTTATTCTACTGCCAGATTTTATTCAGCTTTAGATTACTTCCAATGGCAATAGAACTGCAAATATTTAAGTAAAAAAACTGTTCAGTTTATATACAGTGTAAGGGTGACATTGTGGTTGTAGATATAAAAGAGCACAAATCACAATTTAAAAATTCAAACATCACCATTACACAATGTCAGAATAACTTTGCTGACTGTGTAGTGGTAAAGTTTGAATTTTTAGATTGTGATTTGTGCTGTCTTAAATCTACAACCACGATGTCACCTTTACACTGTATATAAACTGAACAGTTTTTTACATAAATTTTGGTGTATAGGCTAATCAGCTGCTCATGTGAACTCAGCCTTGTTTCTCTCCAGGGCTGATAAATCGAGTACAGACCTGTCTACTTGCTTGAGGTAAGGTGTCTGGTGGCGTGTAACACTATGATTCTATATGGCAGTGACACTCAGTACCTCTGGGGTTGGCTACCATTATCAGCTATAGATAACCTTTAATTTGTTGTTCTTTTATGATGTGTTTTTTTCTAATTGTTGATTTGTGTGCATAGTAGTGGTGGATATAATGACAAGCATTGTGCTAACGTGAGCTGTGGTTCGGTGTCTGTGTGTGCAGTTGCTGGGCTGCGCAGTGCTTGGCATTGGTATCTGGCTGCAAGTGTCTAAAGGAAGCTACGCCTCAGTCGTTCCCAATGTCAGCTTTCTCGGTGCGTCTGTTCTCTGTATTATTGCTGGAGTCTTGATTCTCATCATTGGATTCTTTGGCTGCTGTGGAGCCATCATGGAAAACCAGTGCATGCTTCTCACGGTCAGTTAGTCAAGTAGTAGTAGTAATGGTCGTTGTAGTAGTAGTAGGAACAGTGGTGTCTAGTAGTAGTGCCTTGGTTTTGTAATGATATGATAGGGTGTTGGTTCGTCGGTTTAGTCAGTTTGTTATGAAGTGGCTGCTACAAGGATGGGACAATCGCAGGTGGTGCTCTGTAGCTGTGAGATTGGTTACCATAAGGAGATGCAGATATTTTTAACGTGTCGATTTGATAGCATTTGCAGAGTTCACAATAAAAGCGTACAATTGAGAGAAGAGGAAAGAAAAGTTAAAAGAAATACAAAAATAATACTACTGGTACACTATAATAGAAAAGTACAATGCCACAGAACTTAACAGTGTATCGGTCATTGCATAAAAATACAATCATCTTGTGTATTGTTGTGTGCAGTATTTCGTGTTTGTTATCGTCATATTTGTGCTGGAGACTATAGCAAGTGTTCTGGCATTTGTCTACCGCATCGAGATTGAAAACACCGTCAAGCAGCAACTGCTGTTTGTCATCAAGGAGAAATGGAGCGAGGATGATGAGGAGGGTTGGAGGGAAGGATGGGCTTACACCCAGCACAACGTATGTTGTAGTTTTGTTGTAGTAGTACTAACAGTAGTTGTTCTGCTGTGGTTGTAGTGGTAGTTGTGATGACGACGGGTAGTTATGTCAACTGCCAGATGGTTTAGTTTTGTCTGTTATTATTAAAGCTGCAGAAATTAACCGTTTATCCAGTGACTAATCATTAACAATTTTTGATGATTAGTTGAATTTTTGTCATTAAATGTTTGATTAGTCACATCACCAAGACAGCACTATAAAGTATATGTGATGAAAGCATTTGAAGAAACGATGATTACTTTCTCCAGAGAATGCAAATATTTTAGCTTGTTTTGAAAACAGGATAAAACAAGCATGAATTATTGACTGTGTCTCAGAGCATTTGTGACAGTGACTGACTTTAAAAAGTTGCTAACCAAAAATGTGCATTTTCTTGCACTGCTACAATATTGTTAGTTTTAATCGTATATATGTAAAAAAACTTACCAGTTTACAACTGTGTGTAAGGATGATGTGATTATATCAGTCCTGTAAAACAGCAAAAATCATTTGGGTAATCTTAGATGGGGCTATGCATATGGCGTCCTTACAAGCTGACTTTAGTTGGTACTTACTAACATAGTCTAAAGCCTTCTTCATTTGATGTTATTTGTCGTATTAGGCCTACTTGCCCAATGGTTACCGATTTGGCTGAACTGCCCAAAATGTGCACCGTAAAACAACAGATAGGCCTAAGCATATAATATAAGCTTAACCAATGTAAAAGTCTGCGTAATGACGATATGGTGATCTCATATAGCTGCTTTCACTTTGGACCAAAATACTATAGGCCTGCTGCATCGGTGGTCATTGCCATAATAGGCTACTCAGGCTAAAACTGAGTGCACTAACAGCGAATGGAGGGCCAAGACGACAGCCGGATCATTCATGCATGCAGTTAGGGCCTATAAATGGCAAGCACACGGATAAGTTCACGTTCTTATTAGACATCAACAATGTCCAATCACTTTATTATTCGGCCATCCATCTGTGCATATGTGGAGGGGTGTATATTTCACTTATATGGGGAGCAAAAACCCCTTGGCAGATTGAGTCCAAATTTTTTGGTGGTAGGGGTCCATGACATAATCACGCCGTTCAAATTTGGTGACGATCGGTTCAGGGGTTTTTGGTTGGCTGAGGGTCAAAGTTTGCCTTTTCCCATAGACTTTGAATGTCGTCCTTACAACACTCACACTATCGTGTGAAGTGTGATGTAATGATTAATTGTCAAAAAAATTTTCATGAACTTAAAATTATTATTACAAGCAGTGGCTATTATGCAGCTATCTTACCTTGTCTGGTACAGCAGCGGCAGCAGTATAATATATGTTTGTACAGTTGCAGTGCTGTGGTGTAAACAATTACACGGACTGGTTTGACATCAATGCGTGGCCAGATAAAGAGCGTGTCCCACCGGAATGTTGTGTTGAGGAAGAATGCCCAGTTGAAGGTCATCCTGATGAATGGTATCAAAGTGTAAGTAATGTTTATGCATCGATCGCTTCTGTCTCTTTGCATTTGTTTGATCGCTAGTTTGTCTTTGAATAATGAACATACTAATTAATAGGTTGAAATGGAAACTAATATGTTATATGAATTTATTAAATTATGATCATTATCAGGCTTGTTATTGACTTTGTCATATGTATGACAACATGCTGCCTGCCATAGCGACATTTGGTGGACAGTTGTTCTAATGAAGGCAGCAGCAGTTGCCGAAATGTCACGAACAAACTCAATACTGTACTGTAATTTGTCGAATTTATATAAACTTATTGGTTAAGTCTGTCTGAATGTCTGTGTACATGTACGTGCGACTGTGCACATCCCCAATGTTGTTGACATGATATCTTAAGTACGGTATTACTGGACACAGCTCACAAAAGTTTTAGACTTTGAGGCAGAAGCCATAGCAACTCTCAGTCAACTGAGTCAAACGCTGATTTGAGGTCGGCATAGGCAATCCACGGAGGTTGATTGAATTCTTGCCGCATCTGAATCAATGTGTTCAGTGTGAAGATACGATTTGTTGTAGATCGGCATTAGCTATACTGAGTAAGCAGTAAATTTTGAACATAAGTTTTAGATGTTTTTGGTAAAGCATATCATTGTGATAATGTATGCCAAAAGTATAAAAGTAAATTTACATTTGTTGATGTTATTCAGGAAAAAGTGCACTTTTTTCCGAACACAGTGTAGAAGCTAAGATTATAGGTTAAAGAGAAGGCAATAGGTTGGAGTGATAGTAGATTGGCAGATATCAATTATGCCGTTAGTGTCTATGTCTTTGTCAGTCTGTTTGTGTGTCTGACTGTCTGCCTGTCTCTATCTGTCTCTGTCAGTCTGTGTGTCTGTGTCAAGGGATGTATGGAGAAGTGGAAGGAGCAGCTAGAGTCGCAGTTGTACATCGTTGGCATCAGCTGCATCGTCATCGTTCTCATACAGGCATGTATTGTTGTTACCGTACATTGCCTGCTACTGTGACTTGTAGCTTTCTGGTAATATGTGTAATGTGTATGACATGTGTGTCATTGTGTTGTGCCGTTCTAGATGTCCTTGTCAGGGTCATCGTGGCCATTTGCAAGCCTCCTACTCTTAGCCATATGGAAAATTAATAGTGGCTTACAGGCTACGTGGTGAATGCTTGGTGTGGTTAATTGGGGTGGTGGTATGTCTGCTAGCTGCAGACCACAGGTCAAACCATTCACTGCACCTACAACGGATGATCGCATAGTGCACTGTGATATATTCATTTGCTCATGCCATTACTGAGATATGTAGGAGATTGCAAAATGCTACTGGTGATGAGCTTGACTCATGTAGTAGTGCTGTAACAAGTATATGTACTTGACCCTTAAATGTATCCTGTAAAGTGCTCAAGTGACTACTACTTCAAGGTTGTCGCACTTTTAACATATTCGCTATCACATCATAAGAAACTTGTGAAATGTGTTATGTGATTTTTCTGTGCAGATGTTCGGGATGGCTGCAGCCATTATCATGTTCTGTTGCTTACGTTCTGAGAAGTATTACTACGAGTAAGGACGTTACGTCAGATCCTGGTGCAGTGGTTATGCAGACTCGTGGACCATATAGCTATCGTGATGTTACTTTTTGTTATATGAGTAAGAGCATTACACCAGATCAGGTGTGGTGGTCACACAGTAGTCATTGACTATCATTTTCCTTACATCGACATTTGACCGACTGACTGTCGCTTGTATTTACAGTGTTCAGACAAATGTGTGCGGTCATTCAACAACGTAACAATGTGTGTGTGTGTGCATACGTGCACTTTTTATCAGAATCTTATAGCAGTATTTTATAGACCATCAGAATATTGTATATTGTATATCTTTACTGTTGTTGATAATTTGTCTTGAATTCCGTGAAAATGGCGTTCATTGATCAATCATTGACTGTGAGTGAATGCGTATGGTTAGTTAACGATGTTCTTCTGCAGAACTTAGTGGTGCATCTGTTACACATTAACTTTGTATTGTTTATGGAGGCCCGTAGCTCAACTTTTCTAAGGGGGTGTGGGGTGGGTCTAAAAGCAGCCCTTTGTTAATCAATCCAGGGGGTCTGGGAGTGCTGAAAGCTGTGCCGATGGGATCCAGGGGGCAAAGTCCCAGCTGCAAACACATTGTTATGCATTCCAGCTGATGGAATTGGGAATTACTGGGGAAGGGGTTTAACTGAACCCATCCAACCCTTTCCCTTTTGCTACAGACCTGCTATGTTATTCTGACCGTAGCAGGGTTTATTTTTATAGTAACTGGTGAATATAGACCAGCATTATAATTCTTTCACTGCTGTAAATGGCTTATTTTAGCTTGAATCATTCATGTTGTGTGTAAGATACTTTGGCTGGCTAGCTAGCTAAAGTTTCGTTATCAGCCAGTTAATGAAAAGATAAATATCCTGGCAGCTGGTTATTCTCAGACTGGTCTGTCTGATATTAAAACTACTTTTCATTAGTATCATATCTCACTTACGTGCCAAGTTATGAGAAATGTTGTGATAATCACAGTCCAATCTCTGTATAGGCCTACAGTATTTGACACATTTGTGCATGTGAAAGCAGTGTAGTTCTGTCATGTTGCAAAGCCGTGATCCATGCAGTGTGGCTGGCGATGGCTGATAACTGTGAATTAGTGTCGGTGAAAAATTTCAGTAGTTTAGGCATCTAACTAGTTAAACAGAGACAGTTATGCCCTGTCTTTCGTGGAGAGAATTGGCCAGTTGAATCAAAATAGCAGTAGTAATTGTAGCAATTTGCTGCTTTTTACTGGAGTGTTTATGCTGTTGGAGACAGTGTTGATTCTGTTATATATTTATTAGATTTTCTGCAAGTGATGCTGTGCATAGTGTGGACCAGTTTACACAGAGATTGCGTGTCATCTGCTATATATTTATCTGTTTTGAACAAACTGAAACTTTATTCTGGGTAATGATGTTGACTGCTATTTTGGATTTATGATGTGTTGTGTATGTGCTGCTACTGCATCAGTTGCATTCGTAGAGTGATTTTATGTTACTTTGTAGCTACTAGCTTGGTGTTGTAACAGGTCTTGTAGTGAATCGATGTTGGCAAAAAATTTCCACGGTTTGTAGATCTCTTATTAGTTGAATACTGACAGCTGTGCAGGGCACTGGACTACAAATGTTTAGCCCTCATGGCAAAAAAAATTAACAGCAGTTTTATTTCGGTTAAATTCTTAATCAAACGTGGGGCTTACATCCAAACATAAATAAATACTTGTTGACTGCTGAGCACTGATTCTTGTAATTTCACAGCAGCTGCTGCAGAGTTCTTTTTCTATACATTTTCTACTTCTATTTCATAGTTGCTGTGAAAGTTCTTACCGTATGCTGCTAATTATGTTGTTTGCGGCTCTGTATGAGGGCGGACAGTATGCATCGGTCTTCGGTCTGCTATTGATGAAGTCATAACTCAGCGACCTCATTCTGGAAAACCTGGAATGTCAGAGAAATTAACAACTAGTCAGCAGGGAAATGAGAGTGCGTCATAGGTTAAAAAAATGTGTGTGGGGGTGTCTGTATACTGCAATTTTTGACAGACATCTGCAAATTTCTCAAAGGAGATTATGGGTGCCAAAAATGTTATTTTTGCCCTTAAATATGCCAGAAATCGGGATTTTTAGCACAAATGTTGATTTTTGGAAGAAAATTTCCTGAGGCAAAAATTTGGAGGTCTGCTGTCACGAGGCCACTGGTTACAGAATTGTTGGGGAAATTTGTTAGTCATCAACTTCGTCTATTGGGAAATGCTGATTGTTATTAGAATGGCATTGTCATAATGGTTTTGATGGTACACTTTTGTGATGAATTGCCTCATTACATTGTTGCTGTGCAGTGTGCAGTCATCCCATAAGCTGCATTACGAGGCATCCGTCTGTCTGTCCTTCTGTCCCATTCAGGCTAGCTCGAAAAACGAAAGTGAAAAAGTGCCGAAAAGCCGAATTATGTGTGAATATTGCAAAGAAAGTCATACTGGAACAGCAGCTGAAACCAAATTCGCAAAAAAATTAACAAATTTAACTAAATTTGTACGGAAAAATTGTCAACATGTATTTTTGCACATCACTGGTATGCCTAATTTTTAAAATTCGTTTAAAAAATTTTAATTTAGGAAGAGAGTTAATATTTATAAGATTCGAATTCTCTATGTCCAAAGCTGTTGACACATGCCATCTAGTATTGTTAATTTCTGTAGCTAATGGTTGAACCGGTAGCATATGATCTGTCTACCATTTTTTGTATACCAAACTAGTCTTGGTATATAAATAGGAAAAATAGTTTTTGTAAGAAAATAATTGATGTGAATTGTATTCTGTATGCAAAAGTAATACAAATTTTTTTTGCATGTAAAACGTGTTTACAGTTTTGTTAGTTTGTCTGCGTGTTTTGGTCACCCGTGTATATAATTATGTACATGCAACTTCAATGCTTTAACATTCTAATTAATTAGGGTTCTGTTGTGAGTGTGATTTTCTCGTATACGTAGTAACACAGGCTGCGATTTAAGAAAACACTTTTATGATTACCACCATTTTGACAATTTTTGTTGTTGTCTGAAACTGTGTTTTTGTTATTTGATAGGAATCGCGCGTGTATTCGTTTATTAGAAGTGTGCTAACGCTATACTCACGTTTCACTTCATTATTCCTGTTTTCCTATATGAAATATCACCAGTGACTCTGACGAATGTTTTATTTATCGTATTTATCTGTTCCATCATTATTGTAGCATAACTAGATACTGTCCGTGGGTATCATGCAGACAAGAAAACGCACAAAAAACCATGTGACCTCGAATTTTGACCTTGAAAATCAACAGGGTTCTAGAGATGGTCAGTGTACATGTTCGTGCAAGATTTAATCAAGCTAAGTGCAGCGTTTCATGAGTCATCGTGTTGACAGAGAAAATAGAAAAAAAACTTAGCGACGAGGCCGAAAACAACACTGCCGTTGCTTCCACGAGCATTCGTACCGCTCGTGGAATCAACGGCGGTGTTGTTTTCGGCTTTGTCGCTAAGTTTTTTTAGCCGACCATATTTAAGTAACGGTCGAGCTTATGATAGCCTACAAGTCGTCGTCTGTTTGTCGTCTATCGTGGATGTATTCTGGCTAAGCGTTAAGTCTTATGGGGAAAATTTTTACACGATTAATTAGCCATGTGTCTTAAACCTAGGCATGCAAAATTTCAGCGATCTAGTGCGAGAGAAACTTTACAAATTTGGGGTTGAATGGACGGATGTAGGGAAAATGTGTTTTTTTGACGGAAAACTGGCCATCTCGGAAACGGTGAGAGATGGGGCCAAGGTTACTATTAGTCATTAATAGGAAGTTGCAAACGTCATGAAAATCATTGACCATGGATGACCTTGAAGGGTAGTCTAATGTATGCCAATCGTGCGGTATTGTGGCTAAACGGTAAATTGTAGGGGGTCGGCGATGATAGCATCGGATAGGGCGGTGGCGACTTCCTATAGGCTGTCAATAGTAAACATATCTTCATCTGCAGCGGTTTGGCCAGAATTTTAAATAGAAAGTTTCAGGCTATAAGTGGCCGTATCTCGGAAACGGTGGGAGATAGGGCCGAGGTTACTACGTATTAGCCTAATCACTAATAAGCAGTGGTATACGCCTTTTCGGATTAGATGAAAATCATCGACCTTGGATGATCTTGAAGGTCACTGACAACCAGAACGGTCGGCTGTCCTAGCGACAGCTGGGCTTCTTGTTTTTTTTTCTCAGATATGTTAATTGGCTTTTTCAAGTGTACCTATCTTGCAAATTCATTTTAGCTCGACAGTCGACAAAATACGGCAGCTCTCCAGGCAGAAATCCTAACTACTGTAGGCCTATGCCCTTAGCCTACAGACACAGTTACAGTCTAGCGAAAAAGTGGGGACTAGACCACAGAATGTCACGAAATAAAAAAGATAGTTAAAATGAATAAATTCTCTCTCCCAGTGACTGGGGGGAGAGAATTTATTCATTTTAACTATCGTTTTTATTTCGTAACAGTCTGTATGCACGATATTTTTTTAACTATGTGGACACAGAATAGTACCTCCGACAACTAAGACAAAAAAAATTAGCAGTTTAGATAACTAGATGCGAAAGTTTTCTTCAGTAAAGGATATTTTTGGAGCGTCCAATACAAATTTTATGGACTCGCGGCAACTGCAAGCACTGGGATTTTCACGCTTAAGTATAAGCGTTTTTATACTAAACCGTTGTTTGAAGTGGTATCATGCAAATGACTTAGTGTGATGTAATTTCGCACGGCATTGATGTCAACTTGTGTCAGCAGAGGGCGCTTCTATACCGGAAGTAGACTGATCGTCGGCGCATGTGACGTCATCGTATTCGTCACCAATGACGATGTGAACGCCACTGCTGTTGACCGGACTACTTACGTCTACCTCCGCCGTGCTTGTCCGCCGCCGCTCCATGTCATAGTCCTCCGCGGCGACATCGGAGCTGTACTGGTAAGAGTCGGATGACGTCACGTCCGGTATGACGTCATGGCAGTGGTTGTCGGCTGCAGCAACGCACCTGCTGAGCCTGGGCAGCGAAAACGGTTTGCGTCGGCGCGATGCCATGACGCTGCCGTCCGTGCGAGGAGAGTTTTTCACGCGGAGGGAAGATATTTTGTCTACGACGACTCCGTCGCGGTTGAGCGGCCAGGACTTCATGGACTCGCTCGACGGAGAAGCGGATCGTGGACGAGCGGACGGCATCGTGGATGATAGGCGGATCGTGGAAGAAATGCGGATGGAAACGAATAGCGATGATAGCGGGTGTGATCGTGCAGTCGCTGATCGAGTGAGACCGACGCCGAGTACTCACCACCGTCATCGTTATCATCATCATCACCTTGTAGTACTGGACAGTCGGCCGACGACTGGAGCGCTGCATCCGCATCACAGGCCTATAGGCCGCCGCGCTTCATACGGCACTTTAGTCAGTGAATCACAAAAACACGACAGCTTGCTGATGAAATTATTATTATATAACTTGTAAACTGTAAGTTCATTGCAGTTCATTTACAATCTCTAATGAAAAGGTAGCGGCAGGAACAAACGCAGTAACGGTTGCGATTCAATGAATTTGTATACGTGAGCTTTCTACTATGTAGTTCGCGTTAGGTCCACTGTTTCAACCTTTGAGTG
>Ga0209367_1009317_pt1 | contig 13340 bp, 5 predicted proteins | sample WorMetLIZISLAND2_FD_187412 | JGI IMG/M metagenome (GOLD analysis project Ga0209367, IMG submission 187412) | Marine gutless worms symbiont microbial communities from Max Planck institute for Marine Microbiology, Germany - Olavius geniculatus... ... | reverse complement strand
GAGTGATACTGAGAATAGAAATAGTGTTAAATGTAAAACTGACAAAATTCGAATCATGACTGAAGTAAAGACAACTAAAGTAAGAAAAAAACTGAAAAGATAAGAAATAAAGAATAATAATGAAAACTAAAACTCGGAAAAAAACTGAAAAGAGTAAACATAAAAACCGTGAGCGGGTCCGAATAGCCGTGGAGTCAGTCCGAGGAGGTGCCAGATGTCGATGGAGGATAGGATTTGAGATTGAGAAAAAGAAAAGTTTTGAGATTGGAATGAAAAAAATGATGGGGTGATGGATGACGAGTGGTGATGGTGACGCTGACGAGGTGAGATGATCAGAGAAGTATGGTGAGTCAGGAAGAGATAGATCAAGACGTGGCTGACGAAGTGAGTGGCGGAGTTGATTCCAGAGATGAAGTGATGCATAGCGAAAGGAACGACTGGTAATTTTTAAGGAGGAATGAGTAGGTGGACGAGCAAGAGTGACGACAGACGAGGATCGAGTGTTACGTGGTGACAGGGTGTATGTCATTTCCCATAAGTGATTAATACCTTAGCCGTATCTCTCAGGGTTTCCGAGATGCGGCCAGTTTTCCGTTGAAAAAAAGCACATTTTTTTCCATACGCCATTCAACCCCCAATGTAAAATGTTTCCCTTGCACTAGATGGCTGAAAGCTTGCGTGCTCGAGTTTCACACACATGGCTAATTATTCGTGCAACAAGGTTTCCCCTACGACCTTAAGCTTAGCCACAATACACAGAATTACAGACTCACAGACAGACAGACAGACAGACGAACGCGTCGGTACCAATAGCTCGACCGTTACTCAAGTACAGTCGGCTAAAAACAGACAACGTTCACATGAATTCAGCAATTCAGTTTGTTCTAACCACATAGACTAGAATGTAACTGGACTTCGTGCAATAGACTATTCGTACCATCACTGTCATTCGTAGCCTACCATTTCCTTCACCTGTGATGACTCTTAGCGACCAGAAAGCGCCCCAAAATTAAACTGCTGTTGTTTGAAGTAACAAAAAATTACACTGAAATTGTAGCACTACGTCAACTTTTCAGTTAGCAAACTACTAAATGTGATATTAAGGTTACATAAATATGTATAGTCAAACTAGAAACTTAAACTTTTTAATAGTCGTTCAAGATTATGCAACGCTGGACTCTAAAATAGCAACCAGGCTGAGGAGATCTCCATCCTCAAGCTGCTGCATACTGCTAGTAAGCTCTAAAAATGGTACGAAAAGTCCATAATTTGATTAGATGCTTGAGTTGAGTATGTCCTTCAAAAACTTCAAAGCCATGATGGGTTTGGTGTTGGCTCACACCGAAATACACTCTGCGGAATGTAAATTTTAGGGCCTTATAATGCCTAATTTTTAATGCCTAGAGTTGTGTCAACTGCCAAAATGTAAACTGGCGAGAGTTTGATTGATTAATTCACTAAGTATGTACGTCATATAAACGTTTCAAGATTTATTTTGTGCAGTTTTGCTGAATGCACGTAGAAATAAAACCACAAAGCCGAATAATTATTCGGCGGCTGAGGCGACGCCTGCAATTCGGCTTAGCCGAATTTTTTCGGCTGATATTCGGCTAAGGCTCAAAATATGGCGGCGGCGGCCAAATTCTGCGGCTCTGGGGTCTAGTTTGAGACGTGAATTACACTGATGAATGGATAGGATATGCACTCTGCATGCCACAGCTATACATCTATTAGACATCACTCGTTTGCTGCTAATGCTCATTGATGATAATGATGAGTCGATGACGTTGGTGTTCGCTTACTTTTACAGCAACTAGATGGTGGTTACGACTCCGTCGACTATTATGCCCTCGCCACCATGTGACAAAGTGCGTCTTGGGCATATTTGATTTCATCGTAACCTTGACCTTTGATTTTTTGACCCCAAAATTTGATGTGTGTCCTTGCCCCAGAGTTCGTTAGCGGTGAAAGTTTGGTCAAATTCCGTCAACAAATACCCATGATATCTTGCTAACAATGTTTGTTCAGGACTCACGCACGACCGGACTGACGAACGCACGAACACTGGAAACAGTGCCTCCGGCCACTACGTTGGCGGAGGCATAAAAACCACGAAATGTGTTAATGACAAACAGTTCAGTTTTTAGTTCACGCCAGAACGAGGATGGTAGGGTCCTGCGACGGCGAAGCTGCGAGGACCGTAGCGGATTGTGCGTATCACCGGAACGGCAAGATCACCACGTGCAGCTGACTGCAGGTACCGACGGCTGGTGTTCTCGGCGACCATGCACTAGCCGACGGATGACATGTTTTACCAGGGCTCCGCGCTGATTAGAATGTTGTCTTCGTTACGTTTATGACCCATCCCAAATTGCAATAACAACAATATAAGCCGACGGATTGACTGTTTTAATTTTCTGCATGACGCGAGTTCTAACCAGCGATTAGGTCCTGTCTCTTGTCTTATTTCTACTGTCAACAGTGTTCCCACATAATCATTTTCCCTCGTCTATAAAAGTACGTACGAGTAAGTTAAAGAACGGATTTTAATTAACTTTATTGCAGCGGACCGCCAAAGAACCAATGATTAGATTGTTTTGTAGGAATCAGGATTAGATCAGTGAATCCCTGTGTATAGTTGTTTAGGATGTACGTGCAACTTTGAAGAAAATCCGTGGATTAGATTTGCTGGGATACAATATGCACAAAAAGTCTTGAGTACTTAAGCCTAATACCTGGCTGGGAATCGAATTCGTCAGCGCCAAATATCATGGCGTCACGCGGCTGGCAGAGTTGCGACTGTAACAAGCAAGGATGTCGGCACGCCTTGTGCCGACATGTATGCGGCTGTTCGTCTGGTTGCCGCGGCGTTTTCGATGTCCGGCCAAGCAGAATAGTTACTGAACCCCAATAGCCGATAACAGTTTTTAAGAAAGACACAATTACGAAAAAATATTTAAGCGAAATTAGTATTTAGATGCCACGAAATAAATAGGCTCCTAATTGTTATAAATCGTTTCTACGAAGAGAGTATTAAAACTGAACTGAAAATTGAACGCTAGCGTCGAGCCGCTACTATGAAAGCAACGTACAGCAGGCTAGTTGCATCACGTTGGACAGTAACGGTGATGTGTTGCTGACTAAAAAAGTTGGCGAAATGCGTTTTGCCGCCAGGCAGACACAGAGAACGAACAGTCAGTCAGCTTGGGTATGCTGGTTAATTGTATGTCCAGGTGGGTGTCACTGTTACATGCCCGTGTTTATGACAACCAGTGGCGAACCCGAACTTCGATGAAGTTCTGCGCCTGTGTGCATTTTGACGTGCCGCTGTTACCGGTACCATGCAGACTTACAGTCATGACACACTGGACAGTTTTCTGCCGCCAGACGGCGCCAGTTGCCGGTACCGGTCGACAAACACCAAAAAAACTGGCCAATCTGTCATTACTATTAGTATTTCGGTTAAGGCTGAGGAAAAAAATCACATGCCATTAATGCAAGACCGAAAACCGTAGCGCCTACATCTGCTGTAAAACTGATACCGTGTAGAGGGTATTATTCCCTGGCTCATTGACAGCGCGTATTGGACAGCCGATTCCAATTTTTTTGGGTCGACCGTTAAGCTGTAAACTTAAAGATCTTTGCTACGAGTTGTCTGTCTGGCGGTCTGTAATGGATGTACTGTGGCTAAACGGTGACAAATAGGCTTAAGTACCTGTAGCTATTGCTCACTAATAGGAAGTCGCATATTGTCTTTCAGATGATACGAAAACCATTGACCTTACTGATTTTGGATGATCTTGAAGGTAACCACAATAGCGCGTACTGACGCGCTATTGTGGTACTGGGCCGACATACATCATGTATGTCTAGTTGCATACTTGACACTCCACTGTTGGCGACACAACAGACGACACGACTCGTTTACTGGCACACGTATAGAGATAGACTTCACGAAACAATCGTCACTGACGCAGGCTGCTGTCACTGGTACGACCAGCGTCAACGCCTCACCTCGCAGGTAAGCGGCGTCTATACGTCTGTGATGATGCTAAAAAAATTTGAAACTTTGAAACTACGGCTGCGACGAAACTAAAAACAGGAACTAAAGTAATTTGGCATAAGGTGAAATCAATTCTCGTTTGTTTTCTCCAGGTGGCAGAATACAGGGCTGACGGTTTGGCTGTAATGTGCTAATGCAAAACTTTTCTTTTTCTGGAAAAATGCCTAGGAATAGCAGAAATCGTTTGCGCTGCGAGAAGCAATTCCATTTAATAAAGCAAGACTTTAAACAGAAACAAATTTTGCAATTCACTGTGAGATTTTAGACGGCGTCTGCATGTGCGGTCATAAAGCTAGGATAAAGCGCATACACAATTGCAAAATCTAAAGTTGAAGCAGTAGTGTTTACGTCATTTACCTGGTCATTTACCTGGTATATCTGCGAATACTGCGATGAAACGAGAACACAAACCGAAAGTTGAAACTGCTTTACATCAGAATAGGCTTAGCTTATCAGACAGCGCGAGATTTTAGAGGGCGCCTACGTTTAAAATAGAACTAAACTAAAAAGCTTTTTTTGAGTTTCAAGTTTACTCGCGTGCGAGTTTTGTTTCAGCTTCTTTTTGTTTTGTTCAGTTTAGACATATTGCATATGCAGGCGCTGTTTAAGTGACTATATTTAGTGCTAATCTAAACAGTTTTCCTATAGGCCTAAGCCTATCGCGAACCTTTTGTAACGAAATATTAAACTGAACCAAAAAGACGCAGTTAAGATATACGTTATTTCGCTATTCACCACATGCACAACTTGACTTCAAGTCAAATGTTATAGCATTACAGAAATTGTTTAAAACTGCTAAATTTTTTGCAATGTTACAAAAGCACAGGATATTTATTCGGCAGCCGGATGAATAGGCTTACATGTGTCCGAAAAAAGTAACCCCCTAGACATCATACAATAAACACTAAAAATGTCAAATTTAAACGAATTCAAATAATATTTCGTACGATTAATTCTTAATATATTAAAGAAAAAATTACAAAATTTTGTTTAAAAATATTTTTAGAGCGGAGTCATTAATTGTTAAATATCGGTAACAAAATATCTCCATTACCAATATGGCGTTACATAATAAACCCCGCGGTTACTATACAATTTTGTAACTTTAACAAAAAAATACCCAATTTTAGCGAAATTATCCGTCAATAATACGCCATCCATTGGCAATCAAAATGCCAAATTTTAATTAAATTCGCTGAAGCGAACAACAGTTACAGTGATTTATGTGAGTTGACCCCAAAACACTTCAGTTTCAGTTTTTTTGTGGATTACGTCAGACACAAAAAACCTGAAACTGAAATATTTCGGGGGTAACCTCACAAAAGTTGCTGTAACTATTATTTGCTCTGGCAGATTTACTTAAAATTTTGCACGTGGATTGCCAATAAATAATGCATTGTTAATAAGGAATGTTGCCAGAATCGGGTGAAAATGTACAGTAACAGCAGGGTTTACTTATGTAACGCCATATTGGTAACGGTGATATTTTGTTATCGATATTCAACAATTCGTAACTTCGCTCAGAAATGATATTTTCAAACGAAGTTCGGAGATCTCTTTACTAATTTATTGGAGATTAATCGTACGAAATTTTATTTGAATTTGTTTAGATCTGACATTTTTATTGTACGATGTTTAGGGGGTTACTTTTTTCCGGACACAGTGTATAGAAGTAATGAATGGTGACATGCGCGTTGGCATACCAAGTCACGTTTGTCACCTTGTGCCTCCAGCGATAATGTCACTCTCTCTCTGTCTCTCTCTTGCATGCAACGCATTGCCAACCAACTATTACTATACCACTGCCAGCCATATACGTGGGCCTCCGCTATTTATACCTGCAGTGACGAAATCCTATCAATCACTTTTGACATTTCGTACATTTTGTCTGTTCACTTTTTAACTTCCAGAGCGCTGCGATAAAGATTAGCGCGACGTTATCCACCGAAGCCGCTTTCTGTCCACGATAAGTAGCGTACAAAGCAACATAGCTGAACCGAACTGACCTAAACTCCCAATTCGGTTCGATTCAGTTTTGTCGCATCTGTACACTCTGTTCATATGAGGAATCGGTGCCCCGAATCTACTAATTTATTATAAAGCATAGAGCTCTAGCTACGATGAAGATTAAAGAAAGTTTTGAAATAAATATTTCAGTCATTTTTTATCGTAAACTGCTGTCTCGTTTTTGACGCAATTTATTTTCTTGATGACCTTTAAAAATTACATAAAAATTACATAATAGTAATTTTAACAGTAAAAAACACTTTCTGTACGAGACTGCGTATTTTGATCAATCGCATGTAGAAATCCGTCGAGAAATCTAAATTGTCTACAAGTTTCTAGGAAAATGTATAAATAAAAATCACAAATCATGGTCACATTTTATGCATGTTTGTTGAGCACTTTTTGCAGATGTATTTGCATAAATTTTATCATAAGAAGATTGTTCCTACAAAAACGTAATTACAATAGGCTTAATCGATCAAATTTTGCCCTTGCGTTGGATTAGGCGGTCATCGGTACCGCAGTGCTGCGATGTGATAAAAATTGTGTAACTTCTGTGTTTTTAGTTTCACATTGCTGTGACAAATTAATGTGGTAGTATTCTGTAAGCAATATTAATTAATAAACAATAGAAACTATACCACAACTTTTTCCTAAGGCCAGACTTAGCCAACAACGAACGTTTACGTTTGCACTGATCAGCATCTTTCATGTGAATGTCATGTGCACAGATCGACATTTTGTTTGACATTACTGAGACAAGACGTAGAAGAAAATATGGTAATTTTTATACTCCATATTTCTTGATTACGCTATTTTACAGCTAATATTTGCTTTAGCCATTGCCAGGGAGGTTGTGTTTTAGCGTAAAGTTTGTCTGATGTTCGTCTGTTTCTTGCCATAGTTGTAAATATATCTAAATAAAATTTTGGGTACGAGGCTCAGAATAAGTGCATTATATAGATTCACTGGCGGTAATCCGGACCTCCAAAAGTTTTCTGCTGTATTCTGTACGATGTTGTAATGTCTAACTTTTTTAGCCTCAATGCTAATGCGGGGTGCACTATAATAGAACTAAAAAGCTTATTATGTACCGGTATGCACGATAATCTGATATAATATGCATACAGTCTTAGTACCAGGGGTAGGGCCTATTAATATTTATGTGAGAAGGTCTTGCAACGCTTAGTTGTATGCTGCTAAACGTAGGCTATATCGTTTATTTAGTTTTTAAACAAGGACAATTTTAAAATTATTTTGTGCCATATTCCAGTGACGAGTTTTCAAAAATTGTTAATCGATTTTCCCCTATAAATTATTTTGTTAATGACTAATTGTCGAGTACATCAGCAGTAAATGTGTTAATGTTAGTATCAGCAAGGCTATCAGCAAGGATATCCGCAGCAGCAACCTGGGGGATATTCCCCAGCACAGGGAGGATATCCCCCACAGGGATACCAGCAACAGTCATATGGTACGTTCGTAAAGGTAAAAGGTAAAAGTCGTCAATTTATATAGCGCATCGTCGCGTACACGCCTCTAATGCGCTTTCGTCACTAACCAGAACCGCCGGTGGCACAGTCACAGCGTGCAACCTGCAGACACAGGCTGGTGCAGCGGCCAGGCCAAACAGCCTCAGTCAGCTGTACTAAGGTCCCCACCTTCCGTAACCCATATGGGTTACTACTCATTTAACGGACCCCGGAGGGGTGGCAGGTTGAGTTGGCCTTGTTGGTTGATTGATAGCGAACGCTTTACTCACAAAGTGGTCAAACAGCCATCCATCAGTCTAGCACAGAATGAGGAAAGTTCGCCGACCAAGACCCACGTTCTAACCACTATGCTACGCCACCAACAGCAAAACAGTCATATGGTACGTTCGTGTCCTGCGATTTAATGAATGAATTTATACAGTGCTTCAGCACGTAGGTCACCAAGTTTTAGTGCAACTTCTTTGCATTTTTGTTGAGTTTGGTGCATGGTTAAAAGGCAGTCTATCTTTCAACCATGGTTTAGACGTTAGTTCTAATTCCGCATGTCTTATTTGATTCTCTGTTAACTATTGAGAAGTTTGATTTTCTGGGCATTGTGAAATGTCCAAGATAACAGCGGCAGCGCAGTTTCTACAGTGATGTCGGACAGAATACAGAGAATTCGTTTTTACAATGACTGTTTTTCTCTAATAACGTATATTTTGTCCGTGTGTCTGTCTATATTAATAAACCTAGCTGTGTGTTTTATATGCACTTTTGCGAACAAAGACAGAATGGATGTCGTAATTTGGTAAACCAGTTTTAAAGCGTTCATTTGAGTTAACACATATTTCTTTTTAGGTTTACTTGCTGATGTTACAAAACCCATTACGTATCTGTCTACTGTCAGTAGAAGCGCCCTATTGAGCAAGGACGCTGCTGTTACTTATACAAATAGAATGAATGCACAATGTACATTTGAGACACCAATAGGCCCTGCATTATAAATGTTTACAGATTTCATTACCAGCTGTCACTGCTGGAAATTGAATCTGGGACATACGTTATTACAGTCGATAACACCACCACTAAACGATTTCGCCTTATAGATCTAAGCCTAATGATAATGATGATGGTGATGTGATTTTCTCCACGGGCGTATTACGGTGATGTAGGCCTGCCGGCAGTTAAGTCCACTTAGTACGAGTTTCAGTCCAACGGGTTCGAGCGCAGTCCAAGTCTGGGTCGGTTCGATCCGAGTTTTTGGTCCTGAGAATAATGACTTAAGTACGACTCAAACTCAAGTAGGTCTCCATTGTAGGATCACTCGAGTATTTAATTAAAGGCAATGACTTGTTTATTTACTTACTTACTACATCGCAGGTTGGTTGCAGGCGGCGGTGGCGGCATGCAGCAGTACTACGTGATCGTAAGTCGAATGCACGGGTTGGCTCTGGACGTTCAGGGTGCAAACAAGAACCCTGGAGCCCAGGTGGTCACCTGGAACAAGTCCGGCAACGACAACCAGTTGTGGTATGACGATCACGCCACTGGAACGATCAGGAGCAAGCTCAACGGATTCTGCCTTGACATCGAAGGTAGCAGCACAGGAAAGAAAAAATAATATTTATTTACCAAACTGATTCACACATCAAATTATACTAGTAATTGCTGAAAGTAAAAATACGAAAATACCAGTTATATCATGATACTGTACTGTACCATGGTACTGTACCGTGGTATACCATTTTAATGTATAATGTATTTAATGTTTAATGTATTTTAATGTATACCATTTCAATTTTAATGGTAAAAAGTACCGCCCCAAAATACCATGGTACTTTTTATATGGTATACCATGGTATTTTTAGTAGGACTTAGCACTACGTCCTATCACTACGGGCCTCTAGCATTACGTCTGCAGTGGCATATCAGGTTGATAATCCACAGATGCATTCAAACATGATCAGATTGAACGACAGTGTAAACTTACATTACCGACCGTCTGCGACCGTAAAATAAGTGTTTCTAAACCACTGCCTAGAGTGCATAAGCACATGTTAAACCATTGCTTTTAGCAGCAGCAGAGGCAGCATAAAACAATAATACTATTATAACTACCACTACAACTGCAAGAACAACGACAACAACTACTACTACAACACGATTAGCGATGTATTTGACTGTATGGACGCAGGTGATGGGGCGTTGAGACTGATGCCTTTTCAGATGGGGGATCAGAATCAGCAGTGGGAACGTGAGATGCAGCAGGGATACATTCGCAGCCGTCTGAATCACAATCGAGTACTCGACATCTTCAGTCAGTCAGCAGCTTTTTCGCTTTACACTGTTCCGAAATACTACTACTACTACTACCACTACTACATGGCAGCGCAAAATAAGAGATTAAGGCGAAATATTTTTCGTTTGACGTCATTCTTTATATCATAGGTTTATGCATCACACAAATGGGAAAATCCGACAGTAGCTTATAGGCCTACTTATACAATTTAATTAACGAAAAGTGTTTAGCATAGCTGCACTTTACTGCAATAATCGAGGTTGATCGTTTCCCGAGGCATGATTGAACAGATTTTATATGTAAATCACGTCACGTTCCACTTTTTGTCAAATCTAAACGAATTTAAACTAGAAATACGTTCTGTGGAACGAGGTATCTGTCCCATTGCCCTAGCAGCTGCGTTTCGGCGTATGACGCTCTTGTGAGCCTGCAGGCAATTTTGTTTTTCAATAAAACGGTTGGTTGCCATGACGACAGGGGTCCTCAGGGGAGAAATTTACATAACACCATTGCATAGCTTGGACCAGAAAATAGGGAAGTAGGTGCAAACAGAGAGCAATTGTCTTTCATCAGGGCCGAGTTATAGTCAATTTTGTCCCAAAATTTGTTACCATGGCAACAGCGGTCGGCAGGGGAAAAATCTAAATAACACCGTCGGATAGCCCGTGCCCGAAAATAGGGGTAGGTGCAAACAGCGCGCAATTATCTTTTACGGGGACCGAGTTATACCGCTTTGAAATCTCCATTGGCTGTAATGCAAAATTTTGCAACTTTTGAGTGGTTGCTATGGCAACAGGGGTCGATAGGGGGTAAATTTATATAACACCGTTAGATTGCCCGACCATGAAAATAGGGGGTAGGTAAACAGCGCGCAATTATCTTTTACGGGGACCGAGTTATGCCGCTTTGAAGTTTCCATAGGCTGTAATGCAATTTTTTTAAAATTGAGGTAAAATAGGAGAAGGGGACATCGGATTTTTATTCCAAACAAACTCGATCTTACTTTTCGGGCCCCGAATCACTGTGTTAAATTTTATCAAAATCGAATCAAAATTGCGGCCGTAGGAGTAATTACAGACAGACTGACAGGATGACAGAATAACAGACAGATGCAAGTGATTTTATAATCTGTCTCTTGCTATGCTATAGCAATGGAACAGATAATATTTTATACGCTTAGTCTTGAATAAATTGCTAATGTGATCACAAAATTTTGTTGAGAAATTTTATTTTTGGCGTAGTTATTAATAATTGAATATCGATAACATAATATCTCCGTTACTAATATGGCGTTACACCCTTACATAGCCTACTGCAGTCGCTCGATCGAAAGTGTCATTGGTTGATGCAATCAACGTAAACAATAGCAAAGTGGCATTTTCTGCAGACGATCGTGTTTTAATCAAACTGTTGAGACAACAGAAAGTGTATGGTGCTAAAAAGTTTATTCCAGAATTTCCCAACAATCCGTGGACACTTGTCAAGATTAATCAAATGGTTGCACTTCACGTTTAGGTGTGATCTCACAAAAGTCACTGTAACTATTGTTTGTGTTGGTAAATTTAACTAAAATTTGGCATTTTGATTGCCAGTAAACGACGCATTGTTGACGCAGAACTTTGCAAAAACAGGATTTGTTTATTAAAGTTGCAGAAATGCACAGGGGTTTATTTATGTAGCGGCGTATTGGTAACGAAGATATTTTGTTATCGATATTCAACAATCAATAACTACGCTAAAAAACAATATCTTTTCAACAAAATTTGGCAACCAACTCAACAGTTTATTGTGGATTAAATGTACAAAAATTTTAAATTCGTTTAAATTTGACATTTTTATTGTATAATGTCTAGGGGTTTACTTTTTTGCCGGACACAGTTTAGTTTCATTTTTACAGTGTTTGGATCGCTACTATTTCGCTTAGTTCAGTAGTTCGAATGCAATGCGATAGATGAGTAATTTTGAGTTATTAACATTTCGCCGATTGTTTTTTTTTCAGAATAATATATAATTTTATTTAAATAAATTTACATTCGTAACGGTTTTGAGTTATGGTGCAGATATTTCCTATGCGCCCTGATTCTTTCTGAGACTTTGGCGCTTTATAAATCATTTATTTACTTACTTACTTACATACACAGTGGCGTTCTGACAGAGCGAGGTCGCAATCTCTCCCCCTTCAATTTTAGTCTGTCAAACAAATATTTTTTGACGAATCTTTTTTTTCGATAACACAAAATTTGGGACTGCAAATGCCCCAATAATGTGAAAAATTTAAGACTTAATTGAAATTTTGAGTATCCATTATCTTCTGTGTCATAAATTTGCCGTTGTTTGTCGGATTCGAAAAGTTGCAACTTTCATTATTTTTCCCTCAAATGTTTCAACCTGAGACGCAGCTGGACAGATACGCGGACACGGGTGAAAGCATAACCTTCTGTCAGTGGCGAAGTGATGAAGAAATAACAACGGAATGTGTAGATCAAGCTAAAGAGCCCGGAGCGAAGATTGGTGCGTGGAACGCTAACGGAGGTCCAAACCAACTGTGGGGGTTTGAGCCAGCGACTGGCGGCGGCGTGGCAGCGACACCTTACGGCCAACAGCAGTACCAGTTTTCTCAACACCAGCAGCATGGCGGCGCCGGCACTGCTCATAGGTTGGTATAGTTCAGTTGCATCAGAAACACATAAGGTTAAAGGTACGAAAGGCAGAGAGCAGTACTCAACTCTTTCTATGACAGTTGAGCCCGTAGGAGAATAGACCACGGAGTCCGTCAGTCATAGCCAGTGAGACGCCAGACCTTCGGTTACCTTCCCAGCCGCAGACAATTACCGACTCCTGGCCCGTACCAGATTATACTGCTTGATGACAGAAGCACGTGGTAATGAACAACTTGTCCAGAGTTGTTACCTGACAGCGGACCGGCCGCAAATTGAACTTGTTCTAGCGCAAGCGATTTCCCTTATAGCTACAGTTTGTCGATAACGTTGTCTGCTCTACTAGATACCGCACTGCTAGAGTTAGTAAGCGAGCGTGCAGTGCGAGCTTATACCACACCAGACAGTGCGATGTAGTACTTACACCACACTTACATGGCCTAAGCTACACCGTCGTGCGCTTTATGACGCATGATTGCTGCGAAAAATTGTGAAAACCGTAGCAGTGCGAGTTAAGTGTGTTGTAAATTACATTCACATGTGCACCCTGCTTTAACCGTTTCATAGATATACTTACCATCTGGCAGATACAGTTGTGTGTCCATGACACGTGTGGCCCTGTCAGGCGTTATAAAGATTCCCTCAAGGAAAACATGAAAAAGTGCGAGATGCAGCCATCCACTCTCAGCATCGACTCACAAGACCGCTCGAACTGGAGGTCACACTGCCAGGAAGCAGTCAAGCAGTTCGAAGATGCAAGAGTCGCGGTTCTTCAGCATAAACGCGCAGTCCGTAAGGGAGAGGCTCAACCCACAAGCAACCTCGGCGCCTGGCCATGT
>Ga0209367_1009315_pt1 | contig 13343 bp, 7 predicted proteins | sample WorMetLIZISLAND2_FD_187412 | JGI IMG/M metagenome (GOLD analysis project Ga0209367, IMG submission 187412) | Marine gutless worms symbiont microbial communities from Max Planck institute for Marine Microbiology, Germany - Olavius geniculatus... ... | reverse complement strand
CTGGAGAGAGATTAAGTTATACAGGTAAGGAGGTTGAGCAGTATAGAGAAGTTTAAAGGTAAGAGAGAGAATTTTATATTCAATACGTTCATTTATTTTGAGCCAGTGAAGAGATTTAAGAATAGGCAGAATAATATAAAACATTTTCTCTCCGAAAGGACTGAGAACCAGCTGGAGCACTGACTACCCAGCATGCTCAACACTTACTGATGTAAACATCACTAAATGCTGAGCATGCTGGGAATTTTGGGTTTATTTTTTGTTTATTTACCTGTTGTATATAGTTGCCTTGCATCTTATTTCGTGCTTAATAGTTAAGCAGTTCAAAAATTAACAGTTTTAAATGTTTTATATGATTAAATACTGGGTTTTGTGTGGTCTGTTATTTGCTAAAACTTACCGGAAACGACCAAGTGTTGCATACTGTGTAAAAGTAGTGTAGTTGAAAATTAAATGATGAGCAGTTGAGCACTATCTCTAGCACAAAATAGAAATAGCATCAATGTCGTTTTTTTAAATAATAACTGTTTCAGTTGAAAGTCTGATGCATATATTTGTAACATAAATACAAAATCCAATGATATTCTTCAATAAAAATTTTTTTTGGCAGTTGCCCTTTAACATTCTGTGTTCCACTACTGTACATCAACATGTTACTGGATACTGATCATTGGCATGCTATCACATTCCTGTCACGTCACTTGCTATTGGTTAGTCTTGATATTTTTCATTAGAGATTAAATGGTCAAAGGGCATCTGTAGCTCTTCATGATAACCAATCACAGAGCTGCAGAGCATTATCTGCCATACGGGATAGTGCTAACTGCCATCCGACAGGTAGGTGAACACTCGCTGCCTTAACTCAGGCAGGCCTTGCCCAGAGAGGCTGGTAGTTGATGGAAGGCTGAGTTGATCCGAGTAGTTGGTTATATACAGAATATACAGAAATGGTTTATCTATCTAATCTAAATTTACCACCTAAGCACTGACCATCCTGGCCATTGGTCATCTGTGTTGATTAGACACAATGTGTTAACCACTAGACTGCATCACCATCACTTAAGAGTTCATTATTCCAGTTAATTGCAGCAAATTAAATAGAATTATTTATTAATTATACATGCAGTCATCAATGACAGAAAGCTGGCTCTGTTCCGACATGTCAGACGCCTGCCAGAAGGCACTCCTGCACATGACGTCCTTCATGCGTTGGTTGAGTCCTGTGCCGGCATGGTACCACATCCTGGTTGGCGAAGAAAGCCAGGAAGACCGTGATGTACCTGGTTACGTGACGTTCTGTAAGCGACACGTTTAACTGCTCGGGAGGCCTGGTGATCGGGAGGTGTGGAGAGCGCAACGATCCACCGCCGACTATGCGTTCTGATGATGATGATGATGACAATATATTACAGCAGTGCAAGCATTGTTGTATAACGTGTTAGTGCATACGCACTGTGGCTGACAGATTTGTGTGTGTGTTAAAATGTGTTTGCTGATGTACAGTACACAAAAGAAGACAACTCATCAAGCTGATTGATGGCTCAGCAGCTACTACTGCAAGTGCCAGTGACAGTCTACTAGTCAAATCTGTGATGCCCATTGCCCAGTGCTCTCTGTTTGCCTGCTATGTGTTAATGCCAGCGGTGTAGTGGGGTGGGAATGCCATTCCCACTTCTTACGAAGGATGGGATGGATTCCCCCACTATTTTACTACAGTCTATATAATTACATGTAGTTCTCTGTTGCTCTATCTGCTTCCTTGTGATAGGTTATATAGCTGAGAAAATTACAGCAAATTCACAATAATTTTAAATATATTGTAACAATGTTTATTGTATTTTTGTGCATATGGGTTATAGTTGTAAAATGAAACAAAGCATGCAGAGATTCAAAGAGATTTTGCTTTGGGCATTGGTCATATGCCACCGAGTTGTAGGCAATCCCCATTTAGAATTGTTAAGACCACACTGCTGGTTATTATGCAGTACATAGCTAAGCTGTTATCTGCCCAATGCCCTGTAGCTATCATTGCGTAGGGTTTTATTGTAGACATTAAATCGGCCGTTACATTGGCAGATGTGGCACACAGTTTATGTGCAACTGCCTACACATACATAACAATGTGTTGTGGATGATTGCACTTGCATTATTGCATTGTCTCAGGCTGTGTTCACATAGACACGAGTACGAGTCCGGCACTGTCTGGGTATCAGACACTGATACAGTGGGTATCATGTATTTCAATAATGTGGCTCGTAGAAGCTTCACTCGTACAAGTTGAGTGCTGACAGTCACTTGTACAAGAACATAACTCAACGCTTGTCAACCATATTGAATAAAATCGAATTGAGGAAATGCTTCGCGAATAAAACAATATTCCACCACAGTTACTATTTTTACTAACCGCACACCTCTAACGATGAACAGTTTTGCGACGACGTCATAACTGACATCAAATATGTGCCATAGTTTTATAAATTGTATCTATGGATTTTGCTTCACATGGGTTGAATAAAAACAACCTGCACAGAAAATACTGGTACGAGCGAAATTTACAGGTAATCTGTACTCGCATGTAAACAGCCACTGTACCGCCATTGAAATACACAACCTGTGTACCCGGACACTGCCGGACTCATACTTGAGTCTATGAGAACGCAGCCTCAAAAACTGATTTTCAGTTTGATGTTATGATAAGCCGTGCATGGTGGTGTAGGAAAAGGGAGAACATAGTTTTTCCATAGACCGAGCAGTTGGGACAGTTTTGGAAACGACTATCCTCAATCATCGTGTGGCGAAAGGTAGTCAATACAAACAACTTTTACAGTTATCGGTACAGTGACTTTTGGCCAGGCCTGTGTCATCAACACTGTTCTCAGCATCCGTATATGCACGGAGTGAGTGAATTAATGGAGTAAAATATATGACACATCGTGAGTAAAAAAAATCACAAACTAGAAAAGCAGTCGTAGCACGCAGGTATCTCCGCCAAGGCAAAGCTATTCGCTAGGTGGCGTCACCATCTTCGCTTTGCCAGCGGTTCCCTTATGCCCCCTTTAACACAATGGTAACGAAAATTTAAAAGTGATCCAGAATCCAGGATTCCTGCCAGATCACACCCAAAATTGAATTGTAAATTGAAGGGTAGTTTATGCCATGCCCGACATACCCTCAAAATTTCAGAAAGATCCGTCCATAACTTATCGAGTTATCTTGCTCACACACAGACAGACAAAGACAAACCAAGTCCGACAAAAACATAACCTCCTTGACAACATTCAACAAAGCACCGGCAGAACAACAGTGCAATATAGATTGCAAAAAAAAATTCTCCACTGAAAACAAAAGGCAAAAAATGATAACATTTTCACAGCACAGACAACACAATAAACAAACAAATTTTGAAAACATCGGTTCAACATTAACAGAAACACACATGCCTGACAGTATACTGGGTGGCCCATAAAAAGTAATACCGTAACTTTGATATATTATCACTTCAAATATTAATCAATTTTCAAATTATTTCAGTAGCTAAATCAGTGGTTAACCTCAAAACAAACACTAATTGTTAAAAATCCAGTCACATCCCAGATGTCTTGCGAAGAACAGTTGACAAAAACGTAGAGGCTTACTGTACTTTTTATTGGGCCACTTGGTATCAATTACAGTACAACATGCATCAGCCAAACTGTAGTATTGATTGAATGATGTACTGAGATCTGATGACAATGATTATTAACGAACCACTAGCTCATCTAGCAGTCAGTGCAACATTACAGGAAGGCCATGAGTGAGTTTTTACACGGAGAAAGTCTCCCTGGGTGAATTTTTGCATGACAAACTCCAGTGGGCAGATTCATATCACTCCCTCGGTGCCAAATGAAGCTACCCTCTGAATAGCTCAATCTTTTTAAAGGGCAATGAATCCAGAAAGTATACGGAACAATAATTCTCAACAAAACAAACATGTGTACTTAGTGCAACGTACCGTTTGTGCTATCAGCACTGTCCACACTGTACTGAGTATTTGTAGCGGAATGCAGTTACATGCAAAATAAAATCTTTTTTTGCAACATTTACAGTATATCTTTTACATCTGTCCACACCTAAGAGAAGATACCAAGAGAGTAATGAGCATAAAAAACTCAAAAAATAACGGACGGACCGATATAAATCGCACAAAAAAGCACACCATTCACTAGTAAACGATGCATTAACAATTTGCAATAAATACGCAGCAGAACAACTTATCACATTTATTCGTAAATAATTTACCATGCAAAAACATTCAACAAGTAAATTCAAATTTACACAATATTATGCCTAAAACAACCAATGCGGACAATTTTACAAAAGTGCAGCACACAAACAAGATTCTTCATTACCGGAGTCGTCGTTGCAGCTTTAAGAAAAAAGACAAAAAAAAAGTTCATGCGTCAACCTCCAGCCATACTCTGAGCAAATTTTCAACATCAGATCTGTCATCTTTGCCCAAATGTTGTTCGACAAAAAACCGTTACTAAAATTACTGTAATACACTATTTTTGCTGCATCTTCTGAGCAGACACTAAAAAAACCTGCTGGGTTTCATTGGAATGGGTAAACCCGCCTAAAACTGCTAAGAATCCAGCCCAAAAACCCATCAAAAGTTAATCGAATTTTAGTTCATTGTTCCAGGGCTCCCAGTTGTCATGAAATTCCTGAAACTTAACAGATGTCCTGAAATTGTCCTGAAATTTTACTCATTTGGTCAGAATGTCCTGATATGCACCTTTGTTATGCTGTCGTTATGGCATTGCATTCATTTTGTACTTTACTTAGTTAACAGGACTCTATCAGTACTTTTGGCTTGCTTGCATACTTACTTACTACAGTTTTGCCTTAGTATGTTCATAACAGTGCCTTAGTAACATTTTTAGGACTGCAATACTGATCTGCTTCAATGAATAACATAACGAGGACAGAAAAACGTGCACTTTCTGTGTCTTGAGCCTTGTGAAACTGACAAAAATGTCCTGAAATTGTCTTGAAATTTTGTAAACACTGGGTCCTGAAATTTCACTTCTTGCTCCTGGGAGCCCTGTTGTTCCACTCATAATGAAACATTTTACTCAGATGAAACTACATGACTTTTTAGCTAAGGTTTACGTTGGGCCATTTAAAAACCACAAAAAACTAATAAAATCTACTGGGTTGGGCTTTGCTGAAAACCGAGGTTTTTTCAACGCTGATGCATCCACTGAATCTGACTGTTCGTTTCTCTGATGATCCAAGCACACCAGGTACTCTACTGGACATGCTTGTACTCACGCAGACTTCAGACTGGCAATCAATCAACTGTTGTCATCACTGACAGATGGACACTGATCGCAGAGTGTGGTGGCCACACTCAGCATAGCAGTCCTCACGCAATGCCGCCAGAGCGTGCCAGCAGTGTGACTGTGTGCTCCAGTCACCCACACACGCCACGGACCGTACTGGTCATGGTAGAACTGGCAGACTTCGGGCAGTCGTCGGATGCTGGCCACCAGTGGCAGGTCGACCTGCGACTCTAGTACAACGTATGCCAGCATGACTAGACCACATAGCAGCAGGAGACCAGCCAGCAGTGTGGATGACAGTATCACCAGCAGTACTATACCAGACCTACTAGACCAGGGTGATGATGATTTTGACGATGTTGGTGTCGGTCGGTAATAATCTGATGATGCCAGTCGTCCATTACACAGCAGCGTGGGTATATCGTCTGATGCTGTGCTGCTCTGAGCAGTCAATGTGCTGGCAATGTATTGTGCCGTTGACAGCATGTCACAGGCATCATAGAAGATATCGTCATCATCATTAACAGCATCAGCAGCAGTGTTGGCATGGTGGTCGAAGTGCTCTGTCGATGGCATAATGTTATCGTCCCAGTGTCTATCATCATCATCATCATCATGGTCTCTAGTCACGTTCTCATCTGCACTGTCCTGTCTCAGCAAGCACCAAGCTGCTGCTGCTGCAGCCGGTTCTCTGTCATCACTGCTAGCCACGGAGTAGCTGTTCTCATCAGTTACGGACCCACTGCAAGGCCACCGAAACACTGTGGTCTGGTGAGGCAGTGTCTGGCTATGGTTAGGACTGTGGCTAAGGCTTCGCTTAGGGCTGAAGTTACTAGTGTGGCTCGGAAGTCGCAGTGGAGGTTCGTCGCTGAGATCAGGATTCAACATGGTCGACATATCCAGATCCACAGACTGTGACTGTGACACCCCGTCAGCATGCCCACTGAAGCTGCTCGATATTACTACAACAGCAACAACTACATTGTCAATACAACTCAGCCTTATACAATACCCTTCGAGGGATGGTAAAATGAGTGTCGGGTTTTGGGCCGAGTGGTAACAAATGGCGATGGTAAATGTAGCAGCCGATTTAGGTGGTCCGGTGGCTCAAGCCAATCAGCTTGGTCCAAAGGTCACCTGGCACTGTTCTACATTTATCAGATATACTGAATGAACTAGCACAATGGCAGTGTCATGGCGATAACACCATAAATACTGTCCTGGCCATTATTAATTACAAATTAGTACTACATCGCCATCACCATTTGCTACTACTCAACCGGAAAGCTGATGCTCGATGCCCATTTTACCATTCCACGGAGAATAAAGGCCTGAATCGATCTAGGTGGCTGGTTACATATCTAGAGAGAGACAACGACAGAGAAAGAGATAGATAGCTTTACATAAGAATCCATTTCAGAGTACAGAGCATCACCTCACCTGCCATATGGGATCATGGCACATGGCACCTCGTGCAGGTGAACTGAACACTCCCCATATTAATCGCAGCCAGGCAGGCTGGTACAGGTAAATAGGTAATTTACCTATCCCAGAGCAATGGACGTCTAAGCTGACTTGGGTGACAGGTTTACAGCTAAGCTAGACGGTTTACCTGATTTTCAATCACCCAACCAATTAGTAACCAGGCACTATATACAGCAATTTTGTTGATCAAGAATTACCTGTTAACTACTACACTAAGCCACCAACTGGATAGATCAAGACATACCGGGTACCCCAGAAAACAATGCTATGTCAAGTACTCACTGACATCTTGATGATTATTAGTATTGTCAGTTTATGACGTCAGAAACCAGCTTAATGGTTAGACCTAATGCTGCAGTAACAGATAATGCACAGATATACACCGTGGGCCATGAAAAAATGTGGCACTTTACTTATGTCCATATCTTTGCCAATTAATGATCAATTTTCAGAATTCTTTGACTGGCAAACTCTGCAGACAATTTGCAATAATGTGATTATTATATATCCCACCACACCATAAATGTGTCTCTACACTACCTTGTGAAATATAAATGTAAGCAAAAACTAATGATGTATAACAAAAATCTAGTTGCATGAAAAAAACACTTCAGATCAACATTGTGATGAATGATCTGTATGACACTAGACTATGTTATACCCACACAGTCTAGTGTAATACAGACCATTCACTGCAATGTTGGTCTGAAGTGTTTTTTTCAATTTTACCAAATTGTTTGTTATTATTGTTATATATGCATATTTCATTGATATTTCACAAGGTAGTGTAGAGACGCATTTACGGTGTGGTGGTATATGTAATAATGGTTATTGCAAATTGTCCGCAGAGTGTGCCAGCGAAAGAATTTTGAAAATCAGTCAATAATTGGCGAAAACATAGACAAAAATAAAGTGCCACGCTTTTTAAGGCCCACCCTGTATGTGTAGACATTAACACTCAGTGAGCAAATGTCAGCAAAACACAACGAGCTAGCATAAGATGTGATATAACATAACGAGTAGACGTGTAAAGACACAGCATGAGACAAGAAAGACATACAGCTGGTTTGGCTGGCGTTGAACGCTCCAGTGGCAGTAAAAGTCATGTTGTTTGAGTTTTGACGACTTCTAGAATGCCACCTATTGACTGACTGAAGACTGGACAATGACCTACATACACAGCAGGAATGCATGATCCATAGAATGTCAATACACAATCGATTAGACACACAAACTCAAGCAGTGCTCAGTGCATGAATGGACTCCAGGCAGGTCAGAAGTCACAAACTTACACTGTGACAAATTATTATTACACGTACACTTAAAGCTTCACGGCCACGGTCAAACTCACTTGTAAAATCTATGTAGACCTCAATTAGATATTACACCTTGCCTTTAAAATATGACGATTTAAGCTTTATCAATGTATTAAATTAATGCCTGAATATAACGAAAAATGGCGTTATGTTACGTTATGCTGAAAATCCTAATCTTGGAAGTGGCCAGAAGTGACGTCACCGCATGTACCCAGTCAGTGTTTACCAATTAATTTTAATATTTTTAATGGCAAAAAATACTGTCACATGACAACTGCAGCAGTATATAGGTAGACAATGTTATTTTATAATGCATATATTTCTGGGCGTATTTTACGTTGCCTACGGGTACACGTGGTGACGACATCAGCCTGTCAACATGGCATCTCATTTTCTGCATCATTTTCGTAGAGCATCGATTTCAAATGTAAGCTTCTTCGTGTTGACAAAACACTTTATCGGCAGCGATATTACTGTTAAAATTCTCAGAAAATTGTGCTCTTTTAGGAAAATGGTATGTTAATTTTGGTATCCATAGACCTTTAACTTATCCATTGTTAGAACTACCGTAATTATTGCTATTAGACGACATCACTAACAGCATCATCGAAACTGGCTATTGCAACAGATTTTACTGTAGCATGGTCTTATGTCGTACTCATGCCTTCCTCTAAAGCTGTTGACTGAAGTCAGATGCCATTTGGCAGGGAGACTCGTGGTCTCAAGAAACATCATATTAGACAAATATTTATAATGGTCCTGTTGCTGTTGTTGTAGCCCACAGCTCCTCTCCTTTCGTCAGTTGTCGTCGAGCTTGAGAAAATCAGCCACCGTGTCTGGATCGTCCCACAGGTCTTGAGTTGTCAGTTGTGTCGGGCAGGCAGGGCACTGGAACAAATGTTCAACAGAGTGTGGTGCCACTCCACAATCTGGGCAAACATCTGCGGTGATGCCGGCTTTGTAAGATTTGAGAAGCCGGCAGTGACCCGAACGCAACTAAGCAAGAGTAGTGCGGACGGATCTAGAAAGGTAGCATTCAAATGATGATAATTACGGGGAAGGAGTAGTTCCAAGGACTCTGTTTGGTATAATGGTCCTCACATGGGAAGCCGAGATTTGGAGATGAGAACCCTCAGTTGAAGTTTGCACCACAAACTGCAGCCACAGCATTACTGAGAGGAGAATGGTCGATCTAGAGTACAGACAATTTACAGAAATTCAGCAACACCCTATCCAACAAGTGCTCGGTGCCGAACGACTGGCCAAGACACTATATTAGATATGTTACACACTGCAGTGGTGCGTGCTGATGACTGACTATAGCTGACCTCAGTATGCGAGGCTGACGGCGAGCTGCAGGCAAACTGTCATTGATAGCTTCATACTCACTACGACCACTGACAGCACATACATAAATAAATACAGCCACAGTTGTACACACTGATACATCATAGTGTAGTTAATGATACCAGCACTGAGTTTTGTGTATACGGATGACTAGTGAGTAAGCTGTAGGGAAACTGTCATCGACGGCTTTATAGACGTACTGAGCCACTGACACCACGTACGTACATACCACGTGTAGAAACACACACACCTATACACACATACCATTCTGATCACAGTTCAGTTCACTATCAGTATTTTAGTACACGCGAAGTCTCATAACAAAAGTTATGACGGCTGTGCTGATGGGTGGTAACTCTGCCTAAACATCTCTGTCTTCAGCTGGCTGATGAAATGTCCGATAGTCAGTGTGACGTGACCTTCAGCTCCGATGGCAAACCGTTCCACAATGAAGTCATTAAAAGCTATGCAGTCCATGTTACTAGAATACACTAACAGATTACATCTTTATGCTCAGTTTTGGATATCCCGAGAATCTCGTTATTCACGGAACAAAAAATACAGCTTTTTATCAACAGTAAATCTTGGGTTCCTCGAAAAAAGTCATTGAAAGTTATGCTTGCATAAATGGTAAAATGACCTTGACATAAACTCTTCAGCTTCTTATTTGTAACAATGATAAACTTCAGGTAAGAGTGTGTCTTCAGATTTAACTGACGAATGAAACAAAAAATATTCAAATCAAATCTCAAAATAATGATTAAGTTTATTCGCCATGACAGGTAGTCAAAACCACCGAAACAATACAAGAAATACTAGGCCTACTCGACAATAAAAAAATATAAAAGATAGCTCATTGAGTCCAGGTATACAACAGTGAAAAAATATGCAAAGAGTAACTTTATTATCATTATCATAGTCAACAACCTGAGTTTAAGTCGAGATGAGCGGTTGAACAGTCCACCAGCAGATGCTGTCTTTGGCACTTCAGCTGTAGTCTGCAGTCTGTAACATACACAACTACTAATACAACAACAAAGACAGCGGATTTCTCAGTGATGACACTAGCCGTGTTGATGCTGACAAAATTGCACACATGAAGTTAGCAAGTGAAAGCCGAAGACACACAGCAATACTATGCACGACGCACCGACGATCCTAGTTCACTAGTAACTAATCGTGACAGCCCACTCACACTGTAACAATAATTATGCACCAACTTACAGCGACTGATAATGTAACAGCAATAACAGTGCTGCAACTCGGCAAATACAACAAAATTTGAGACGTTCACCCCAAAAGTCCATTAATGGCGAAAGTTTGGTCAAATTCTGTCAACAAATACCCAAGATATCTTGCTAACAATGTTCGGGACCACGCACGCACGAACGAACACTCTGGAAACATAATGCCAGTATGTTGGCGAAGGCATGAAAATACTGCTGCTGTTCGACATCTAAAAAATATCTTGGCCCAGTGCTGACATAATATGCGGCCGTCCACCTGACCTTTGACCTTTTAAGCTAGAAGCTGGCAAACAAGTTACTCCAGTTTTGGTATTTTTGTGCCTTTTCGCTCTTGAGTAAAATACCTGTACAGAACAGATGGTTGGGCAAAGCCATAGCCCCATAATGCAGTCTATTAGGACAGCCAAATGACAATAACACAAATGCTTGAGTACTAACAATGGGTGGAGTGGTGTTGTTGTAGTGTGTGATAAGTGAATAAGATTGTGCATATGGCATATGGTAATGGTTAGTGAAGACTCGATATATCGTATCGTCGAAAAAATATTGAACTTTTTCACATATCACAATATTTTCGATATATTACAATATTTCATGCCAAATTTTTATATTTTTTCAATTTTCATAATGTCGATAATTTCATACAGTGAATAAGTTACAAAACAGCACTACGAGTCTAGTTCCATGATGTAATTCTTAATGTTCACATCTGTTGTAGTTAATTTTTAGTTAACACATTGCCAAAATAACGACAATAAAAGGTCAAAATGACAAACTAACCAAAGCAAACTAACAACATAGTGTCAAAATTTTAAAACACGATAGTCTTTAGTTAATTAAGTTCACTGACGTAAAGCATACTGCCTTTCTCAATATTCACATCTTGTTCCTGTGCTTGTATAAGATTAACATATTTATTATTTTAAAATATCGATATCGTAATATTTTATAAAATATCGTATTGATATCATATCAAAATTGAAATCCTGATATTGAGTCATCACTAGGGCCCACAGTTTTCCGCAAGTCGCAGAATTTTCCCTTTGCCGTGGAATTTTGATATCTCCACGGAATTTCGTAGAAGTTGAAAATTTGCCAGCGATTAGTACGATTTTTGACTTGATGATGTATTTTTATCACGGAAAAAATCAAACTGAACTGCAAAAACCTGCGGGCCCTACTAACAGCCATTGCAATATGGCACAATTGTAAATAAATGCCACACAACTTGACAGATTGCACTTTTAAAGCAAAAAAAAGAATAGGTCATTTTCTTTGTACATTGCTAGCATAACTCAGCACAATGTCACTATGCCAGCTGGCCCTCCTGAAACTGTTTTTGAGCAGGACAGAGCTCAGTTTACTTAAAAATGGTAGGCCAAGGTGAGCTGCGGAATTTGGACGACTTTGCCACAGTAAGCGGCGGAATTTTGCAAACTGGTCCGCGGAAATTGGCAAAATTTTCCATGGAAAAATGTGGGCCCTAGTCATCACTAGTAATGTACAATACATACGTGTAGAAGTGCTGCTGTTCAACGGCACATTTCCACAAGTGTTTACAGGCCACGATCGTTGGACACTTGAAGCCCGACGCATTCTTCTTCTACAGTTCATCACAATTCCCACAATGCTTTGTGAAAAACACGTACACGTTTCTGAATGCAGTAACATGTGGGATGCATATCATATGATTCATAGAGGTTTTGCTGCTATTTATTTATGCTTATGTGAAGCAGCGTCAGGACTGTGATACGGATAATACACAAGTGATGGCGCAGTGTGGCACCAATTCAAGTCCTGCTAATGGCAAAACTGAAGTGGGGCTAGCTATGAGGGCAAATCTAGCTACAGGTGTATCTGACCCAAGTGCTGATGTAAAATGCGTATCATATCTCTGCTTCACTTAACCTGTAGTGGCTAATACTACTAGCATGACGTTTACTCAAAGAGTTGCCAAAAACACGACCGGGACAAAAATTGCTACTGCAGGTGCAATTCACAGCTAGCCCATTCTAGACCACTCATACATAAACGTTTATAAACGTGAATGGCTTCTACTGGAATGCAGGCAAACAGACAACAGCCTTGTCAAACTAACACTAGTGTTTCGGAACAAGTGGGAGAGAGACATGCTAACATCACAGACTGAATGGTAGTTCAAACCATGAGTTAACGGCAACTTCAATTTCATATGGGAACCACAAAAATTCGACCCCCCACAGAATCAAAACCCCTAACCCGATTGAGATAAAATTTGGCACAGTTGATTACGTCAGCAAGATGACCCCTCATGCAAAATTTCATGTAAATATGCCTAAGAAGGGCTTCTTGGCAAATAGGTAAAATATATGCAAAAAATTTTATAGCCATATACCTTTTTTTCTTCAACACACCTACAGGTCAGAAACCTTAGGGGATTTTTACGCGCGATGGCTCAAACAACGCGGCCTCAGACAAGGTTCAAACCTTTTAGGATTTAAAAACTTAAAATTAATATTTAACATATTTATTCAAAAAAAATCCAAAAAAATTACAATGGCGCCTATGGGAAAAATTAAACAATTCTTTAAACAGTCATAATTTTGGATGTGTATAAGATAGTCATAATTTTTTGTTCTATGACA
>Ga0209367_1009314_pt1 | contig 13343 bp, 5 predicted proteins | sample WorMetLIZISLAND2_FD_187412 | JGI IMG/M metagenome (GOLD analysis project Ga0209367, IMG submission 187412) | Marine gutless worms symbiont microbial communities from Max Planck institute for Marine Microbiology, Germany - Olavius geniculatus... ... | reverse complement strand
TCATTTAAGTTACATGCTGCTCGACAAATATGGTGATTAACTAGCTGTACATTAATTTTACAGCCATGTTCAGTTAAAATATTTGCATTAAATGTTTAAACTGTTGTTATTTCAGAAATACTGAAGTAAACGAAGTATCATTAGTACTGTAGATGGCAAACAATTTCAGGAACTGTGCCTGAAAATTTGGCAGAAAAATTCAGAACCATTAGGAGAATAATGCATTTTACGTAGTGGGGTCTTTAATTTTGCCGCACCCTGTAGAACACTTCTCCAGGAAATTTACGGCCGCCGAAAAATTTGTCGTAAAGAAACCTAGCTGCTGTTTCTCGGTATTTACTCAACTGATAGGCGCTCCGCTGTGGTCGGCACTGCAGTTGGTACCAGACACCATTGTATCGACGCCGTGCGGCTGGCAATTAATTTCCGGTCGACACAATTGCTGTCTGGGTGGATTAGTGAGAGACATGTGTGTTGTGGAGCGTGTAAATAGACTGCGGCCGCCAAGCTACTTGCCTACTGCGAAGGTGGATGATGTCGGTAGAATCCTCTGTTGTCGTCGCGGTGTTCGTGCCGACGAATTCAACTCAACGTACACAAGCTGCAGTAAAGATGCATCTACAGGTTCATTTGAGCCGATTCTTATAGTAAGCTTGTGCTCGCTTGCTTCCTCGTATTCTTGGTTTTCATGCTGTTTTACAGTATCGCGGGCAACGGATGACAGCTGAAAGTTGGAGTTGGATATTGGTCCAATTTTCTAAATCTAATCCAGCCATCGACTTTAGGTTATGATCTAATCAAACATAACACGATCCATGATGATGACGCGCATGCTGACCCACATCCAATTCAGTCCATACACTTGATCGCAGACACTTGCTTATTTCAACCTATCCATGCCTAGGGTCCCCAAAAATGGGAAACATACTTTGACGGCGATCTAAAAAAAATTCACACACTAATGGGTTAAATTGCGCAATATGCTGTAGGCGTCTTTGGCATGGTTGTCGTACGTCCGTCGTCTGTCTGTCTGTCTGTAACGGATGTGGCTAAACGATAAGTCGTACAAGGTCGGCGATTGTACCATCAAATAAAGCGCTGGCAACTTTTTGTAGACTGTCAATAGTAACCATGTCTCCATCTGCAGCGGTTTGGCCTCAATTTTCAATGGAAAGTTTCAAGCTATATGTGACCATGTCTCGAAAACGATGAGAGACAGAGCCAAGGTTACTATTAATTACTAATAGAAAGTGACATAAATCCTTTCAGATAAGATGGAAATCGTCGACCTTGGATGACCTTGAAGGCCAGTACTGCAACAGAAACTGTATAGGCTGTAGCGTGTCGTCTCTAGCGACAGCTGAGCTTTCTTGTATTAGCTCACATCTAGTCTCAGCACCAATGCATTACAAGGTTTTCAGCATCAACATTACAAACATTACGCCTGCCCGACCACAAATAAAAATATTATTTAAAACATGCTAAAAATGTAATAAAATGTAAAAATCGTTATTAAAATTAAGTAGGCCTATATTTAATAAAATCAGAGAGATACACATTTCGCTGTTTCGTTAGTGGCTGCTTTTTGCATTATCATACAGATACAGATGCCGGATCCAATCCAGTGTATAATTTTTTAAAGTTGGACCCAATCCATGACTGAATCCAATCCATGACCAACTCTGACATAGCTATTCGTCAGTATGTACAGTCTTTGCCAGGCGTACATTCTGCTTTTCAGCTCCGGCCAACTCGAACTCTCTGTCAAAGACAGTCACCTATACTGACAGCAACTCCGTGGCAAATTTAAAATCTTAACGCTAAAAACATGTTTGTTTTTTAGCAGATTTCAAAAAAAAAACTAATCCTTAAGCGCATTGCAGACAAGTTTGAGCTGCTTTCTACCAAGTTTGATTCGTATTCGTGAGTAGACTACCTCTATTCACTGCGCGACAGTACGGCCTATGTTCACTTACAGAAGTAAACTTCAAAGTAAATCGTTGTAGGCTTATATTTATTTAATACACCGTGTCCGGAAAAAACATCCAGAACATTATCGATTGTCACTCGAAGAAGGGTTGACCAATTTTAATAATTTTTGGTAAGAATATTTCAGGCACAACTTGCCATTAAATGACAGATTATTTTACTACCTTGCCTAATGTCTGTTACTGCATTACCTGGGGAAAACTGAACCAACAAAATATGCGTTAAAGTAAACAAAATACGTCAAAACATCCCCAACATTATCGATTGTAACTTGAAGAAAAATTGATAAATTTTAATAATTTTGGTGCAAACATTTTTGACACAACTGCCCATCAAACAACCGTTTTAATTCCCACCTCACCCAGTGTCTGCTTCTACACTACCCGGGGAAACTAAAACAAGCGACATGTGGGTTGAAATGAACAAAAAAAACAATAAATTTCATATCTTTAGACCTGTGTCCCCTAACAGCCAGTCAATTACACTGTTTGACTGTCATGCAACAGCGTGTTTGCAAGATGACCTTCACGAATGTTGATAAATTCAAAAAGTGATTGGTGAAGTCTGGATTGTTCTGGGGCAGAACATCATTCACACTGCTGTCAACGAAAAGAGAAACCATCTCTGTGCCTGTGGTCACGTAATGGGCTGACACTTTAAACATTTTTTATGCAGGCAGTCAAAAAAACAGACAATTGTGATGGATGAACTATCAGCCCAAGTGACAGAAATGTGGAAAAATGTGTTTTATGTCTTATTTTGATTAAGTAATAATGTTTCTTTAGACAAAAATACAATATTTTGTTGGTTTTATTTTCCCCAGATAGTGCAAAAAGACATTGGGTGCGGTGGAAAATTAAACGGTCATTCGACATTAGTTGTATCAGAAATATTCGTATCAAAATTCCTAAAATTTGTTAATTCTTCTTTAAGTTACCATCAAAAATGTCCCGGATGTTTTTTTTCCGGACATGGTGTATAACTTGTTTTCAAAAAAATTTACAGGATGGCGTACATCCGACATCCGCTATGCTGTTTAGCTAATTTTTTTAAATGCTGAAAATATGTTGAAGATTTTTGCTGTATTTTGGAGAAGTAGAATATTTCCTAGAGATGGTTGTTTTTATTGGCGCCCCTACACTCTATGAATATCCGATTCCAAGCTGGCCGAAAGTCGGTCGTGTGGTCTACACTGTCGCTTGACCGGTCACGCTTGACTGCACCTGTGGGTTATCGACAAGTTATCATACTGTAGATAGTGTGGTTGACACAAACAGTACGAATGTCAGCGTGGAATAAGATGTTTTACAGAACGTGCTTGGGAGAAATGGACGCTTGATATTGACGCATTCGCTGCGTGGCGCCACATTACGCTGCGACAACGGCATGCTATGAAGCTAAACTTGCGATCTTCAGCCTTCTGTTTTACGCGCGAAAGCAGCTACTGCTTTCAGCGCATCTTAGCCATCGCAATTCTGTCTGTCCGTCCGTCCGTCCGTCCGTCTGTCACACGGGTGAATCAGTCAAAAACGGTGCAAGGTAGAATCACTAAATCTTTACCGTCGGCTGCCTGGAGGACTATAGTTTCAGGAACCGTAAAGCTTTTCCATAAATTCGAAGGGAGTCACCCCGAACGAGGGTGCTAAATGAGAGGCGGGGTGGGAAAAATTTGTGATTTTTAGCCAATAAGTCGCTGTATCTCAATAACGGTGCGAGATAGGGTTTAGGTTACTATTAATCACTAATAGGAAGTCGTACACTGGCTCTCAATTGTCATCAAATTCAATGACCTTAGATGACCTTGAACGCTTAAATAAGAGTTTTTACGAATTTTTAAAGCAATTTCGGGCTGCGATACACGATTTAAGAGCGAATTGCGCCGAAACCAATTGAGATAGACATGGACAAGCTACATATGTAATTTTCAGCATTGAACGTAGATTTCGATGGTCCAAATCTCGATTTTCTAGGTTCAAGGAAACCTGCGCACGAAGGCATCAAAGAGCGATACCCCCGTAAAAGTCGCGTCAAAATGGCTGTAGATAGCCTGACAGTTTGAATTTGCTAACCAGAACTGCTATAGGATTTCGCGCGTCTCTTGAGCAATTACTCAAATTTCTTGTTAATTTCTTTATGCCAACAATACTGAACGAGATCGATAGTCGTACAATAGCCTAAACCTGAAAGCAACATAATAATAATAGCAATGAGAACCAGTTTTACATAAGCCTAAGTCTACGCATGAGTCGAAAATACTGTTGAACTTTTGAGCGACTACAGGCGGCGGAAAAAAGTAACGCCCTAAGCATCGTACAATAAAAATGTCAAAACTAAACCAATTTAAATAAAATTTCGTACGATCAATCACTAATAAATTGCTAAAAGTATCACCAAATTTTGTTCAAAAATATTATTTTGTAGCACAATTATTATTTGTTGAATATCGATAAAAAATAGATCTCCGTTATTAATATGGCGTTACATAAGTTATTGTAGATTTTCGTGACTCTAACAAAAACATCCGATTTTGACCAAATTTCGTGTCAACAATGCATCGTGCATTGGCAGTTAAAATGCCAAGTTTTAAATAAATCAATCAAAGCAAACAGTAGTTACAGCAGCTTTAGTGTGGTGATTTCAAAACACTTCAGTTTCAGGTTTTTCTGGATTACTTAAGACACAAAGACGATCTAAAACTGAATTGTTGTGGAGTTACTTCACTAAAACCACTGTAACTATTATTTTTTTGGCAAATTTAGCTCAAATTTGGCACTTGGATTTCCAACGGATGACGCATTGCTGATGCAGAATTTCGTTAAAATCGAATGTTTTTTGTTGGCGTTAAGAAAATGTATAGCAACTGGGAGGTTTACTTATGTAACGCCATATTGGCAACGGAGATATTTTGTTATCGATATTCAACAGTTGATAACTTTACTCAAAAATAATATTTTTTAACAAAATTTAGTAAGTTTTTCAGCAATTTATTGTGGATTAAGTGCAGAAAATGTTTATTTAAATTCGCTTAAATTTAACATTTTTATTGTACGACGTTTAGGGGGTTACTTTTTTCCTGACACAGTGTAGATGCCTATAAAAAATCGAGGAAATCGCTAAAGCCTATACCGTAACCTTATAATCCCAATTTTCATAAAAGTTTGCCACAAGTGTCTCAGATTCACTGGAATTCACGCTTAGAAACTGCGAACATGATGACGAGCATTTATAGACTACTGTATATCGGTATTCTGTACTGGCTGTAATGGTTAGTGTATCGTATTTTAAATGATGCATGGATGTTTGACTTTGTCTACAGTTGACGCGTCTGTTGCTGCATCACCGTCTTTTTCCGTGACGTTCAGTTCGCTTATTTTTTCAAGCTTGCACACTTCGTCAGCCAGATTAAAATTAGCAATTTACAACTGTCGTGAGTTGTGACCAATCAATTTACAATACCGGTTACCTCCATCGACTTTGACTACGAGTTCGACAAGTCAAACCAAAGTTGACTTATAGAGGATGTATAGACTCTTACGTCGTTGTGCTGCGCCAAGAAGGCGCTTTGGCGCTTTGCCGTGATGTCTTTAGGCCTATTCTTTATTGCAGCGCAGAAGATCCATAGATAATCATTCTACAAACTTTTTATTGTAGTACGTATTAATAAACACCTTTTCATCACTGAACCAGATGACTGTTTGAGCAACTGAGTCTCGGATGGTGGTTTTGCATGCTTAGGCTTGGGCCATTTTAAGCAGGCTAACTTTTGTCTCTTGAAAACCAAGACCCGATGGAAAATAGTCTGTATGATGGTAGACCGTGCTGATCAATCAAAACACAAATGTTTTTAGAACGATAACTCTGAGGCTGGTCTTCTTCGCTCAGTAGCTACTAGTAGTTCTACCGCGGTCACATACACGTTCTCTTAAGTATACAATACTAAGGAAGCTTAGGAAGCGTAATTTAAAGGTTGGTCACAATGCGTCACGATGTCAGCACCTGAACAAACATGTCTTTGGCAACCGCTTAAATTGTTCAAAGTTAATATCAGTAATGTTTGTCTCAGATGAGCTGGAAGGTTGTTCCACAGTTTTGGATTTGCAGCAGCAAAACACCTGTCTTCATAGCTGCCGTAGGATATGCCGTTTGACGACGCATATCTTTGAGTTAGCAGAACGCAGCTGACGACAACTTTTGCGAAACCGGCTGACAGTTGGCGGCCAGGTAAACTGGAGCCATGCCGGACAGTAACAAGTAGACAAAAGTAGTCATTTTGAAACCCACCCGACGCCAAACCGGAAGCTATTGCAGTTCCTGTGGCACCGCCGTATGTGCGGGGCCACAGAAACTGCAATAGCAGTCGGGTGGGTTTTAAGATGACCATCTTCGTCTATTTGTAAGTGCGTCCTGCACTACTTCTGCTGTTGCAATTTTTTAAAGCTAATATTACACAGCTTAATTTAGTAACACAACTTTGTTGCACGTTTTTCGCTGTGTGTCTAAAAACTTTAAAAAAATCACGATGGCGAAAATGTGGATGCAGATATAGGGCCTACTACTGGCTTAGTTTTTTCGTGACTGGGGGTGTAGTGGTAAAACGTACTCGGTGACCTATGGAATATGGACGCCGTCAAATTCTCGACGTCGTCGCTAAATACAGCATGCTGCATGCCGCATAAGCTGCTTATAACTGAGCAAAGCAACGTGCGGGCTTATGCCACAGTAAGATCAGGTAAGATGGCGCCATGTGTTGTCTTGGCGCTTTGTCACACACTGGACAGTTTGCGCGAGTCCTTATCTCTTCCACTGCTGCCGGTAATTTACTCGATGTAAGCACCACTCTCATTAATTTTTCATTAATTTGTCATAACCAAAAAATAAAAATAAACGTTATTGTGATTACTTTTTACGTATAAGACAATAATTTTAGCATGTAACTTAATTTTGCTGTAGGCGTATAACGTTTTTACATAAACAAATAGACTAACTGCTCTTGTGGTGGTCGCTAGAGATGCCTGAAATCTTTTGTACCAGCCTCCCAAGTTTGTCAAGAACGCCGTTGTTTTTATTGGACCAAAATATAAATTTTATTGTTATTGCTATTATTTCAAGTACTTATTTTTAAAGAGAAAAATTCGTTAAAATACACTAACTGCCACTAATCCGGGTGCTTTCCTCAGAAAAACTTCCTTGCAGTTTGTAGCGCTCAATAAGAATAGATATCCATTGATATCTTGTATTAATATATTATCATCATCAATAACAACAGCAGCAACAACAACAACATCACCATCTAGTGGCGTAGCCAAGGGCGCCCACGGGGCCCAGCCCTTTCTTCAATCTTCAGACAAAACATAGGCAAACGTTTAAACTGCACCAAATATGCCAATTTAATTAGTCGATTTTTGCAAAAATAATTAAAACTGTTGCCACTAGATCTCTTGATTTAAAACTACAACGAACCAAATTACAGCACTCCTCCAGAGCCCTTAGCTGGATTGTAATAGGTTTTATTTCTAACGAAAGGGGGATCAAAAAGAAAAGGGGTAAAAAGGGGAGAGAAAAAAGAGAAGGAAAAGAAAGGGAAAAAAAACAAAGAAAAGGGAAGGGTAGGAGAAGGGAGGCAAGACCCCCATTAACATTTCGGGCTACGCCACTGTCACCCTCATCAGTTACTTAGACTAGAGACTTGACTCGAAACGTTAGTTCATCAATATTCCTCGTGCATGTATATCGGAAATCACAGATAACGGTGCTTGTCACGTGTAAGATGAGAGCACGAATCAATTGTTTGACTGCGTGTCGGTTGCTGCTGCTGCAGTCGCAGATAGCGAGACGTGACGCAATTGATGCATTCTCTCTCTACACGACTCACAGCCACAGCGTCACAGCCGTCGCCCGGCCGATTCTCATTAGATAAGACGCCATGCGATCTAACTTACCACAACAGTCGCTCGCTCAATGGACAGCATTTGGCTATATTGGGTGGGCCAAAAAAGTGATATCTTTTTGGTATTTGAGCTTCATGTCCTGTTAGATGCATTATATTTCCAATTTTGGTTCATTTTCGTACAACGTTTACATTCAATGACGTCGTGCTTCATCTGCTGATGTCAACAAGTTCTGTTGTGTGCGAATGAATTGTAATATCCTCACGATAGTTAGACTAGTTAACGATGAACTTCGATTCGCAATCTTCTTACGTGTAGAGAAACACTGCAATTCTAAAAGATTTGTAAAAGTGTTTTAGGTAAATAAACACATTTAAACTGTGCATAATAAATAACAAATGCCTAAATCATTTAAACAGTGTAAAATATATAGTGTTGTGCAGTTTATGTAGCGTTATATTAACGTAGTTGAAAACAGAGTAACTTGATTGGTCCACTCGGTATACAACAAACAGCGGATTGTATTGAATCGTTGGCATATACTAAGAATCAGTTTGTTTAGCTGTTTCATATAATCAACTATTTCGGCATACTGAGAAACTGGCTTCATGTTCGGGTAATACAGAAATGTTATTGTTGATCCAAGAAAACAACTTTTCAGCTCGCCATTAAGGTAGACGATCTGCCAGTGTCTAGTTTTAACTATTACATTATTGATTTTTACCACTAACTAAATAAATCGTCATTGTAAGCAACTCTACTTTTGCTGCTATTACTTAGTTAAATTAAAACATTATTATACTTATATTTTTACTAATAAAAATATAAAAACAAGTATATGTATGTGATGCAATTTCACGGTGGTGCATAATTAGCGGCACCCCTAGTGCCAGATGGTAAAACTTTATTTTATTACGTTAAACATGCTGCATTTCGTCGTAAAAATTTTTTACAACTAAGCACGAGAGAATGCTGCATACATGTCATGCAGTCACTGCGGTGTTACTAAATTGCCTGCTCAGGCAGCAAGTAGCTTTTTTGCGAGCGTAGTATCAGTAACAGCGTATCGACTGCGACGTCCGAGCTTGTCTGATCACGCTGATCAACGAGAGATGAAAAACACTTGTAAAAGACGGGCGAAGAATGGGAGAGGATGGAACGAAAAAGTTGGGACGGACGGATTGACTAAACGGTTGGTTGGCGCGTTGATTAACTAGTGCCAAAGACTGGCACGTGAACAGTGGGTCACGACTTTCGACCGCAGAATGGCGCCACCGTCGCCAGCGACGCGCACTGAGCTCTGCAACGACAGACAAAATAGCATCAAGGCAACGATATGTATACATCATATCACAGACAAACCCTGTGGATTAGTTTTACATCTACACAATGACTATGGTGGTTGCCGTTGTTACTAATTTACGTATGTGACAAAATCCAATAATATTTTTTAATAACGTCCAATCGATCATTTACGTTATTCACGTGTCAATCAAAAATCAGTCAACAAAACATTCGTGCGTGCAGCGTCGTCATTAGGAGGCCTATGTCGTATCCATTGGCTTATGCATCGACAGAAACATCACTCAACTAATCTCGCAGTCTGCTGCTAGGATCACTGAAACGTTCAGAATTTAAAGCGCGACATCAAATTAAGTCAAGTTGATGCAAGACAATCTTATCGTTTTGAGAACATGATTAAAATGGTTAAATATCTTATTTTTATATTTTAACGTTGAGACTTTTAATGGACGAAGTAGTCAGTCTTGCACTGAGCAACATCCAAAATATATCAGAAGCATTAAAATAAACAGTAACAACAACAACGATGACAATAACAGTACTGATAAGTTGTGGTTGCATTATATTAAAACTGTATAGTGCAAGAAATAATTTTTTTCAAAATAACTTAAAAGTACTGTACAGTAACAAACACAAAGTAAGTGGCAAAATGAACAAATAGGTTATAAAATGATGATGACTTTGATGATAAGCGACGAGCACACGGCGCACATTGCACGAGAGTTGCGTGGCGAGGGAGCAAGCGTCATCGTGTAGATCACGCTAAAACAAACTCGATGCCCTGTGACGACGTTGCTGCTGCTGCTGCTGCTACTTGGTACTTGTGTACCGTGTGTCACAAGAGAACGGTCTGTCACAGCGCGTACACCATCACCAGCAGCGAATCATAGGGCGCCAGCATGTCCAGTAGCGGCGGATCCACTAAACCTAGGATTTTGTAGTTTAGTATACGATACAATGTCATGTCTGAAGCTGTTTCTCTGTGAAGACTGAAAGCACTTTGGTCGCTGTTGCTGCTGCTGCTGCTGCTGCTGCTGCTGCTGCAGAACCCGCGATTTACGATCTTGCTCCGGCCAACCATCACCGTCCACCTGACACGACTGCAGACTAGCGTGGACCGCCGGTCCGGTCCGACCTGCGCGCCGTCCGGAAGCCGCTAATGGACTAACAAGCGTAATTTCACCTGACGCGTCCGGACGTTCGGACAAATGTCATCGTGCCGTAAATTCCGTCAGACGTCTTTGAACAGACTCATAGTTTGAAACAGTTCCGAAGAAGGCAGCAGCGGTTGCCGAAACGTCAACAGTAATAGAATAAAAAGTCGTATTTCATTAAATGTTGCATAGCTTATTAAATATCCGTCAGACGTCGTCCTAGCTGCAGCACGTCGTCAACAACTGACCAGTCGCAGCCCAGTCGCTGGCTGTCGTATTTGCATACTGATTTTGTTTATCTGCAGCGTCGCGCTCGGCTCCGACACCTTGCCTCCAATTAGCGCTGTTCCGCAGCTAAAAGAGATTTGTCGCTCCTGCCGTTCGCTGTCCGGCCGGCCGGGCTTTTTAGCTGATTAATTTATGAACGTGGAGAGATGGACATTCTGACAGGATCTAAGCTCTGTTTGTTTTGTTGTCACATACGTTGTTGGATATTGCCATAATAGAAAAAATGATGACAAAACGTGATGCATCTTTGATGATGAAAAGAATAACGAAAAAGTGAAATGTGAAGACATGAAAACATTGCGGCGTAGAAGCCAATCGACAACGTCATCAGCAAACGTCAGCGTTAACAGTCAAACGATCTACCATCTGATGACTTGACCAGTTTGCACCAGCACTGTCATCACAAGACTTGTCGCAGTTCACCTCTAGTGGACACTATGAACATGCAGTATTCACACTCAATCGACCGCCAAACGCACTAGAGATTTCTTCGAAATGATAGTGCGCTATATAAATGTTCACTTATTATTATTACCTCCGCCAAGGAGGTAATGTTCTTGCCAGACATTGTTTGTTTGTCTGTCTGTCTGTCTGTCTGTCTGTGTGTTAACAAGATAACTCAAAAAGTTATGGACGGATCTTCCTGAAATTTTGAGGGTATGTCGGGCATGGCACAAACTACCGGTGGTTCAATTTTGGGGATGATCCGGAAGGAATCATAGATTTCGGTTCACTTTGACATTTTCGTTACCATTGCTTTCAATGGGGCATAAGGGAAACCGCTGCAAAACCGAAGATGGTGCTGCCACACAGCGAGCAACATTGCCTTGGCGGAGGTCTGCGGGCACTGACTGCTTTCTAGTTATTATTATTATAGCAAGACAAACTTTTAGCTACTAATTTGGCGATCACTTGTATCTTTTAAAAAATATTTTACTTTGCCGTTTTTGTTTTCATACTTTTCTGTGTTCAACAGTTTAATGTGTACCGGTAATCATGATATGGAGTGTTTTTAGTGCGTACGTAAAGTTGTTTGTCTCTCGGATATAGCTGCAGGCATCACAGTGGCTAGCTTGTTATCGGTGATAAACTCATTGCCTGTCTAAAAATGCCTTACTTATGCCTAAGCGTGGTTTCCATCCAATGCACGCAAAGAACGCAATGCAACGAACACATCGGACGTAACGCAACGAGGGGAACTACGGTCGGAAACAACGACTACTTCTATTGTTGCTTTTCGACCGTTGCGTCATCTGCGTCAGCTGCGCTTGTTGCGTATTTTTTGCATTCATTGCGTTGTGTGTTCGCTGCGTACGTTGCATGCGTTACGTCGGATGGGAATTGCACTTTATTTCGTCTTCTCCGCGGCGGCGCTGCACAGTGCACCGTCGCTAGCGTCGAGTCGACTGTTGATCACTTTGTAGCAGAAAGCGAAGCGACGGTGCGACTGCAGACTTGTTGAGACAGGTTGCTTCGTGCTGCACTTGTTGGCGACTGTCACTGAACACTTCACTGCATCACGCTCATGAGTAGTCGGTCTCGATAGCAGCTGCAGCAGCAGCTACTTGTCTTGACGCGTTGCTCACTCACGGCAACTCGGTCTTCTCCTCCGATTCAGCTCATCTCTAACTCAGTTACGTCTGCATCATTTTCTCCGGCCCGAGGCACTCACTCGAGCTGTGCGAATCGTGCAGTTTATTACATTTTACGCAACTGTTTGCAAGATCTTTGGCTAGTCTGTTCTGATTGCGATTAATAAGGTGTTTACACAATCTAGCAAACGGCCAGCAAACTTACAGCAAATGTATTTAAAATACACCTGCTAATGCTGGACGTTTGCTGGATCGTTTAAACACCCTATAACGCTTGTGGCAGAGTTGATGTTATGAATATGGTTTTATTACGTATATAATTAAATTTTTAGAGCCGTATTTTTTCAAGAAACATTTTTTATTGTATAATCTGTCTGCGTTTTTATTGCGGGACAATCTCTATGGTGCCGTTTGCAACTCTGCATGTTATCTGTTTTAATAATGCTGCCATCCAAAATGTATAGAAACAAGCAAACAAGGTCGCTTATATTTACTTTTACTGTTGTTTTAATCTTGCACGTTTTATCCTGTGTATTTTGTACTTGTATTTTTCTGCTTCCAGGAGAATAAATATGTTCATTTTTAAGCAGCATTCAGACATTTAAAAACTAGTGTACTGGTAAAACCAAAGCAGCAAGTATTTTCCAATTTGAATCAATCGATCATATTGGCAGACGGTGCTGGACGATAACTAACCCATAATAATTTATGTAGATCAGTAGATGTGTATTGGCATAATAAATTTCTATAAATAAATAACATAAACGTGCATTAAATGCAAACTGCAAACTGTACGAAATTCAGGGTTTGCAGCTGCTGCGTTTATTGTCACAGCGCAGAGATCTAATGATAATCTTTATTCACCCAGAAGACAAAACAAAAATATGTAAAACAGTTACTAGGCTATAGCATATCACAGACACACATAACCTTAACTATAAGAGTACTCTAACAGCTTAACGTACAGCGTTGAAGTTTAAGTTTGTTTACAAATTTCTGAAATTTACAGGAAATTATCTCTCTAGGTAACTAAATTTGAAATAAATGCAGCAATCTCCTATTATATCAGTATTACACGTGCGAAATAATTTCATCAAACAGCGCGTGACGGTGAAGTCAAGGGACCGTAT
>Ga0209367_1009312_pt1 | contig 13344 bp, 6 predicted proteins | sample WorMetLIZISLAND2_FD_187412 | JGI IMG/M metagenome (GOLD analysis project Ga0209367, IMG submission 187412) | Marine gutless worms symbiont microbial communities from Max Planck institute for Marine Microbiology, Germany - Olavius geniculatus... ... | reverse complement strand
ACGCCACTCCTATCAGCAAGTGCCCTGACTGGCCGGACGCCGAGACGGCCGCGGCGGCGAGGGTGACGTCGCCAGCCAAGCCGCCACGGCGAAGACAACGTGATGATTATGATGATGACGACGAGCGTCATCAGGGCTGGTGCGGTGTTCGCTCGTCCGGTCGACGTCGCAGCCGCGGACCGCCTCCACCGCCGCCCGCACGCGCGCTCTCCACGTTCGTCGGTCGGTCCGACCCCACACTTCGTCAGACCGTCCTCGCGGCGTCGTCCCCTCCTCACAGTGCCGGCGACTCGACCGACTCGCGCTGCGGCTGCATCGACTCGCTCGGTGTAGCTCGTCGCAGCATGCACCCTGCGCTGCGCACACGTCGCTGTCAATCCGGCGTCCCAGCGTGCACCGCGAACGGCACTTCCCCGCTGTCAGGTGACCCGTCGTTCGGCGTTCCACTCCAGCCGGGTGCCCTGCGTCCAGGTCGACCGATCCTCAGGCTGCGCAGTCCGCGGGTCGCTGACGGCGTCTTGCTGCGCGCGGGAGGTCGTCGCTACTCGACGTCGTCGTCGGCGGGGTCTCGTCTGTCTGTCTGGGGCGCGTCGTGCCGGCTCATCGGCAGCATGTCGACGGGGATCCTGCTTGGTGTGCTGACGTTCGCCGAGTTGTACTTTGACCAGTCGTGTGACGTCTACACGTCCCTGGTCGCTGGGTTCGTGGTTGCGGTGATCACCGCGCTGCTCCTCGGTGTGTCTCGGTTCTGTCGGTGCGTCGGCGCGCTCGTCCCCGTCTCGTTGTCGACGGTTCGCGGTCGTGTCGCCTTCTGTCTGGTCGCGTTCAGCGTCCTCCTGGCAGCGCCGGTCCCAAACGTTTATCGCAATGCCGGCGAGGCGGTCCGGTCCCTGACGTGCTCGGCCGAGCTGGCGTTGAACCGGACCGCCAGCCTGCTGAGACCGTTCGACGCGATGATGAGCCAGCTGGACCGGACCGTGACGCGCCTCGAGGGTGCTGCGGCTGACGTGGCTCAGGGTCTGGAACCGCTGGACGAGGGACTCGATGCCGTCGAGATGGACGTCGAGAACGCACGCACACAACTACTTGGAACTCGACGGGTCAGCCAGATCATCAATGCATATATACTTTAGTCAAGTTTATTTACTACAGGTTTGATGGCAATTTTCGACGTCGTCGTCGGCGAGCTCTCGGCGATGAATGATGATGATGATGTGACTGGAATCTGTCTTGTTGTTTCATGCGGCACGATATCGCACTGTTGCAGTGTGTGCAATCGCTGCACTATTAACTTAGGTTTATTTGCATTTCGAGAATATTACTAGCATAGTGTATATGACTGGGTTTTTTTTGTATAATTTACAGTGTGAGTCAGAAAATTTTGCTCCTTTCCATGAAGTTTTCTGCTCTATTTTTCAGCGACTAAAAATTTTTAACCGACATTTTACACGCATATTCTGCATTTAAATCATCTCCAAACTACAAAGTTTCATTCAGTTATCTTTAACATTTGCGATATTACTCGCAAAGGATCTGTACATTATGTAAAGAAGAAGAAGAAGAAGAACTTTAACAAAGTTATGCCGTATTAAACGCGATCACCTAAAGGATTTTTATATTTCGGTTGAAGGCCCACTGTGTCAATATGTACCTCATTGACATTTTTTTACATTTATTCTGGTTAATATTAACACATGCATCTACGACGTGTATGATGCTGCATGTGTCTACAGACGTGTAAGAATCTGATCGATCGTGCATTCGTTGCCTGCGACTCGGGGATCTTCAAGGCACAAGCGCAGTGCCTCGGCGTCATGGGGGAGCTCGGCAACGTCTACCACCATGCGCGTGATGTACTGGACCGCATCAACCCGGAGCGCTGGGCGGGGGCAAGAAGTCCACCCCAGACACAACAGCAGCAGCAGCTGATGCTGCCCGGTCTTACAGACAGACGCAAGCGTCAGGCTCCTACTGGCTTCGGCGACATGATCCCACCGCAAAGGCAAAAGCGATTTCTAGTCCGCCCGGAAGTGATAGCTTGCGGAGCGGATTTGAGTTTTACTGCAGATGTTTTATTTTTTTTCAACGCGAGATCTCCGAGATGCGTGGGCCGACCGGCGTAAAATCTTGCACGGGGGTCTGCACTAGGCCCATTTTTATAATGCCGGTCCAAAATTTTGGAGGCCCACCCCCAAAAAATTTTAGGGGCCAAAAACATGCAAAATTTGGCTCGATTTCAGACGACTTCGAAGTTTGGCGGCGAATATCTCCGAAACGGATGAAAATATTCAAAATCGGATAAATATTTTATCTACCAGATATCTACCACGATTTCTCCCACGTTAGGCGAAACAAGTCCGGTGAACTTTGGTCACTAATTACGGAGATCTCGATGTGGAGTCATATTCACCCAAATCGACTTTTTTGCAAGACCATATTTCGGCCCCTAGGGGGTGCTGCGTCCCCAAATTTTTGCACGCGCCATAGAATGACCAGGTCTTGCTAGCGTTTTCCCCACCGGGGACCTGAATCCCCCTTACAATTTTTTTTCAAAGAGGGGTCCAAAATTGGCTTAAAATGTAACAAAGGAGCGCTTATAACTTCGGAGTTAAGGGTGTAGCCCTAAGAAACTTTGGCATTTGACGTGTCTCTAGGTTGGGGTGTTAACGCAAGTACAACTTTTGAAGGCACAGCCCCCCCTTAAAATTTGGGAAAGCAAAAAACGTTCAAAAATCGGTGCGATTTACGATAACTTTCGAGTTTGAGCGCAAATATCTCTGAAACGGATAAAAATAGCGACAAAATGTAAACGGCTTTAACGAGAACGATTTTTCAGACGTTGAACAAAAAAAATTGTGAACTTCGGTCCACTACGAACAAAGTTATAAGTGCTCATGTTGACCTACCCTAAGTCGACAATGCGCATTCTGCGTATGCCAATGCATTTGAGTTCGGGCACGTGACTTTGGTGCCGGGGAAATTCAACCCGCCTAATTTTCCCCAATCGGACTTAGTGCGCCGGACGGACTCACGTTGGGCTTTGCCTCAAATTTTTAGTTTCTATCTGTTTTATTTTACTTATCTGTGTTAGCATGCAAGATAACGTGCAATAAAATCGCCAATGGCAAATATTTTACTGAAAAATATAAATTCCCGTACTTGCTGTAGTCTATAGCGTTTCTTACATGAGACAGACTTCATGGTGGCCAAAAGCCTTTACAATGTCAGAAGTGGCAATTGATTGGCATGAAGTAGCAGGTGAAAAATAATAGGCTATTTTTTAATCGATACAGCAGCTACAGGCCTAGTTGAACAAAGCTACAGAGCTAGCTACTTCTTGTGGCTCCGAAGCTTGTTTATTTGCGTCAAAGATTTTGCATCCGTTCTCGTCTTCACCGCTGTCTGATCCTATACAGTTTTTGTCTATAACTGCAGTTACATATTAATCTCACGAGAAAGACACGTTTCGCATATCACGCATTTCATCAGTAGGATAGACGTCGGTGACTTGAAGTGACTGTAGACAACAAATGGTAGACGATGTTGAAGTGAGCGGAATTAAAGAAAAACTACTTCACATATAACCACGTCTAAAACGTCTGCAAGATGTTTCAGAGGTGGATTACGTGAAAATAGGCTTTATAACGCAACCTTTGCATGTAGTGGTCTCAGGGGGGCAATTTCCTGCCTTAAATTTTTCGCTTCTGGAAAATTGTCGAAAAAAAATTTTATCGGAAAGTTTTCATTTAAGTGCAAAATTTGAACCTAAAATCTCCCGTTTTGAAAACAAATCAAAGTCAAAATTAACCTGTTTAGCACTGATAATCTTTTCTGTCAAAACGTTGCAGTGTCTGTCAGAAAAATGCAATTTCTTGCACCACCTACATTTCTAACTCACGACACCGTTGTTTGGGTGATAAAAAGTTTTCTATGAAAATGTTATGTTTTGCATGTAGCCTAACCTTGGCCGGTAGGAAGCAGCCGGTTTTGAGGTGGCTTCATGCATTATGCCATAAAAGACCGCTGTTGCGATGTTTGCGCAGGAGTTCTCCTGGGTCAGTCCCAAGCGACGCTGCTACGAGTCTGGGTGGTCTACCAGCGGACAGTAGCAACATCTGTGAACCTCTGAGTTCAGCGGCGGTCTGTCGCGGTCTCAATGATAGTGATACGTTATGCCAACCGGCGCGCTGGGCGGGCGAAGCCATACAGGAAGCGATCAACGCCACTCGTGCTGCCATGAGATCACTGGAGAAGGCGCTCAGGTTTGTGCACTAGCAGTTCTTGCTGATTTATTTATAAAAAAGGAAGGGTAATGATGATGTATAGCTCTTCATAGGAAACCCGTCACTGAGCTACAAAGCGTCACCTGCCATAATGGATCATACTTTGTTAGCTGTCACCCGACACAGGTGAAGGCGCCCTGTCTTGACCCCAGCCAGACAGACTGGTACTTGATTTACCTATTCCAGAGGGATGGAAGGCTGACTTGAACGCGATGAGTGTCTGTTTAAATAATTTTTCGTAGACAGTAAAACAGCTCAACTACATATGCGAGCCTTTTTGTACATCTTTTAGCATATATTTTAGTTCGTTTCATCATTACCATTTACACCTGAAGCAGTACGGCAGTAGCAATGTAGCATCGGCTGCTAATCAAAGCAACTGCTAAATATTGGGTCATGCTATAATATGAACAGAAATATCTTTGGAGGTTCCGCAAATTTTCACGTGGTTATAAAAATGCATCCACGTCTTTTCTTTTCTTCTGAATCCGCAAGTAATGTACATGCTATTGCCGTGAATAAACATTATAATCACTGGGTTTTGTTAACTCGTTATGAAATAAACGTCCAATTAATTTTCGTGCTATATGGACGCTCTAAGTACTAAACTGCAGGACATCGCAACTTGATTTCCGAACGGAACGCCACGGACATTGTCTGCTATGTTGCTGCTGCTGCTGCTGCTGATGATGATGATAGATAAACTTGTGTGTGTGTAGGTTTCGTGTACGTTCCGCGCCGTACGAAGCGGCTCGTGCTAACGCCAACTCGACGTCGTCAGCGGGTGACGGACGGTCAGACTTCGACCACCAGACCTCGTTTTTCCCCATCCTTATCATCATTCTGCGCGCTGTCATTCCTTGTCTTGTTGTCGCCGTCTTACTTCATGCAGCCTACCTCTACACAAGGTACGCCCGTGCTAAAAGCTATGTAGTTAGGCTTGGTATAGGCTTACTTAAGCATTGTAAAATTATGTAAGTTGATGATAGTGAAGATTTTTCGGCCAAGGCTACCAAGGGACTCGGCAGTCGGCATACCTTCAAGAAACGCCGATTGTGGAATCATTCTTCACCGATATATACCTTGGTCCTATTAGGCCTACGTTTGGTTTAGACGTGAGCCGTACTTTGCAGCTCCAGTCGACTGAGCCGGAGAACTTTTTAGTCTAAAAGGAAAAGCTTGAGCGAATTACTGCCAGGTTTAGTAATAGTAGTTAGTTAGTTAGTTAGTTAGTTAGTTAGTTAGGATATTTGAGGGCGTCTGTTCAGAATCACATACGCCGCAGCTACTGTTCAAACAGATGTGTCTTGAGTCTGTTGCTGAAAACAGCGAGTGTAAGTGACGGGTCGCAAATGGACGCCGGCAGACTGTTCCACACACGTGGTCAGACGACGGCAAAAGATCGGTCGCCAAACGTCGTCCTGGTCGGTGGGATCTCCAGTTTGGTCGCTGACGACGACGATCTATAAGTAATCACAGCAGCGGCAGCTACAGTATCATTAACATATGAACCGTCAGCAGTCTAAATTAAACACACGTAATTAACTGATTAATTGCCATTTTAATGACGAAAGTTTCTTTTTCAACTGAGACTGTGTGATGTAGGATGTACATATGCGGAGCTGACTCGTTCGATAACGTCTACGTCGGTTCATCGTTCGTCCAACTTGATCGTCGTCGCGCTGAGGTGACAGGCGAGCGTCTGCTGCCACTCAAGAAACACGAGCAGCGTCACCTCATCACATCTACCGGCTGTCGTCTGTGTCGGCCCGAGCACTGTCTGTACAGGTCCGGCCTGTGCGTGTTGGCGCTGTGTGTGGCCACCGCCCTGGTAGTCTGTTCGTTCGATCATGCCCTGCACTGGATCCTTTCCGCCGTCTCTGACCACCCGCCTGGCGGGGGTGGGGTCCTCGGCATAGCTCGTCAGCGGCGTGACGTCGCCCGCGGTCCGTCAGCTCGCGTACAGGCCGGCACCGTGCCGAGATCCTCCGCCGGTGATGCCCGCAGCGTGGTAGCCGGTGACGGTGTGGTCGTCAACCTGCTCGATGTGTTCATTCGCGGCTTCGAGCCCGACTGGATGCAGCCAGCCGGCGTGGACGAAGAGATCAGGTCTCTGGGCTGTCTGCCGGTCGCCACGCCGCCGTCACTGGTCGCCGTAATCGTGCTAGCCGTCACCTACGTCGCGTTCTTCCTCAGCGTGGTACTCAAGGCGTACGTGCAGCGAGCACGGGTCGCTGTGGCGGGCTACTTCTACGCCGAGCGCGAGGCAGAGCGCACGGTTCACCTGTACGCGGTACTGCTACGTCGTCGTCGTCGCTTGCCGTGTTTGCTGCGCCAACTCGCACTGTCCGGCAGACGGCGCAGGTTGGCGCGGGAAGGCGGCTGTGGAGTGGCGGGCAGACGCAGCTGGCTGTCAACGGTGGTCCTACGTCGCTGGGTGCGACCACGCTGTGTGGTCTGCGGTTGCGCCGATGATGACAAGTTCCGTGAGTGTCCGTGCGGCGCTCTGTACTGCGCCTACTGCTTCGTCGACGTCGGTCGCTGCTGTCCGCTCTGTCGTCATGATGACGCCCCGGCCTGTCATCTTGACGACGGTTACTATGACGACGACGACGAGTACGACGATGACGTCAGCGTTGATGACGCGCTAGAGGCGTACTGCGCGTCGAGTCGCGTCGACATCTGATTGAAACCCTTGCTTGTCTTCGGCCAATCAACATTCTCCCATACTACTGACCCAGTCTCTGCGAAAGGTTGTGTAATATAAACAGTGCTGATCTACGTTTTTCAGAAAAAAATGTTGGTTCAGTTCGGCCATCTGCCTGGCGTTGCGCTATCTTGCCTCTCTAATTTTTGACCTTTGATCTTTCAACTGAAATTTGACACATCTGTTATTTCGCCCAGTAGAACGTTTGCACCAATTTTTGTACGTCTTTTTTGTCTTTGAGTTAAAAACCAGTACGCGACAGACAGACAGACGAACGCACGGGCAAGACTCGTAATGCGGCCTATTAGAACGGCTGCACAAAATTGGACTGTTTTTGTAACTCTCTTACATTGTAATTGTTGCCATAGTCTTAGACTAAACTGCAGTGTGTTCGCTGTAGTTAATTGACGTTACTTTGTTACTTTTTTGATACTGACATTTTACGCGAGTTCTTTTTGGCCTCGTAACTGTCCCTTGTATTATTTTGAAACCCAGCTGTTCGTAAAATCTAATAGCTAACTATATCTCTGGACTGTAGATTTAGCAAAATGATAGTCAACGATTCCGATTGGTAGTTAACTGCAACAGTAGTACGTTGAATGAAGTCGGGAACGTTTGGTATTAAGAGATAACTGTATGTGACTACACGTTGCAGTTGTGTCTTGTTATATTAGTTGTTACAGTACTTGTTTAAAATATTTGTGTTGTAGTTTTGTCTTTGCGTCAACTGCATGTAGGTTGTTTCTTGCGTTAATTCCAGGTGAGATTCTTTATGTTTCTGTGTCCACCATGTACCCGTTCCCTTTCGATCTCAGCGTCATTGTGTGTTAGCGAGACCCTTAGCCAACGTGACGTATGTGTACACGATGTCTCAACCCTTAACTTCGCCTTGTCATCAGCGATAGTCACAGGAAACAAATTATAGGCAAATTATCATTCGCATCCACATAGGTGTCTCAAGCGACCGATTCAAAGGTTTTTAGTCAACGTGCATTGAGTGTTGCACAACGTTACGTTGTTGACGTTACGTGTAATATTGCAGATGTATCTTATGCGAGATTCGTTCGTTGTCATCCTTGACGCCTATGGTTGTATTTATTATTGCCGCTGTTTGTTTATTTATGTGTAATTATAATGTCAAATGGCAAGAGGTCGGTTGCAATACGTGTTTGTTGGCTGTTCAGTGTAATATTTTTTACTGTAGGCTTACGTGTATTTATATGAAACTGTGCCGTGGCGTTAAAGTTTAAATACCGGTATTTACGACGAATCTATTGCTGACGCCGTACGTCGTGTCGCAAAACGTAGTAAGCTTACACCAAGCTCATATCGCTAACTGTCAATCTTGACAAATTTTCAGAATTTTGCTACTGGTACACTCTGCAGAAAATCTGCGACAAAACTGTCATAAAGGATCCCACCACAAAATTGCCAAATGAATCGGTATTTTTTTGTTTCAATAAATTTTCTGTGTAAATTTCGTGAAATTTATCTAAAAATTTGCGAGTGCTGTTAGTCGAGGCAAAATTAGCGTATTCCCTTGGAAAAGATTATAAGCAAAGCAATAATATGACGAGCAATATTATGCAACGTACATAATGATGTACACGTACTGATGAGCATAGTTTTGTGCATTATTGTCGTATCATTTAAGTTAAAAATTGAGTTTTATATTTTGATTTTAAATACGAAAAATATGCGCAATCACACGGTCAAACTTTTTTATTTTGGATGTAAAGATGGCAAATTACTGTGGATATTTCAAGTTACTATTTCAACTTTTGATAAAATGCTTCAAACTACAGTGATGTGTATAGGCCTGCGGTGCGGTAGTTTTTTTCAGCGTTTTTGCACAGAATCGCCTGCTTATAAGCCTACTAACGGCAAAAAGTTTTTTTGCAGATTTCTTCCCGCATTTGACAAATTGTTGTGTTTAAGTCTTCAGTAGGCCAAAGTTAACGTTCAGTTATAGTTTGTTGATAGACGTTAAACTGTTGCCATGTTTCGTGTTTATTTGCTACTTGACAGAGACACTGCAGCGTTGTGTTGTGCGTATTAATGTGTTAGTTTCTTGTTTATGGCAGTTTGAATAAATACTGTTTAAATAGTGTTTTGTTTTTCTGCGGTTGAAAACTTGAAATAACTCAGTGCATTGCAGTCAATCTGAAAGACTGAAAAGCAATGTGCGTGTTACCAGAGTAAGGCCAATTGCAAACTGTGTTCAACCGGCAGTTCTATTGCCATCTGGCGAATAAAAACGAGCAGTGATTCCGCCTTTTGCCAAATTACTCTTGTTTTTGTTTACACAACGCGTCGTTTCGCTTATTTTATAGCAGTCATACAGAGAGCAAATAAAGCTGATGTATGTAGCTTAGCTGCCACTGTACAAGTTAACTGTCACTCAAGCCAAAGCTCCATTTAATTCGATTAGTTGTGCAAGTTGTATAGCAAATCCACAACAAGTCGAAGTAGTGGAGTAGGCCTATGGGATTTGTAGCGCACTTGTTACAGGCACGCCGTGCGGTGCAGCGTCGGTCGTTGTCAATAGCAACAGCAAGCTATGCGTAGTCTAGACCTATAGGCCTAGCTCGATCCACGACGTCAACCTTTTGTAGTACAAAGTAATTCGACTACAGTTGTGACATAATTAGAGAAGTAATAAATTACTCGTATTATGACGACTAGGAAAAACTTATATCAATAATTGGTGAAAAAAACAGATGCTGGGCAAAGTGCTCATCTGCTCGAATGTTACAACTATACCACTAACTGCCGGTGTGTAATAAACCGATAAACTGACGAGACTGCTTCTCCGTTAGGCCCGTATAGCCAAATTGAGAAATACGCAAAGTATTTAAACACATTGTTGAGGAAATATTAGTGATGGCAATTCAGAGAAACAGAGCACTGATTTCCGCTGTGGCTGCAGTGAAAAAAGTGTTAATTATTTTACCGGCACGTGAATGAGGCAAACTGCCAACGTTCGCATTAACGGCGTCGGTTTAGGCAACTTGCCCGCACGCATATGTCTGCGGTTCGACCAGTAGCCTAGAATGCTGAAAAAGACTGGTGATATAGAGCTACAGTATTATTAAAAGACTTAATTGCTAAAAATAATGGCAGGTCGTCGCGAGTCTCAGTTGGAAAAGTTTGTTGTCGACTTCGTGCAGCAGAAAACGATGCACAGAGTGAGGCTTCATCTTACCGACGACATCTCAGTTCGGCCGATCAATCTGTCATCAACAGGTAGCTTACAGGGTGGGCTAAAAAGTAACACCTTTTAAGTTTTTAAAAGTTTTTTTCATTGTCAGATGCATTGTATGAAATTTTGTTGACTCGCGCGTATTAGTCATCGTCGAGGTGTCCGTCCGCCCGAAATGGCTGGAGATAGACCAGGAACTGCTAAGGCTGTCGCGCGTTTTATGAGTTTTGCTCATATTACTTGTTATTAACCGACGTTATCATTACATTTCGTCTGCCAATGTCAACTACCGTTTTATCGAATAAATTGTCCCAATGGTTAAAAGCAACTAACGATAAGAGCTGAAGAGAAACACTGGTGTTCCCAAAGAATAAGTGCATTCAAACTGTGAATAAAACCTACCAAATATTACAATTGTTTAAACAGTTAAAATATCTGTGTTTGCAGTTATATCTGTGTTAGCATTATATTGACGGAGTTAAAAAGTGCCACTTTTGGCCTACTTGTTGGCCCACACGGTATAGGTGGTGAAAGAAATTTAACATAGGCGTACTGCAACTTTTTGTTGGGACATGTCTGTAGGCCTATTATACCGGTGATTAAGTGCAATACCAAGGTACATGTAATATATTATTGTTTTACAAGAGGCATGATTTTAACACTTTACCCCATTTAACTTCTTGAAATAGCTCCAGTTCGAGTCGTGTGAATATTTAACAGGCGGAGCGTATCTGTTGGCGATATTTTGGGCGAGCGTGCTTCAGCATGAGTTAAACTACCCGGCGTCTAGGTTCACCTATAGTCGACAGCGCACGACGACGACCGACGACGGATGTCGACAACCACGGGTGGTCGAGCTGCTGCAGCTGGACGTCAAGGATGAGGACGTGACGCTCTACGTCGACATGACGAGCGGCGTACTGACTGCCAGCGGCAAGTACGTCTACGACTGGTTTACCATCAAGTTCCGCCAGCTGCTCGAGAACGTCGACGGGAAGTTCGCACGTGACTGGGTGTTTTTGCCCACCCCGGTGTCCGCACACTCCCCGTCCACGCTCAACACAGACGACCGGACACGTCAGAATGACGTAGCAGGTTAATGTCAGTTTTATTTTGTCAGTAGGGCGGTTGTATGTGAGGGTTTAGTGCCTTGCCGTCCTGTTTTTTTCATTCTCATTTTATCTATTTTATCTCCATTTAAATAAATGGAGATGGAGATGGAAGTTGCCATGCAGTGTTTAGACTCACGCCTGGTTATACAATTTAATTTGCCCATAATTGTAGCTAAGCTGTGTTGTTGTCAAGTAAGCTGTGATGCCTTCCAAATTCTCGAAAGCTCCTTGATCGTTCATCACTGTCCAGTTTACTTTTTTATTGAACAGAGTGTATAAGCAGACAAACAAAAGTCAATTCCAGTCACTATACTGCACCAAGTTACAGTTCATCACTGCCTGTTCGGTTCTCAGTTTTGTACAGTTCGTTCGTTGCGTTTACCTGATCTACAGGTACCCTACAACATAGTGCATGTTGTCTGCTGTGCAGAAACCGAAGCGTATCTGACGTTGGAAAGCCGAGGCACTCAGCGCATCGACCAGCGGCTGCAAGACCGACTGAATGACAGTCTAACTGATGCTACTTCGTCATCCGAAGACAGCGACGTTTGTACAGGCCGTATACTTTAGACAAATTTTTGCCGCTGAATGCTGAATTTTGACAGTAATGATTTAAAGATCACACGGTTTCCTAACAGCTAACACAGGCCCATAATGTTCGCAGACTGACTGAAATATTTAATCATATTAAATCGACTAATCCAATAAAACAGCTCAGATCTTTAACACAAATTTTATCTGAATCTTGTAGATACGACGCATAGTCTTTGAAAAGTGATCGAATCCGGCTGTTAGAACTGTGTCTGGTGCATGATCGGCAACAGGTGCCGTGGACGTCAGAAGGAGTCGAGAGACAACTGAGAGAAGTGCTGGGCAGAGGCGGAGGTTTGTTCGACGGCGCGCTGTACATCCAGCCGCTGTGGTTGTCAGTGTTACGACACTGGTTCAGTCGTGCAGACGGTGCCACGGTCTATATCGCCAGCCCACTTCTCGACCCCATCCGACTAGCGGTAACAATTTCTACATATCTGCATATGCTCGGTACAATTGACCCGAAGAAAACAGAACTTTATAGTGTGCTGTTCTGCCATTTTCGACAAAGCGCATCCTGCAGCAATCTGACAGTAACGATGATGATTCCGTTTTTTAAAGTTAAGTACGATAAGTTCTAGATTTAAATTGGTATTTAAACCTAACGGTGCAAATAGCAGAAAGCACTTATATTTCGTTACTTTAGTCATCTATAAGAATAGCCCAATAAAATAAAAAAGAAGATTTTAGCTTTTATGGACCACCCGGTATATGCTTCTGACAAACTTCTATACAGCACAAAATGATAGCAAAACCAGTCACTATCCAGTGACTGCTCGTAAAGTGCTTTGCAGCTTTTGTCTAACGTTGACTCGTTGCAAGATCCACCGAAGCTCAGCCCCTTGATTCCACGCACTAGGACATTCTACGCATCTCACTTGAATCACGTCTCCATTTTTTGAGTTTGCCACAGAATGATCCCTGTGCCTTCTGGGTAACTTAAGGTTTATGCAACAAGCTATAGGTCGATCACTTTAATTACAGATAACACACGCCCATGTTTGGATGACAGGACATCGTGAACGTCTGCACAAAGTTCGTCGACGTTCAACTCGGTGCACTCTACGTCAACTACGCTGACTGTGACCCGGACTGCAGCCGGTCCACGGACGCTGGGTTCCTACAACACCGCGTCCTAGAGCGCTACTCCAGCAAGGCGCGCATTGCGGCCGAGTATCGTGTCCTGCGACACATCGTCTACCCGCTGCGTGATAGGTGTGTTATAGGCCTATTGTTACGTTTTGCATTAATCACGTTTATTCACCACAAAGGCAGAACATAAAAAGCAGAACAAAAAAACACATAAAAGCACACGCAGAAGCACACACACACAAACACAGCAATACTAACACTAGGCCTAACAGTCAACAAGCAGACAGAAAATGATGATGAAAGTGTTCATGCACAACACATTTTATACGTTCACGAGAACTAGCAACACCGTACTTA
>Ga0209367_1009311_pt1 | contig 13346 bp, 10 predicted proteins | sample WorMetLIZISLAND2_FD_187412 | JGI IMG/M metagenome (GOLD analysis project Ga0209367, IMG submission 187412) | Marine gutless worms symbiont microbial communities from Max Planck institute for Marine Microbiology, Germany - Olavius geniculatus... ... | reverse complement strand
GTAACTAACTATCAATATTGCCGATGTTGTAGGTGGACAGTGGACTACATGGAGAGGGTGACTGGAATGAAGCCCACAATGTAGTGCCTGTGTCACAATAGCCTACCGTGATACCTGTCGTGAACTTGCACAAAAATAATATCCGAACTTTTGCTGCACAGAATTTAGTAACTGAATGAAATCAATTTAGTAATTTACGCATGTGCGTTAATTTTTTTAACGCACGTTAATTTTTTTAACGCGCGTTAATTTATTAACGCATTAACGCGTTAATTAACGCGTCAACTGTGATAGCTCTAATTTTCACTCGTCCCCATGGGGGCACGGCCCCATGGCGAGCGCGGTAGCGCGAGTTTATAACGGGGGTCTTGCCGCTGATCACACAGGCCTGGCCATGTGCTGATATGAACGTAAATTATCTACGGTACTAGTCTATATTATAACCGCCAGGCAACGGCTGGTTTTTGTTACAAACACTCTGTAAAACAATGTTACACCATGCACATCAAAACTTTAAATAAAAAACGTCAAAGTTGTCATTGGTTGCTTAGCAACAACACTATTTTGAGAAAGAAAATAAGTAACGAGTCGCTACCAAAACTAAATGTCAACTTTGGACGCAGGCTGATGTTGCAACGAATCCTCTGAAAAAAGTACATTTTCGAAACCTGACACTAAAATATCATGCTCCACGTTTATTTTTTACCAAGCTTAGTATGATGCTGGTCACATAAAGACAGCTTGGTTACGTAATTTTCGATCAACGATGTTTCAACACGGGCTTCAATTAATCACCCAAGTCGATCGAGGCCCACTTTTCAAGAGTTCACATAAATTTCTTTAGAGCAGTTACACCACGTGGTTGTAGGCAATAGTTGTTGGCCTAGCTAGGCTCATCCAGAGCTAGCCGACCCTACCCCACCCTACCCAATGTCCCGCCCAGATAGACAGGCGATATGTTGTCGGCACAGTGGCGTGACGTCGTCACTCGTCAGGCCAGCTTTCCTGCTGCTCTGAGCCTTCGACAACTGCACTGTGCCGACACTGCACTCCAGATTTCGCCAGCTGCGAGTTGCTGTAACTTACACAAGTTTCACTGCAGCAGCCACGACCGTTTGCAAAAACGGTGACGGTCGTACGTCTCACTCATTGGCAGGGCTAGAAAAAATGTTTTAAAAACGCATATGTTTAAGGCTTTTTAGAAGATACTTTTAAAAACCTCAAAAAGCTCAAATCGTAACATTTGTAATACTTTTTAAAAATTTTATTTCGTTTTTTTGGGTTTTGAGACAAATTTTTCTATCCACTTTGGTTTTGAGATAGGCCGGGGCCGCGGCGTGCAGAACTGCAGATAACCGGCACGCAATGACACTGACACAGTGCTGTAAGTTAAATGGCACAGCGTCGCGTGGTGGACTGTCAACAATAACGTAAACAGTAAACAAACCGGCAAGTGGTTTTTGTGCACACATGTTTTAGTAGTATTTGCCTGATTTTCAGTCACTTTTATCTAGTACAACACAGATTGATCTATTTTGTGGCTACATGTCATTCTTGCGTTTAATGATTTTATTGATGATTTTTTAATATCGTTTTCGTGTTGTACGTTCTCTGAACACCGATCTAAAATTCTAAACCTGTTTGGCTATTATCATTACCAATCCTAAATTCGATAACCTTAATGTCAACTTAACTGAGCCGATCATAATGCAAACTTAGCCTGATGCTTAGTCCTATACCCTATCAATAGTAGTCATAATCGTAACTAACTTTTACATCAGTCAGTCACTCATTTATTCGTCCAATAAATATCATAACCAATATGCATTTGTGGCAGTAAAGTCCGCACTGACTGACTGATCGATCGATCGATGGGTTGATGATTGACTTCTGTAACTTTGGCTTGGGTGTTGGTCATCAGATTTCGATTAGATCACTGTTAATGAGTTTCTTGTCTGTAGTAGCATGGATGCCGAGACGTCAGACTGTGGTTATACTGCACACCCGCGCTGCATGTGGAGCCCAAAGCACACTTGGTCCAATACTTCAACTAATCTTGGATGCTTTCGACATGGGATTGAGCAGAAGTATCAGCTGACTTTTGGTGATTATTGTTGTATTGCTTCTGTTATATAAACATCGTGTCTGTTGTGAGTACATGTTGTGATAAAAAATGAATTGATATATTTTAGTTTGCACAGTGTGAATAAATCGGTTTGTATTTTACCAGTAGCACCGAAGGTGCAAAAGAATTATAGCATCTATTTAGCTACAGTTATGTCAGCAGAACTTTAGCACATTACATAATTATATTTGCTACTATAACTGCTTTGATTTTTTACATTTAATGCTTTACATTGATGTGGCAATAGGATCGTACAAAGAACTGCATGAATGGTCAGTGAATAATTATTCAGAATTCTGGGAAGAATGTTTTCATTTTTTTGACATTCTTCATTCTGCACCTTATGGTCAGGTATGAATATTTGAATGTATTGAGTGATCAGTTTGATTGATGAATGGATGGAATAATGAATTGATTGATCACTGGATTGCTGCAGCATTTATTAATTGATTGTTGATTGATTGATATATTAATACAAACCACATTATTGATGTAGCTGTTAGCAGCTTCAACATGTATGTAAGTTTTTCTGTTTCCGTATGAACGAATTGAAGATGATGATGGTTGATGATGTTGCTAAGGTTATTGATAAGAGCAAGAACATATCTGATATTCCACAATGGTTTGAGGGTTGTCGGTTGAATTATGCTGAGAACTTGCTGCGACATAGAGATGATCGAGTTGCTATCTATGGTCTCTGTGAGTATGTCAACTGTCATTAAACATAGCTGGATTTAAGTTGACTCGTTGAACTTAGTTGTTTTGTTACAGTATTTATTTTTACTTTGCTTGTTATTGCATTTACCTCTTAGCATAGTACAGTAAGGTCTTGGTCAAAGTGTGCTGTTTTTGGGTGCTTTTAAATTTCTTTGATTTATACTACCAGTACCATGCGTTGTTTTGGCCACAGGACACGTAAATGCATGCTGAGTACAAATGGGATGAAGGTGGCTCCCACTGGCACTATAATTAGTTGAACTATTTGACCTGAAGGAAGGAAAATCCCAACAGAAAACCACCCATTCTCCTCCTAAGTGGAGGTTGATAGTAAGGCTAGTCGCATTCGTTACAAAACCAGTCGATTCCAAGAACCGTGTCAAAATATGCAATGCAGTATATGAAGTCCAGTGTAATGAAGTACAAAAAAATTCACTAAAACCCGCTATTTTGAATTTCAGGGTCATTTAAGGTGATTGATGATGGTATTCTGGAAAAGTTGTTAGCAGTGACTATTATGATAAGCAGTAAGTCTATGTCTATCTGGAACCGTTTTCATGCCAAATTAATCAATAGTAGCACTAATTGCACATTTTGAAGGGGTCACACAAATTTGATGCCTCTATGCGGAGGACGCTTGAACCTAGGTAATCTAAGCCTACACTACGTCTGATTGTGAAAATTTTTTGTTGATCTTGTCTTGGTCTATCTCCAGCTATTTCGGCGCAGTTCACTTTCACACTGTGCGCCATATACTAAAAGTCACAAAAAATGCATCAAAACTTTTTATTTTGGGGGTTCAAGGTCATTGATTTTGGTACATCCGGAAAGCTGGTCTAGCTTGTCAGCAGTGCAGTGCTTATAAGCAGCAAGTCTGTGCCTATCTGCGACCATTATCGCGCTAGAAAAGTTGATATCGGTACCGTAAAAATTACGAATTTTTGTCTGATGGCTGGTTGTTCGAGGAATATTTGAACCAAAATTATTACAATCTGATAGCGGTTTTTCAGAATACAATGGACAAGGTCAGGGATTTTTTGGGGGACACATTGTAGATGTCTGTTTGTGTGGCTCAGCCCTGTGTTGACTTGTTGCTACTGTAGACGAGGGTTCGCTGGAGGTTCGTCGGCGCACGTTTGCCGAACTCTACGCCGACGTAGCACAACTCGCCGCTGCAATGAGATCCATCGGTATTCAGTCGGGCGACAGAGTCGTTGGTCAGTTGACGCTGTGTCTGTCATCTACCATAAGTGTCATTCTATGAGAGTGTGAGAGGTGGACTTATATTTACTTCGTTAAATCAGTCGTTACTGTCCGCGAAAGGGATAGTATGGTTTTCAGCATCATCATTTTTTTAAACCTGTTAGCACGATAACTCATGAATCGCTACACCTTACCTTACCTTACCTTCGGAGTGGGCAGGCTCTTACACCTGGCCAGCGCTGAGGCCGTATCAGCCCGGTCCAGTGCACGTCCCCGAATGTAACCACAAGGTTACAGGTAGCGGCTATGAAGCCGTAGCCGTAAATAGACGGCTGTGAAGCCGTAGTCGGCTGTGGAGCCGAAACCAGCACAAAAGCACTGGTAACGTGCAGCAATCTGCTCTCACGTTTTAGTCAACGCTTAGTCAGTTCCTCGCCTCCAGATTTTAGAAATCTTTCGGGTCATCGGTGCAAAGCCCCACCACCACGACAAGGTGGCTGACCACGGTGGGGGAATTGCTACACTTGGGTTGATCAAATTTTGTACAACTCTAGAAGCTTATTTAAGATCAAGGTCATGGATTAAAAGTCAAGGTCACACATGACCTTTTTTATATGTTGATAAAGCGCCAGGCAGTGAGGAGTCATGCAACAAACGCATTCGCTTGGTGGCGCTAGCGGCGGTTGTGTCTGCGTGACGTAAAGTTGGCCTGGATTCGTGAAATATTGCACTGGCACGGCCCGCAGGCAGTGCTAGCCATAAGCAAGGCTTGACGATCGTGTTTTGTTTCGTTTCGTTATTGCTTCGGATATGAATTTGGACAGCATGACTGTGCACTGTTAAGCAATATTTTGTCTTTCGTGCACTTTTATGTGCTCAGGTCAACTCAGCCTGGCCATCCCTCAAAGGGTATACGTGCAACGAGTACAAGTGAAAGCTAGGGCATAAACAGTCACACTGCACGATTCACTAGTCCTGTATCCATAGTCTTGCAGTGTACACTGGTGTCTGGCGGAGGGCTAAAGAAATGGGTTCGGCGCCGCCCTGTGGGCCTTAAGGCTTGGGAAGTACTTTACGTTTTACGTCTTTTTTATGTGTTTCAGCGTTATTATATTCAATTACAGTTCAGCAACTGTAACAGTTTGTAACAGACATTTGTACTGCACTGCATACTCATGACGTCTAGACTCGGGCAATTGAAACGTCAAATCTGGTAATTTGAAATGTTCCGAATGTAATGCAGGTTATCTGCCAAACTGTATTGAGACTGTGGAAGCGATGTTGGCCACGGCGAGCATTGGTGCGGTTTGGAGTGCCACGTCACCCGACTTCGGCGTAACGGTAACTACTTGCAAACAAAATACACTGAGAATGTAACGGTGGCTGCCAGTTAGCAAAGCTGTCGAATGTCGATATGTCTTCCCAGGCTTAGAGAAGACATCTTACCTTTACTACTGCCTTCAACGTACATGGACTTTACCTATATTGCACTAGTCATTTATGCCTTTTTGGCTGCAGTCTGCAAATAAATGGGGAGAAGGTAATTTAATTTATTTTTTGCTGTTTATCTTCTATTTGTGACATTCTGCCTAATATCGCACAACTGCTCCTAGAAAACACAGTGACACACTGATTGGTTAAAGTTCCGTGGCATAACAGATTAGATGCAAACATTTTCATTTCAGTAAAACTTTGAAAAATTGGAAGCAAACACAAAACTGCACTGTATTTTTAGGGATTTAGTAAAAATTTTAGGGACAGGGGTTTTGAGATGGACAACAACTGAAAGCGCAGGAATTTTTACGCCTGAAAGGAATGTCCTGAGAAACTCCAGAACTATCAGAACTACGTGCTGGATCTCTGAGCTTGGCCAGTAAGTTACGAGGTCAAGACCCTGAGGTCTTGTGTGTTGAGTCGACAGTGAGTTGTGGTGAGCCTATGCAAAGAGGAGATAAACAAACTACAGAATGTACAATTGCCAAGCACCAGAACTCGTTTTGCTGACTGAGCTTTTGGCTGCACTGCACCACACCAGCTGTCTGGAATACTGTAAACGTTGACATTCTAAACAGCTGCAGCGATGGCTGACTGGTCACGATAGTCTGAAGAGGCACTAGTCCAAATTTGGTCAGGTTCTGGTCCACCATAGCCAGTGTCTGTCATAGCCAAAGATGCGATTTATCTATATTCTGAACCTTGTCACTAGCCCTAACTCTGTCGCTAATCCCGGGGCTCTTTGGCCTACATAATGCCCCTTTGGGTTAATGAACTGTCCCTACTGCTGTGTTCGCTGAATCTGTTCCTGCTAAAAACATTTAAGCCTTGTAATTATTACGCATGCTTGTGATTGTGCACCAGTGACTGGAGTTTTTACGCGTGATAGCAGAATGCTTCGCGCGTCTTAGCCGTGGCCTGGGCGTCTGTCCATCTGTCTGTCTGTCTGTCTGTCCATCACACCCTGCCACTGTATCAAAACGGCGACACCCAGAATCACGAAATCTTCACTGTGGGCTGCCTCAAGGTCTCTAGTTTTTCGTGAGAGTCGTGACAGAATTTTGCGCCCTTGGGTGCGGGGGTTCCCCTCGAACGAGGGCGTCAAATAGGCTGGTACCCCCTAAAAGACGTTATTTTGTCGTTATTGGCTCATATAGTGTGAAAACGGTTGCAGATAGGTACAGACATGCTGCATATCATAACAAGCACTGGTGACAGGCTTTTTAGATTTATTAACATCAATGACCTTGAACGACCTTGAACCTCCAAAAGTTCAAAAGTTGGTTTTTTATTGATTTTTTTCGCAATTTTTGGATGCAACGCACATTTCAACACTGAATTGCGACGAAATTGCTAGAGACAAGACAACCTGCGTATGAAATTTTCAGCATTAAGCGTAGATTTTAGCAGTTTGAGTCCCGATCATTTAGTTTCAAGGAGGCCGGCGCAGGCGGGCGTCAAAGATGGTTACCCCGCCTAAAAGTGGTTATTTTACCGCAATTATCTCGTGTAGCGTGAAAACGGTGGCAGATAGGCACAGACGTGCTGCTTATCATAACAAGCAATAGTGACAAGCTTTTTATTGGTGTCAACGTCGATGACCTTGAGTGACTTGAACCCCCAAAATAGGGGTTTTTAGTGATTTTTTTGCGATTTTTGGCTGCAACACATATTTTAAGAGTGAATTGCGCTGAAATGGCTGGAGATGGGCTGGACAACCTGCATATGACATTTTTAGCATAGAATGTACATTTTTAAGAATCTAAGATTCGATCTCTTAAATTCAAGGAGTCTTCCATACGGCGGCCTTAAATTTAAGTACTTTTTAAAGATGCATTAATATCTTATTGCTGTAGGAAGCCTACACTGATTGCTATCGCACATCACATGAGCTTTGTTCAAATTACTTGTTCTGATAAGGAGAACAGTTAAATAATAATGTTATTATGACTTGTTTGTGCATGCATAGGGAGTACTGGACAAGTTTTCTCAGATCGAGCCAAGTCTGATGTTCTCAGTGAATGCCGTGATTTACAATGGCAAAGTGCACAGTCACCTAGACAAACTACAACAGGTCGTCGAAGGTGAGTTTACACGTGTCTAACAACAACTACAACTAATAACCAAAGTCGTTTCATATCAGGCGACATTGCTTTTTTCTATTTGCCAGGTGACACCAGCAATTTGTCCAGATTTGATCAAGCTTCAATCTGGTGGTAGAAAGGTGTATGACATGTTTTGGTTGTGGGGTTTAACACTCAAGTCTCTACTTTCCGTGGGGAGTCGGGGACTCAATCTGACAAAATGTGTCCTGGGACCTGACAACTGTGCTTGCAAAATGGCATCTTAACGGTTTAAGCAGGTTACATGAATGTGACAGACGACAGGCAGACTGACAGACGACTGACCGTGCTACAGAAAAAATGTATACTGATATGTAGGCGAAGTCATTGTGCTATAGCGATTTTGTCTAATAATCATTTACTGTTTATCACAGAGCGAAACATGATGCTACAAACTCGCACAGAACTTGTCTTTTGTTTCAGGGGCTTGCACATCTTGCAGTGCAACAAATTCAACTGTTTTTATAGTTTTGCTTTGTTTTATTTCATCTTGCTGTTAATTCACTGCTGTTTTTGCTGATTCCGAGTTTTCTGGTTTTGATTCTTTGCCGTTTTGCCGAAAACCACAGCTTTGGACTTAGAAGTAACAACTCGAGATGTGCAAGATTTTTTCAATTTTTAACATTTGGAATTTTGCTGATTCTGCATTTTCAATAATTGCCAGCAGTTTGATAGAAAATACTAATTAAAATTTGTCGTAATCGATGTTTTTCTACAGTAATAACACAACATTAGCTTTAACTAAAATGAAGTCACAACTCATCATTTTTGTTAGTTTAACTAAGCTTTCTGTTGATCTGGGTAAGTAAATCAAATACTAGCCTACATGGCTGGAGTTAAGGTGGGGCGCATTCACCTGTATTGGGTGACAGGTAACACTGTCTGATCTCATATGTCAGGTGATGTTCTGAAGCTTTGAGATTGGTTTTCACAAAAAAATGTAAATGTCACCAACTTTTTCTAAACCTTTAATTATGTTATATATCACTGTGTTCATTTAGTTTGCAGTAATTTCAGTGATTATGTTTCTCAAATGATGACAGTTTGTACCCTGTTGTTTCCAGGGTTACCGAAGCTGAAGAAAGTCGTCATCGTGCCTTACGTTAAATCAGCAGGAGACGATGGACTTTTGTCTACCGGCAATGTTAAGAACGGGTTGGCTTATTTCACTCCGTTCTGTGTAACATTTTATTACCAATGTACTATTTTATAATTACTGACCATAATGACTTTAGACGTTTGTGAAATTATTTTGTGTCATCAAAATTGTATGTTATAATATAAATAGAGCTGTGGAAATTAATGAGTAATGACATGATTAATTGTAAAAAAATTCTAACAAGTAAAATTTCAATTAGTCACATATGTTAGGACGGTCATGCTATAAATATACATTTTTATGAATCATAAATGGTAGTACACCAGCATAAATACAGCTCATCTAAACTTGAGTAATAATGTGGTTTGCAGAATTTACATTAGCAATGGCTAATTCTAGCGACAAACATATATTATTACATTTCTTGATTTTTTGGTTAAGCTTATTAATGCACTTAACGCATAACTCGCAAGCATTTCAAAGTGAAAGCAAAATTGGCAGTCTTTTACAGTATTCGTGTTACTAGTATTGAACAACTTCATGAATAGTCTGACGATGCTGATGATGGTGATGATGACGATTAGTCGATAGAGTTAGTGTTCGCCCACTTTGACAGCAAAAAACAGTCACGAGTGTGCTAGTGAAAAAAATAGCTCTGGCAAACAGTTCAGTTTTTAGTTCACGCCAGAAAGAGGATGGCAGATGAGAGTTGCGAAGCGATGCCGGCAGTGAGTTCCACATGGACGGTTCTGCGATGGCGAAGCTGCGAGGACCGTAGCGGATTGTGCATGTTGCTGGAATGGCAAGGTCACCACGTGCAGCCGAGCGCAGGTGCCGACGACTGGGGTTCTCGGCGACCAGCTGACACATGATGGAAAGATAGTTCGGCGCCAGGTTGTGCACTGTGCATTAAAAACCGTCACGCACAGTTTGAAGTCTACATGCTGAGGTGCTGTGTATGTGTAGGGTTGCGTTGTCGGACTTTGTTAAGCTTGGACTGACAGAGCATGGTGTCACGCCTGAACTGAAGTTTGAACAGCTGCCGTTCAATCATCCTCTTTTTCTTATGTACTCTTCTGGTACGACCGGCATTCCAAAGTGCATGGTCCACTCGGCTGGTGTAAGCAAATCGCATGCATGACAGTAGACTGAAGAAAGTTACAAATGTTTATTGTAAAATTTTTTTTTATGGTGAATTAAATCAGATCAGTGATATCATATGGTGAATACACATTTTGTACGTGAAATGAACTAACTATACATAAAAAGCACCAAATAACAACCGTGTTAAATATTTATTGCGTAAAAAACGGTACGAACTGACATTTGTCAGTTATGGACTAGTAGTGTTTAAAGTGTGTGAAGTCATTTTTCAAGCCACTGGGTTCATAGGGCATTGCTGAGCTTTGTTTCTTTAGTCCTCAGCCAGACACCAGTTTACATTGTGAAACCATAGATAGGGATCGAGCCAGAGCATCATGCAATGTGCCTGTTCATGTCCCAGTTTTTGCCAGTGCTGATTTTACTTACAACTGTCGCTGGCACTCATTGTGCTACCCACGGAGGGATGGCCAGGCTGAGTTGACCTGGGGTTGTAGTCGAATCGTTTTCATTTTTCGTTTGCTGTTGTGATAGTCGGTTTTGTAATTGGACGATTTCATGCAAATATCAGCTAAATCACTGGTTGTTGGATGTCTTTTTCTACTTGCTGCAAACACACAGTATATGCTGGAAAACAGTACAGTTAACTCAGGCAGTGCCGGATTAAGGTGGATCCTGAGGATGCTACAGCATCTGGCCCATTCGTGAAATAGGCCCACGGCCACAGAGTGGACGAGAGATCCTTTTAACAGTCATTTTTGTTGTACAGAAACGACTTAAATGTTGCTGTTAGATGTGCTTTGACAGCCCAAATTGCGTAAAATGCGTTTGCGGCCGGGGCTCTACCCCGGACCCCGCTGACTTAGCTTACAGCGTCTTAGATTCTCGAGCTAATTTTCGGGGAAGAGGGGGAAGGGAATGACAGAAGGAAAAGAGATGGAAGAAAGGGGAAAAGGAAGGAATGAAAAAGGGAGGGGTTTAGAAGTGCCCCAAAGACAACTTCCTGGCTACGTCTATGCTTGTATGCAAGATCGACTTGATCACACAGGCCTGCCAAGTCACCGGCATTGACTGCAGTTTAACCTAGTCGCTCGCGCAAAGTCATTTATCACCCGACACTCATCGACGATGAGTACCTTTTATTTTAATTACAATGTCTTTACTGTTTAAACTGCATCAACTTTGGTAAGTTGATTCTCAAGAAAATGATTAAAATTCTTGCCACCAGACGCCATATTCTAAGGGCAAAATGCATAAAATTCAACTTCAGCTGGGGCTTCGCCCAGACCCCCTGAGGGAACTCAGTGTTCCCCCAGTCCCTGGGGGGGACACTGTGACGTGCAGGGATGTCAAGAGCCACAGCAAGGCCCAGGGAAAAATTTCTGTGGGGCCCATCTGAGGAGAAAATTTTTGAATTTTGCTTTTTTTAAAATGGCGCACGTCGCACGTTTTAAAATGATGTACGTCGCGGGCGAGGGGAAATAAACTTCCCCACTTTCCCCTCTCTCGACGGGCCTGTTCAAGGCGTCCTGGTTCAATTTTGGGGGTGATCCGGAAGGAATCCTGGATTCTGGATCACTTTAAAATTTTCGTTACCATTGCTTTCAATGGGGCATAAGGGAAACCGCTGAAAACCGAAGATGGTGCTGCCACCTAGCGAACAACATTGCCTTGGCGGAGGTGTGCGGGCTCTGACTGCTTTCTAGTCTATATAACAGCATTCGGCCCGATTTGGTCTTGATCCGGCCCTGGTTGACTGCATGATCCAATAAGCCACATAGAATGTACACACATAATATATTCACTTGCCACATTTAGTTTCTGTTTTGTTAGCCAGCTTTTCCAGAGTTACTCTAGACGAGGATGAATCCACGATGAATAAATTTGTTTGTAATTAAGTCATAATGATTGCTATTGAATATTTGGTAAAACTGTTCCAGAAGTGCTTTGATAGTGTTTGATAAAAGTACTTTTTATCGACCTAGGAGACCTGTGGTTTAGATGTGTGTGCATTGTGTCATGCAGGGTTCAATGATGAAACATCTCGAGGAACACATTCTACAGAGTGATATGACAAGAAACGACATCATGCTCTACTACACCACGGTCAGCTGATTAACAAACCGACCTCTTACAAATCTCGAGCCGGCTTTAAACTTGATCAGGTTTTGTTTGATAAAAATGTAGGTGCCTGCATGTAAATTTTCTGACATTAATGTACAGAAGCTTAGCATGAAGTCTGGGTTACGTGACGACTAGCAAATAATATTTCATCAACAGCCAAATTTTGTTTATATATGCTCATTTAGCATCATTTTAGTTACAGCTGCTGAAAATTTTGTGGAAATTTATTGTCATTCAATCAAGTTGAAGCAATTTTCGTACTGGATTATTTATTTTGGTTGGGTTGCACCCTGTATATGCAGTTTTGCTGGTATAGTCTGATTTGAGAGACTTGTTGCTCCTGCTACTACTGTTACTGCTAATACTACTACTACTACTACTACTACTACTGTGCGTGTGTATAAGGCTGGGTGGATGATGTGGAATTGGTATGTAACATCATTGGCCATTGGCTCCGCAATTGTCTGCTACGACGGTTCTCCGTTTGTCCCGAATGACAGTGTGCTTTTCGACATCGTTGATCAACTCGGGTAGGCCTTTGTTCCTAGTCTGTTTTATCCATTGTCGTTGTCGTTGTCATAAGAGGAACTTTCATAAAATGCATTGTCTTTTCCAAGCCCATGGGGTGGCGCTGATCTTTTGTTTTCTTAGCCCTCAGCCATTTTACACTGCCAGATCATGGATAGGGGCCTATGGGGCTAGTGCATCATGTGATGTGCCTGCCTGTTAACCTCTCAGCTTTTGCTGTTACTCATTGTGTCTACCCATAGAGGGATCCAGGCTGAGTTGAAATGAATGACCAAGATGGTGTACATACCAGTGAACGGTTACCGATCTGGGTAACTGGCTCAGTGTAGATTAACTTTGATGATGCAACCAATAATGTTACAGCTGGATCAAGTTTAATAATAAATAACTAACATTATGTCTAGGATGACCTGTTAGTTAAGTAGGTCTGGGATAGGAGTGATGAAACAGCCTTAAGTTTTGAGACGCTGCCTGAGGCGATGCAAAGCTCACGCCTGATGAAAGCTTGGGATAACATTGAACTTCTTTCAGCAGATATTGTGCGTGTTATGTTCATGGATTGTCATCTGTCTGTCTGTCTGTGTACGCTTTGCAAACGTTGTTAACACGATATTTACCTCCGCCAAGGAGATAATGTTTTTGCCAGACTTTGTTTGTCTGTCTGTCTGTGTGTGACCAAGATAACTCAGAAACTTATGGACGGATCTTTCTGAAATTTTGAGGGAATGTCGGGCATGGCATAAACTACAAGTGATTCAATTTTGGGGGTGATCCGGCAGGAATCCTGGATTCTGGATCACTTTGAAATTTTCGTTACCATTGCGTTAAAGGG
>Ga0209367_1009310_pt1 | contig 13348 bp, 8 predicted proteins | sample WorMetLIZISLAND2_FD_187412 | JGI IMG/M metagenome (GOLD analysis project Ga0209367, IMG submission 187412) | Marine gutless worms symbiont microbial communities from Max Planck institute for Marine Microbiology, Germany - Olavius geniculatus... ... | reverse complement strand
CACAAATGCTTGCACGAGGGTTTTAGCCGACCCGACATCCAACGACTGCCGGACACGACGAATCTGTCTGAGATGAAAGAAGCAGGTAGCACTGACGGCTGAGACATGTTTCTCAAGACTCAAATCAAATGACATAATAACTCCTAGGACGCGTACGTGTCCACTGGGCTCGATGATGTCAGAGCCAAGCTTGATTGCCGGGCCACGACCATCGAGTTTACTCAGACTGTACTTGGAACCCGACCACAGGAGTTCTGTCTTTTCTGTATTTTGCTTGAGGCGGTATGCCGACATCCAGTGATTGATATCTGTGACAGCGTTCAAGTTTCGCAACAGCAGTCGGCGTATCATTGCAACGACAACGCTCATTCAACTGACCTGCAACGGACAACTGTAAACAATGCAGTTAGTGCAGTGCAGCATAAGTTTAAGCAGTACTAGATGCATGTTGTCGATGTTAGTTAAGGTCAGCAATATTTAGGTCTTGGTGGACTAGTAACTCCCAGTAAGGAAGACTGACACTCTTTTACCGTAACAATAGCCGACGAACTATATTACTGTGTGTTAAATGGATGAATGAGTGTGGTCTCTTTTTCCGAAATTGCACCTTTTGTAATCAAATCGTTTAATACATTTAGTGTGACAAAATTTTCACTTTTTTAAAATTATTTTTTATAGGAATTAGCTCGTCTTATGGCTTGCATAAACGTAGCTATAATTTCGTTGGAAAGTTCCTAGGCTTAATGCAAATAATATTTCGGAGTGCCTGGTCATGTTATTTTACTTTGTCAATTTAAATATCGTGGTGTGAATGCGATATTAGTTGTAATTAGGTAACTTAGCTTGTATCCTTTAGTAGTACGGCTGCTCTGTCTTGGTTAGGCCTTCGCCTTTAGGAATTCTCGTTCCCTTCAGAAAGGAGGGGGAGTAGTTGTTGGAAAGTCTTGTGCAGTGTAAATAGGCCTTAAGGTTGCTACGTAGACCTGCCACGTGTAACTGGGCGCTGATTGGCAGAATAAGGTCACGCGACTTTTTTTAGCTAAGAGTTGATAAATGGGCGCAGTCAGATCAGCGTGCGCGATTTATTGTCTGGTAGTTTTTAGATATTTTTAATGACGTATTCGTGTTTATTGAACACCTATAGTCACAATAGCACTTCCATGCGCGAAACCGCGTCATATGAGGCATCGTCCGTTAAAAACAGTTTAGTCGTTTTTTCTGTTAGTAGAGGACGGCAAGAGAAAAAAGAAAGAAAAGAAAGGGTACACAAAGTCACGCAAGCGTTAGGACTCTAATTCACCTATTCGTGGCGAAGCCCCCCTTGAACAAATTTTTATCAAATTTTGCACGTCATGAGATATGAGATATGCCGGACGTAATCATCTGTGCAAATTTTGGATCGGAAAATTAAGGGGTTTGGGATATATGGAAGGTCAAATTTTGGAGTCTCCCTCTGTAATGGCTGGTCACCCTTACAACAGTGCTGCGCTACCGCGCAGCCTGTGATGAATAAAAACTAATGGAAAATACCGGAAATAACTAACATTCAAAAGCACTCATTATTTAGTAAAATTTTCTTTAAAAGAACAAAAACTAACGCAAAATGATAGAAACTGATCGGCGTTAGACGCCAACAAAAATTTAGACAAAACTTAATTGGGACATATTTAACAAAGATTAATTTAAATTCAGATAAAATGTTAATGGAAAAATAAATTGAAAAACTTAACAAACTTGAAAAATTTTAGTAAAAAAATAATTATGCAAAAAAATAATAAATTATAGCCAAAATAATTCTGCCAAAACGCTGGCAAAATAGAAGCACACAGGGAAACTACGATTTTTGGGCGGACTAATAAAAACATATTCGGTAAAGCAGTCAGCATAACGTAAGTTTGCCGAGAACTACCGTTCCCAAAGGACTATAATAAAAATTTAAAAAAATAGAGAAGGTAGCACATACCCTTCACAACAACGTCATGCCGAATTTCGAACGGTTCGTCCCTCGCAAATTTTTGGACGTACAAGCTCTCCCCTAAAATTGCACATAATGACCGACACGTTGTAAAATTACTTTTTACTGATAGAATTATAGGCGCAAATACGTAATTTTTAATGCCATAATAGCCCCATTTGTAAAAGAAGATTGTGCGAGACCCCCGTTCCGATGACGTGTGCGCTAGAAAAAATAATTATTTTCTAGCGCGTATAAAAATTTTAGGCCGCAGCGCCCCATGGGGCCAAATAGTTTTTCGAAGTATTCATTTTGGGCAAGGATAACATGGCCTCAAGATTTGTGTTTTTGTTGACACAGGTTTAGGAGACTTTCTTCGCTAAACGCACAAAAAATCACGGTCGAATAAATACTTGTTTGATTTTAAATATTTTTATTCATTCTCCAAATATCCGCTGTCAATTCTAAAGTTATTTAAAACGCGTCTAATTTTGCATGTTTTTTCCTCCAATTTTTGACTCATTTTTTAAAACGGCATACTTTTGATCATGTGGCAAAATTTCAGGCCAATTGGCCGACAGTGCTCGGAGATACAGTAACAAAATAAACATTTGCGTTAAAATGTAAGCCCGCCGGAAACTATAGTTCGGGGCGGCCTAATTATGAAAAAATATAGATTACCTTCATTTTTCACAATTTTGCCGTATTGGTTAGTGCTACTTCGTATGATGGCCACAACGACAAAAAACAAAGGCGTAGTAATTACCAATTTTTTTCGTACTTTTCTCAGCTTCATATTTACCAATTTCCAAGGTGTACAAAGCAACCAGCTATTAATGAGAGGCAAAAAGCGTTGGTAGTGTAAATAAACATCTGAGGCCTATGGACTGCGTACGTGTGCAAAATGTGGCGTTCTGCATAGTGTCGCACTGTTACCGTAGCGTCGCGAGTTATCAAATTACCCCAGATATATGCCAAACTTTTTTCCGAAAATTTTAATCTCAAAGTTCAAACTACAAATTTGGGGCAATGTCACAGCTTTACAGCAGCGACACTGCGAGTTCGAGTTTAATACAACTTCTACCTTCCTACAGGGTCTAACAATCCCTAGGAATAAAAACCAAACGCACAACTAACGATAAAATCTCACGATTTTTTATACAAATAAAACCATCGACAGACAGACACACATATACAGTATAATAACGCGACAAAAGAAAATTAATAATACAGCGGGATAAAAAGTCTAACTATACAGTTTAATCTTTATAAATGTCAGGGTTGACTGCTTAAATTCGCTTTATGTTATGTTTGCACCTGCAAACACTTTAAGTTTCACGTTTGTGTCGTTTTCCTACGCGATTTTTGGCGATTTTGTATGTTTGCGTTGTGTTTTAGTGTTTTGCGCACCCTTGTAGCTTTGTGTTTCAATTAATAATTTTCTGTACACGCGTGTTGGCTTTCACATCTGTTTTAGTCGATACTGGTTTGTACTAGTTTTAAGCCGTGATAGCTACCTGCCTTGGCTTCGTATAGCCAGCCCAAAAATGTTTACGCGCCGGAAAACGCGCGAAAAATTAGAGCGCGAGAGCCAGTTGTTGTACGGAGAGTCAGCGAAGCTGTATCACTGCTGAAGTTGTCGTAATGGCCGTGTGTCGACATATGTAACGAGCCGTCGGCTCTGTATAAGATCCGTGTGGTCGGTAATAGAACTGTGTGTCTTGTAAGAGATCTGTGTGATCGCTAGAAGGCCGGTGTATGCGGTAAGTCGAGTCTAACGTATTTTTGAGGTTTGTATTTTGATAGAAATGTGTGTTGTATGGACATAACCATAGTTGATTGTTATTTGGCAGGGTATGCTTTGTTTGTGGTCCGTTATACCCTGGTTGGGACGTTTAGACTATAAAAAGTCGTATTTTGAGGCTTTCTATGTGTTGCATAGCTCCAGCTTGTGTAATTAAGGCTTTGCAGTGCAAATGTAAAGGCCAAAAATAATAAATATATGATTATTAACTGATTTGTCGTTTTCCGATATGTTGGTTCTTTAGATTGTGTTAATTTTCCAACGTTGTAACGTTAGTTAGACGCTTGCTGTAGCGTGTAAGCGTATGAGCATATCAGTGATCGCTATTTGTGCATGTGATAGGCGGTTCCGTTGGAGCCCGAGGCTACGTTCTGATCGGCTGGAGTCCGAAGTGATCGGTCGGAGTCGAGAGAGCTCCACTGTTGAGGTTCGGCTGTGATTGTTGTCGTCGTCGATCGGGTTCGTTCCAGACGTCGGCAGTCGCCCACCGTGCTGTTTCGCTGCTGCTGTTTGAACGTTGACTGTGCCGGAGCTGGACGCCGTCTGACAGCCGTCGCCAGCATGCTGTCGCTGCTTTGTTTCTGCTGCTGCTGTTGTATCGTTCCGTCACGCGGCTGTCGTGAGTCGTGTAATTTTCTATTAATTAGTTTGTTTGTATGAACTTGACTTTTAACTAAATGTCACCGGCAGTTCTAAACTTTCGCAGTTAAAATCAGATAAAACGTTGGCCGTGTTCGGCATAGAAGTGTGTTAAAATTGCTTTAGTTGTCGCAGGCTTGTCAATAAGCCTGTCTGTGTGTGTTTTCTCCCCTGTATTATTATATGATAAACTTTTAGCTCTGTTATTAGCTCTATTATTACATATAAAGGTTAAAATAAATATCTGGACGTTTAAACTACACTATTATTATTTTTTTGTGTTTTGCTATTTATCTGTGTTACTGCTCTCGTGTCTGTCTCAGTCTATTGTTTTACGCATATAAAACTGTACGATTTATTTGCAGTGTGCGTGTCTGATTTATTTCCAGGGCTGATTAGACCTATAGAAACGTAGGAGTCATCTTAAATACGAACTCGCATGTCATAGTCAAAAAGGCTGTGACATTTCTAGCGATTCCGACGAGACCCCAATTTTTGGGTTTTATTAGATTAGGTATCAGTGAAATACCCATTTTGGGGTATAATAGAGTTTTTGTCTGTGTAGTATTTATTTATTTTCGTTTCGTTTATTTTCGTTTCGTTATTGTGACTGTATATGCATTGCGCGTAGTTAGTCTTGTGTGTATTGTGTCCAGCCCGCTGTTATAAACACTACCAGGACCGAGTGTTTGTGTATCGCGTATCGCGTCAAGTCGTTTAAACCGAAACTGCTGGCCGTATTGTACTGGTTGTATTGACCAGTAATATTGAGCCTTTTTAGTCCGCCCGTAAGCGATAGCTTGCGGAAGCGGACAAGTTTTGCTGTGGTTTCTTCTTTTTTTCGCCGCGTAATCTCCGAGCTCCGTCGGCCGATCGGCGCAAAATTTTGCATGATGCTCCTAAGTATGTTCGATTTTATAATCCCGGGCCGAAATTTAGGGAGAGCCTTCTCCAAAAATTTTTAGGGGCCAAAAACATGCAAAATTTGGCCCGATTTCGGTCGACTTCAAAATTTGGCGGCCAATTTCTTTGGAACGGATAAAGATATTCAAAATCGGTGAGTTACTCGTTCGAAAGCGATTCCTCCCGCGTTAGGCGAAATAAGTCCGGTGAAGTTTGGTTTAGTGACCTTGGAATTAAACCCACCAAAAGCGCATTTTTCGAAAAACCATATTTCGGCCCCTAGGGGGTGCTGCGCCCCCAAATTTTTACACGGGCTAGAAAATTACCAAGTCTTACTAGCGCACTTTTCACCGAAAACGGGGGCCCCCCTTACAACTTTTTTTAAAGGGGGGTCAAAAATTGGCTTAAAAGGCAATAAATGAGCGCTTATAACTTAAGAGTTAGAAAGTGTAGCCCAACGAAACTTTGGTACTTGACGTGTCTTTAGGTTGGGGTGTTAATGTACGTACAACTTTTGGGGGCACCGCCCCCTTAAAATTTTGGAGGGCAAAAAACTTGCAAAAATCGGTGCGATTTACGACAACTTTTGAATTTGACCGCAAATATTTCTGGAACGAATAAAGATATCAACAAGCGGTAAACAGCGTTATCAAACACAATTAATTTCGCGTTAAAAAAATTGTGTGAAATTTCGTCCTCTAAGAACCAAGTTATAAGCGCTTATTTTGACTTACCTAAGTCGCATTATTCGGAAGATCATATTTTGGCCCCTAAGGGGTGCTGCGCCCCCAAATTTTTACACGCGCTAGAGAATGACCAAGTCTTACTAGCGCATTCTTCACCGGAAACTGGGGCGCCCTTACAACTTTTTTCAAAAAGGGGTCAAAAAATGGCTTAAAATGCAATAAAGGAGCGCTTATAACTTCGAAGTTAAGAGATGTAGCCCGACGAAACTTTGGCACTTGACGTGTCTTTAGGTGGGGGTGTTAACGCAAGTACAACTTTTAAGGGAACCGCCCCCCCTTCCCTTAAAATTTGGGAGGGCAAAAAACGTGCAAAAATTGGTGCGATTTACGACAACTTTTGAGTTTAAGCGCAAATATTTCTGGAACCGATGAAAATAGCGACAATATGTAAACGGCGTTGACGAATACGATCTTTTCGGCGTTAAACAAAAAATAGTGTAAAATTCCGTCCACTACGAACAAAGTTATAAGCGCTCATGTTGACCTACCCTAAGTCTACAATGCGCGTTCGGCGTATACCAATGCATTTGAGTTCTGGCCAAGTGACTTTGATGCCGGGGAAATTTTACCCCCCACCCCTAATTTCCCCAAATCAGACTTAGGGCGTCGGACGAACTCACGTTGGGCTTTGCCCCAAATTTTTAGTTTTTTTTCTCTCGCGTAATCTCCGAGCTCCGTGGGCCGATCGCCGCAAAGTTCTGCAAGATGTTCCTAAGTATGTTCAATTTTACAATCCCGGGCCGAAATTTTGGGGAAGCCTCCCCCCACAATTTTTAGAAGCCAAAAACGTGGAAAATTTGGCTTAATTTCGGTCGACTTTGAAGTTTGGCGGCCAATTTTTCCGGAACGAATAAAGATATTCAAAATCGGTGAGTTACTCGTTTGACACCGATTCCTCACGCGTTAAACGAAACAAGTCCGGTTAAGTTTGGTCCAGTGACCTTGGAGATCTAGATGTGAAATTAAACCCACCGAAAGCGCATTTTTTGGAAGATTATATTTCGGGGCCCGTAGGGCCTTCAAATTTTTACACGCGCCAGAAAATCATCAAGTCTTACTAGCGCACCCCCACCGGGGACGGCGGCCCCCCTTACAACTTTTTTCAAAGGGGGGTCAAAAATTGGCTTAAAATGCAATAAATTAACGTTTATAACTTCGGAGTTAAAGGGTGTAGCGCAATTTGACTTTGGCACTTGACGTGCCTCTATGTTGAGGTGTTAACGCAAGTACAAATTTTGGGGGCACCGCCCCCTTAAAATTTGGGAGAACAAAAAACGTTCAAAAATCGGTGCGATTTACGACAACTTTCGAGTCTGAGCGCAAATATCTCTAAAACCGATAAAGATAACAACATAATCTAAACGGCATTGACAAGAGCGATCCTTTGTGCGTTAAGGAAAAAAAACTTTCTGAAATTCCGTCTACTACAAACAATCTTATAAGCGCTCATGTTGACCTACCCTAAGTCGCATTTTTCGGAAGACCATATTTTGGCCCCTAGGGGGTGCTGCACCCCCAAATTTTTACACGCGCTAGAGAATGACCTAGTCTTACTGGCGCATTTCCCACCGTGGACGGCGGCCCCCCTTACAACTTTTTTTAAACGGGGTGTCAAAAATTGGTTTAAAATGTAATAAATTAGCGCTTATAACTTAAGAGTTAGTGGGTGTAGCTCGACAAAACTTCTGAACTTGATGCCTCCAGGTAGGGATGTTAACGCAAGTACAAATTTTGGGGGCATCGCCCTTCTTAAAATTTGGGAGGGCAAAAAACGTTCAAAAATCGGTGCGATTGAGTTTGAGCGCAAATATCTCTGGAATCGATGGAGATAGCGACATAATCTAAACGGCGTTGACGAGAGTGTTCATTTTGGCGTTGAACAGAAAAAAATTTCTGAAATTCTATTTACTACGAACCAAGTTATAAGCGCTAATGTTGACCAACCCTAAGTAGACAATGCGCGTTCGGCGTATGCCAATGCATTTGAGTTCGGGCCACGTGACTTTGATGCCGGGGAAATTCTACTCCACCTTTTTTACTCTTCCCCTTAATTTCCTCCAATCGCACTTAGGGCGCCGGGCGGACTCACGTTGGGCTTTGCCCCAAATTTCTAGTGTTGTCTATGTTTTGCCACAAAAAACATAAACAACATTTTTTCAACGCGAGATCTCCGAGATGCGTGGGCCGACCGGCGTGAAATTTTGCAAGGTGGTTAGCACTAGGCTGAATTTTATAATGCCTGTCCAAAATTTTTAGAAGGCATACCCCCAAAAAATTTCAGGGGCCAAAAACATGCAGAATTTGGCACGATTTCGGACGACTTCAAAATTCGGCGGCGAATATCTTTAAAACGGATGAAGATATTCAAAATCGGATAGTCATTCCGTCTATTACGATTCCTCCTGCGTTAGGCAAAACAAGTACGGTAAAGTTTGGTCTAGTGACCTTGGAGATTTAGATGTGAAATCGTACCCCCTTAAAAACGCATTTTTCGGAAGACCGTATTTCGGCCCCTAGGGGGTGCTGCGCTCCCAAATTTTGACGTGCGCTAGAGAATGACCAAGTCTTACTAGCGCACTTTCCACAGAAGGCGGGTTCCCCCCTTACAACTTTTTTAAAGGAAAGTCAAAAATTGGCTTAAAATGCAATAAAGGAGCGGTTATAACTTGAGACCCGGCTTGAGATACTTTATATGCTGGACACTTAGCCAGAAATTGTTTGATCAGACCGAAGGTTGTTGCTATGATTTGTGACAAATCAGAACGAAAGGAGACAGAAGTGAAAGCTGCAGCATGCCAGCCAGTGACAGGTAAACCTTCCGCTAAACCGATGCCGAGTAACTTCGCCGCTGAGCTTGAGATGTCGTCTTGGCCATGCCGACAACATAAGAGGGTCCAGTGCTCACAGTGTCTCGAGTTACCTACACCAACACACCACTGTCAAGCTCTTATAGCCGTATGTCAGGACTGCTGACTTCATCACCCGGTCGTTGCCGACGCCTGCCTACTACAGGACAGGACTTACCAGATGCCAGTCGCTGATGGTACGGTTGAAGGTCAACCAGTTAGAGTGTTACGGGACACAGGATGCTCCGCCATGGTGGTGCGCCGATCACTCATCCCCGATGAGAAGTTAACCGGCACGGAAGAAAAGTGCATCCTCATCGATGGCACAACTCGACAGACTCCCGTTGCAAAGATTGAGGTTAAGACACCGTACTTCACAGGGACAGTGCGTGCTGTATGCATGGAGGACCCGATAGAGGGTTTTTAGGCGGACCGTCATGGCGGCCGCGTTGTTTTTATTATGTTTTTAATTACGTAGTTGTCATGCGTTTTATAGCGTTTTTAAGTGTGGTAAACGTTTTATACGTCACTATGGGTTGTCAGACGTATAGTAGAGAACATTTATTGAGGATGCGCAACGACACGCTTAAGGTAAACCGGCAAACGCGTAAACAGCTGTTCGTGAGCAGGATATGGAATCCACGACGTCAACTGCGTAATACAACCAGTAGTGCAGGAAAGAACTAGTCGATCGCCTGCGCTAGTGAAGGTGCACCTATAGACCATGAAAACCCGCGGAACAGTGTTCAGGAAGTCAAGAAACCGAAGTTGTCAAAGGAAATGAAATTGCTAAGTCCGAAGCAGATAGTTAGTATTGGAACATGGAATGTCCGCACAGTCAGGGAAGACATCCGATTACATATATTGGCCAAGGAACTTGACAACTGGAAGTGCGATATTCTGGGAATTTCAGAAACACACAGACGAGGCACTGAAAAGCTGTATGTACAGTAAATGGCTACAAACTCATTGCTCAAGAAGTGGAAGAAGGAACTAGCAGGTCTGGCGTGGGCATGCTTCTAGGTAAGAATGCTCAGAAAGCTCTTGTCGGATACAATCCAGTTTATGACCGTATCCTATTAACGAGGTTCAAGTCATTTGTCGGATATTTAGTAGTGATACAGATTTATGCGCCACAACAAGACATTGACTTTTTTTACAGTCTACTGCAATCAACTGTAAATGAGCAAAAGGACAGTGCTTTTACTATAGTGATGGGCGATTTTAACGCAAAAGTTGAAGCTAATTGAACAAATGCCGGCGGATCTGTCGGGAAATTCGGTATTGGGGATGGCAATGAAGCAGATGACCGTTTGATTTAGTTCGGCAATGCAAACAACTTAGTGATAACAAATACATGCTTCAGGCAAGCCAAAGCCAACCGACAGTGGACATGGGAGTTACCTGATGGGCTTACCCATAATATGATTGATCATATACTTGTACCGAGCAGGTGGAGGAGTAGTGTGATCAACTCACGTTTATATCCCAGTGCCGATATTGGATCAGACCATCAGTTGCTGTTAGCAAATATCAAGCTAAAGTTGAAAGCCTCGAAAAAAGATGTAAAAATAGAGAGATTCGACACAAGACGATTGATGGACCCGTTGGTGTCATCTGAATATGAATCAGAAATTGGAACAAGACTGGTACCAATCATAGAAAAAATCAAGCAGAAGAATTCGGAAGGTGTGGAGCAGTTATGGATGGAGATGGTAGAGGCATTTAATGAGACATCTGAAGCCGTACTTGGCCCAGTGAAAAACGAACCAACGAAGGAGTGGATTTCTACTGCAACATGGAGGTTAGTGGAAGAGCGGAAGACGGTCAAAACAAAGATGAAAGACAATGTACACAACAGGAAGCATTATAATTATCTCTGCAGAAAAATAAAGAAGCAGAGCAAAGTAGACAAGAATACCTACTTAAAAAAACATATGTGCAAAGGTAGAAAAAGCACACATGCAAAAGAAAAGCAAGGAGATCTATGCCAATGTGAAGAAGATAATGAGCAAACAAGCTCCCAGAGTGAGGATTATTAAAGATAAAGATGGTGCAGTGTTAACTGATCAAGATCAAGTCAGAAAGAGATAAAGAGAACAATTCAGAGATCTTCATAACCCAAAGAAGGACACTGATTAGACTGTAATTGCAGAAATTCCAGTAGGAGGACGCAATGAAGAGGTACCAGCAACCATTATGAGGGAAAAAATAGAAACAGCGATACAGAGATTGAAAAAGAATAAAGCTCCAAGTGTGGATAATATATCTGCAGAAGAGATCCAGGCAGCTGGGAAGGATGGAGTCGAAATGATGTTCACTTTTTGCAGCAAGGTCTGGGAAGAAAAGTCTTTCCTCATCATCGTTGCAGTTTTCTGGCCAAAGGTCTGCAACGGAACTCTTTGCAGCTGCGTTTTACTCAACCCGGATATAAGACGACCACGTTGTTTAAGTTTAAAACGTAGTTCATCTACGGTCATGGCTGCTATATCGGCTTTAGTGAGTATAACATCATCATCCCCTGTCCCTGACTCGGCCATGACGGTAATGGATAACTAAAAGTCGTATCCTAGTAGGCCAAGGACGTGTGGTATAACCAAACGTAGTGGTAATAGTAATAAGTTGCAACGAATTTATTAAGCAACTAAATAATACGATAACCACCTGATATACGAAAACGAGTGTATATGACAGACCGACACTGTTTTCGGCTAAGTCCTAAGTCTATTTGGCACTGACTGCCATCAAACGATGGGCTAATAAGTAACCTGGTTGGCAACGAAGGTTAGAATTAACAGACGCCAAAGTGTATCTAACCACAACCACTAATTAACTACAAGGCTGGCTAACCCTGACTACGTAGCCCACACGCAGTGCGCAACCTTTAGTTATTAACAAGACGTAAACCCGTTACTGACGTAACCTGGACTATAAATGAGCAAGACGTCCCACCCGTTAGTGGTAAACAAAAGTCTGCTCTACCGTCTAGGTAGTGAGCGAAAAGCCTAACACTAACCTATATGTCCAGCACTGCAGAGTTTTTACTTATAAGTTACCGTGGTACAAGATACATACACGATAATACATGACTTATAAGTCAAAACGAAAAAGTTAACTCCGCAAATAAACGACAACATAAAAACCAAGCGAATAAAACTAAACTTTACACTACGACTATGACAACACAATAAGCTTGTGGGGAACAAAAAAAATTTAACGAGTAGTGATAATAATAGAATTCTAAATGTTAACGGTCTATCCCAGATATTAACAGTCAAGCCCAAAAGTTAACAGCCGATCTCCCCAAATGTTACGTTTTAGCTTGTGTGACTTATGTTGTACTTGCACAAGAACGAATACAAATTCTGATAGTTATAATGAAGCAAGGTGAACAACGATATACAAGGCTATTGTCTAGGAACAGAAACTAAAACATAAAAGCGCAGCAGCAAACAAAAACATAACAAACGACTGTCCTGTAGCTGGTCGGTGAAGTAAGGTAGAAGCCGGATGGTGTCGGACGGAAGACAAAAGGCGACGACGGACGGAAGACGGTAAACGGGTGGCTGCCGGTGAACCGCCGGCCTCGTGCCGCGTCAACGAGGTCACGCGCCCGTTGACTCGTAGACGTGTGTTGTGTAGTCGTACCGGAAAATGTTCCTTAGAAAACGTTCGTTACTGTAGCTTCGCTCGTAGAATGTTGTACAACATCGTTCATCGCTTCACGAACGCCTTGTCGCAACGTTGACTACCTGCTACCGTATATACAGAGCACGACGTGTTGTCCGGTCGCGAGCTTAGCAGGTAGTGTCTGTCAATTAGCGCAACTTCGCCACGAAGAGTTCTTGCACATGCGCGGTAACGTCGAATCAGCACGTGCTGTTCAGGTCACGCGCGTATGCAGAGTGTAACTGGGCCGCCAGACGCCGTCGTAGCAGGCGTGAAAGCAGACCATCGTATAGAGAGTGGCCGCCGGCGACTAATCACAGTTGACAAAAATGCAAGCGCGCAGCGCGTAACTAAAAGAAACAGGGGCGGTTTTAACATATCCCCCACCAAAATTAGCGCGAACCTCCAGCGAGCGCAAAAAATAACTATTTACCAAGTGTTATGTAGTACAATCCTAACAAAGTTAAGCATCAGTACCGAGTGTACGATAGTGTACTACAATAATGCAAAATCAAACTCTGAAAATAACGATAGCATAGATACAAGTGCTTAACATCAAAACAGCTATAACAAACTAAATAGCAAAAGCACAGTTATACGACCGTGTGCAGTCAAAACAAACGTTATGACTGCAGTGACACTAAGATTGTGACTACGAAGCAGAGCGGGGTCGACTGAGTAAGTCGGGCATAAGATTATCACGACCCGCTCTGTGGCAAATTTCCAGGTTGTACTGTTGGAGTTCTAAACTCCAACGTAGCAGTTTCTGGTTGTGATTGGCCATTCT
>Ga0209367_1009308_pt1 | contig 13348 bp, 15 predicted proteins | sample WorMetLIZISLAND2_FD_187412 | JGI IMG/M metagenome (GOLD analysis project Ga0209367, IMG submission 187412) | Marine gutless worms symbiont microbial communities from Max Planck institute for Marine Microbiology, Germany - Olavius geniculatus... ... | reverse complement strand
GTTAGATGTAGAAGGTTTCAGTAAATAAAGCTGTAAAATTTCGTATTAAAATCCCAAACGGTTGCTGAGAAAATGGCGAAAAAATTTAGGGGTCCACTTCTTTCTGCCGCACCCTGTACAGTAAACTATGTTCAAAAAGTGATGCCACTGCATTTTTAGCCAGCACTGCCGAAAGTGATCCAGCCCACTGTGATCACATGCAAAGGGGAGATTTAGAGGGTTCTAAATCGGAGTAGGACATGTGGTTGCCACCGTTATAGTACTCACCATCTGGATGCTGGAACCAAAGGCCACATTTTTGAAACTTCTTAGGAAGATCTTTGGAATACTTCTTTTCATAACAAAGAATGAAGATTTTTAAAACCTGTCTGAAAGATGTCTTTGCAAGAATTTTGGATGATCTTCCAAAGAAGATTTTGAGAAGTAGGCCTATATGCACATTTTCAAAACTTCTTTGCAAACTTCTTTGGAAGAATTTAGGACAATATATAGACAAGCACTAACCTTGTCTTACAGAAAAAACCGTGTAACAAAATGAACTTTTTGCGAACGTATGCATTGTTCACACTTAGTTTAGACATCATAATGTGATGTTATGGATTATTTGCATGGGGATGCTGTTAAATTGGCAAAGAGTAAGTAACGTAAATTTGCATCTGGTTGGCTGAAACAACAAAACAGTGTGTAAATTTTGTTTGCCACCAGGATATCAAAATAAAATTTTCCAAATAATTTTTTCAAAAAAGTTTCAAAAATGCAGTGCTTAAGTTATGTCAAGTGATCTGTATAAACACATCTGATTAGTCAAAAAGTTCACAGAAATAAGAAAAAAAAACTTCTTTGGAAATGCAAAAGAAAACCATTAAAAATTTGAAAAAGAAAACTTCTTTGGAATTCCTAAATCATCTGACATAAAAATATCTTTGAAAAATGTCTTAGGGAAGTTTAGAAAACGTAGCCACAAGTTCCTAGGTTACCAAGCATTATAGCACTTTTGATATGCAAAAAGGTAACTGAACATAATACTTGTATTTCCAAAAGCTACACATAAAATGCATCTTTTCATGTTGCACAATAACCTATTTGAATAATTAGGTGGGAAAAGCTTTTTTCTGCAACACTGGAGCAAGTCTGACGAAATGCCCTACATATGCCTGACTCAACAATTAGGAACAAGTAATCTGAGCAAAGCTCACAAGATCCAGCAGTTTCTGTTCGCAGGTGGTTTTAGTCTATCTCCATCCATTTCGTCGCAATTCACTCCTGAAATCTGTACTGCAGCCACAAATTGCCAAAAAATACTAAAATCCCCTACTTTAGGGGTTCAAGGTCATTCAAGGTCATTGATGTTGACACCACTAAAAAGCTTGTCACTATTGCTTGTTGTGATAAGCAGCATGTCTGTGCCTATCTGTAACCGTTTTCATGCTACACGAGCCATTAGTGGCAAAATAACCATTTTTAGGGGGGTTGCCATCTTTGACGCCCACCTGCACAGGCCTCCTTGAGCCTAGGGGGTTGAAACCTAGACTGCTAAAATCTACATTTAATGCTGAACATTTCATATGCACGTTGTCCTTGTCTATATCCAGAAATTTCATGCAATTCACTCTTAAAATGTGCGATGTAGCCAAAAATTGCGAACAGATTCACAAAAGCACTCTTTTTGGGGTTTGAAGTCATTCAAAGTCATCGATGTTGACAAATCTAACACCAGTGCTTCTTATGGTATGCAACAAGTCTATACCTATCTGCAACCATTTTCACATTATAAGGGCCAACAGCTGCAAAATAACATTTTTTAAAAGGGTACCCCTCTTTGATGCCCTCGAGGGGAACCCCTTCACCCAAGGGCACTAAATTCTGTCACTAAAAACTAGAGTCCTTGGGGAAGCCCACGTGAAAATTTCATGATCCTAGCTTGCACCGTTTTGATAGGGCTCAAGGGTGCGACAGTCAGATGGACAGACAGACAGATGGACAGATTAGAAATTTGCTACCAAATTGTAAAGAAAAGCTTTTAAATAGCACTGCCTCCCAAGCTAAAAACTAAGAAATATATCGTAAAGAAGTGATACAGAATCAATGTTAAATAATCACAAAGACAATTACTACTAACCCGCAAGACGAACTGTTCCTCTACTGTGAGATGTGATAACTTGCGAATTATTTTATAATTTCTTCTTGCAGACGACAGCAAATGTGAAGATAGCATATAACTGGCCCGAAAAACAGCCTTGGCTTTTAGCGGGATGCCAGCAAATGCATTCAGCCAATGTCCACAAAAAGCTAAAGGGGTAAAACCGTATGCATTGGGGCAAACACAACCACGACTAGCAGTTAAAACAAGTATCCTTGCCATCAGAACATACAATGACCTTTTCCACCTGAAGCATAAAAAATTGCAACAAGATATGTTAAGGACATCATGCACTAGATTTGTAACTGATGTGTAATAAATCACACACATATAAACCACAAAAATCACAATAAAGTATAAGTTTTTTTAATAAAACAAATAGCACAACTGAAAATTGACAACAATGCTAAGATTTTGGGTGATTTTTTGAAGTATCTACTGAAACAGGAGTCTCACTACCTTAAAGGCAGTGAATTTTTTTTATGCAGTTTGAACAAATGTAATATGTAGATTTCAGATGTGCAATTCATTTATATACTTTAAAATAGAGATTATATGCAAAAATTGCACTTTAATCAAGTGAATTATTTTCTATTTATCAATCCCACTTTACACAAAACTGAAAGTTGTGCATGGGTGTGTAAATTGTAGCAGACAACCGCCAAACACGCAAAACATGATGTTTAATCTCATAGGAACATTAAAAACTGTTGATTGTTCAACTTGTAAAAGTAAAGTAAAAAAATTGAAAACATTACGTACGATTATACATACACAACAAGCAAATAAACAAACAATAAATAAAAAATGAAACTTTTGACTGCTTTGCCGGCAATCGCCGCATGGGTGCATAGGAACCAGCTTCACTGAGAGAAAGGCTGTGATTGGTCGGTATGATATTTTACGAGCGACTGGGAACTAGCTACAAATATTCGCTTATTTGTAACTGGTTCCCAGCTGGTTTGAATTAAAAATCATTAAAAAATCGAATACAAATTGTTCACTAAACATTTTGTGCTTGTACCGAGCATGTAGTTTTTAGTAGAGGTCTACTATCTGAAAATACATTAAAATCAACACAGGTCAATTTTGAATGTAGTAGGCCTTTAATTCTAGTAGCTGTTGAGTTTGCCACTTTGACTTAACAAAAAAAGACATAAAATACCGTTTCCCATCCAGCAAAATGCACTAAACACAATCTACTAATGTGCACTCAGCCTTCAGTCCACAGTGGATGGTAACGGGCTTTAAGTAACAAAGATCGCATTTGACCACTTCAGACAAAAATAGGTCAAAATACTGGCCTAGAAACTCACAACAACGACAATGCGTTATTGTATCACATGCCAACGTTTATTGGAGTGCTCGAAAGTTATAAACTTTTCTAAGAGTCCTTCTAACAACCATTATGTTACAATGATAATCGGAAGTACTATGTGAAAGAAAGAAAATGAACAAATCATTAAAAACCCAATCAATGCAGAAAAATAAGTAAGTAACGTGAACGATTACCGATACGCCTGATCTATGTGTATTTAATTGCCCAATACGACAAAGCGTCTCATCTGTTGCACTCTTGAACAGACCCATCTAAAAGCTGGAATTCTAAATGGAAAAAGATAGGTCTTTAGATGGGACCAGAAGACTGTGCTTATTGCAGAAGTGGATGCGATCATTAAAGAGCTCAAGCAAACTGTTTAGGCGCGATCATGATTAAAAGACATCTAAAAATCATGGGCGCGATCGAGCAGCTGCGACGTCATGAAGAACTAGAAGAAGTTGTCTTGTCTGCATGTTGGAATATTTGCTTTTAACATGGTAGTGCGTAAAACAAGTTAGGTAAGGTGAAAATTATAGTGAACCTTACGTCGTACATAATTTTACCGTTATAGGCTGGTTTATCTTTGTGCCATATCTCTGAAAACAATTTTCAAAGTTGGTGAAAATGTGACGAGTTCTGCGTGACAAAAACAATTTGCACATTTTTCAGACACAGTATTCGTCTGAAATGACATTTGGCAAATCGCAATTAATGAGAGAACTTTTAGCCTTGCGAGAATTAAACTGACGTGTGTGGAATACGATCACACGAAATCAGCTCAAAACTGGCTTTATCACGCGTAAAATGCGTTAGGTCTAATGTAGTTTACATGACCTGCCGTTGCCAAACAGCTGGTCAGCCTTCATGCGGTGTAGGCTCAAGTCTAGCTAGGCCTATATGTATCAATATCCGGATCCTGTGCGACTGCGTGACAAGCCAGAACGGTAAACTTTCGATCGAGAACTGTTTGAATTGTGAGAAAACGTGTAGGCCTGTGTAAAAATCACCGTTTAGCTAAACGAGTAAACCTACTATTTTTGGTCTTGAAAAAAATAGGCTAAAGCAAACAATTACATTTCATTGTCTATGCTGTATATCAACCAACAGTTACACGGATTCAAAACGTATACACGTCTCTATTATATTTGTTAGCGTGATTTAATTCAATCTGATTGAGTATAGGCTTAGAAGAAAAAAGTCTATCACCATGGCTATCGACAGCGGGGTCGGTCACAGATATAGGCCTGATAGAAATTAGATGCTTGTGTCAAGGCGAGACGAGACCTGTAGTGTGTAACAGCTGCTGCACGTATAGAAAATGAGTGAAGCATAGGCTTACAATCAATTACTTTCTGTCGATGAACAGTGTGTAGGTCTATAATACTGCATGGTAGGCTATATTGCACTTGCAGTGTTCGTCTCAGACAGAGCATCTCCCTCCTACTGCATGTCCGTATGTCTGTTTGTCCGTCCGTCCTCTCGCGCATGATTCTTACTCAAGAGAAAAAGACACTGGAAAAGTTGTAAAACCCAAAATCAAGAGACCGCCAAAAATGTGCAACATATAACGCATGAAGACCTGGTCTGATTATAGCATGTATATCCACCTCTGCAGTCGATATCACAGTCACAGTCACACGACTCATAGTGGTTAGATTCTACAAGAAGTTCAGTATCAGCCTTATAGCTGCCGTTTGGAGAACAGGATGTTTCGTACTGTCGTCTGATCATAATGCTATTCGCGACTCGCAAGCACAGTCTTTTCTGGAACTGCCACGCAGTACAGATGTCGATCTTGGCTTGCGTCTTTTTGATGGAAGAACAGAATGTGAGAGACGGACAGACAGAGAGACAGATAGACGCATCTGTCGTAGCTAAGACTGGGCATCTGCACAGCATGCTGCTATGCTGACTCTGTAATAAGTTTAATGTTCAGGCCCTACAAATTCTGCTGAACGAGTGCGTCGAGTGGTCATACACTCCACCGTGGTTCCGTGACCCACCATCATGGCCTATGTTAGTACGCGATTTAGTTAGCAAAAAGTTTGAAACAAGTAAAACGTGTCAAAACTGATGAATGGATGTTTTTATATTTAGCATATTTGATCGTAATGTCAGTTATACGAATAAAGTACGGCGAAGACGTGGAAAATTTGGTCTTAAAGGCCAGATGTCAAGTATTTTAAACTTGGTTACATTGACGACCGTTAATTCGGACGGCCGTACGGCCATTCGAACGGTTGTTAAAATATCGCAAAGTTAACAACAGGTCGCTAGCCAAAGGATCAAGAGGACCCGTAAAGGCGCGTACATAGCGATGTAACTGAACTGAACTGAACTGACACGGTGTAGTTTTTTGACGAACTGATCAATAGGCGAGCAGAGCTGCCAGGGCGAGCTTGGTTATTGGCTAACGCATATGTAGGCCCCTACGTGACTATAGTCACGTATCACCGACGCCATTAATAGACGGTGCCTACTGTAATGCATAACAAATATAACAAACAACAGATAACAAATCTGGATATACTTGGCAAGAACATATTGATTATGTCTATACAAATAATTAGATTTACAAGTATATTCTATAAAATACGAACCAAGTGTTCGGAATGATGGATGGTTCAAACAAAAGAGGACGGCCTCGCCGAGAATGGTCAGATGACATTGAGCAGTGGCGTGGGGCAACCCTGCAGGAGTTGAGTCACGCTGCCCTAGATAGGCAGCGGTGGGCAGCGATAGTAACAATGGCGTCAGACACCAACAGGCATTGAGCTTACGGTTGTCGATGATGATGATGATGAAGTTGAATAATACTTAAAGCTACTTTACTTTGCATTCGTTTAGCCACATTTACTATATGGATTAGAAATTCATGCTAATACTTGTCACAGTTATATTAATAAATAAATGTACAAAACATCAGTTTATACACTTGTTAACGGCAACATTTTTTAAGGACTTGCACATCGAAAACAGCAAAAATTACAAAAGGTGATAGGCTCCCTATTGCCCGCATCACACTGACCGTGTGTCAATGTGCTGCTGAATAATTTTATGGAATAATTTACCTGATAGTTTAAAATCAATGCATTCTACATCCGAATTTAAAGAAAACCTACGCCATCTGTTATATTCCAGCTAGGCTCATATAGTTCACTGTCATGAGTGCTAAATGTACTGTGCATGATAAATATCATGTTATATGTGTGCGTGTACTGAATTTTTGTTTTTTCTTTGTTTTTCTCTGCTTTTTTGTTAAATTGTAACTTTCTTCTTTTGTCCTTGCTTATTGTATAATAATGCCAGTAACTGATTGTGACAATAGGCCTAATTAAGTGGCCAGCATTTGATGGGTGCATGCCTTTCTGGGAACCCTCCTGTATTATTAACTGTTGTTTAGTTATTGTGTTTTTTGGTTATGGAAAATAAAATTTCTCTCTCTCTTACTGCTTGACCGTTGGCCAGTTCGTCAAAAAATAACCATGTCAGTTCAGTTCAGTTCAGTTCAGTTACGTCGCTCTGTACGCGTTTTAATGGATAAACGTGAAACTTCGTGTTCACCGTCGGCAATATGTTTAGCGCCCATCCTACTGTAGTAGCCTATAGATGTTCACGCACGATTGATTCATTTCAGCGTGTACGCAACAGTCAATAAAGTTGCAGAATAGATAGAGTGACGCAACTGTGTTGTTGAACGTACAACCAGGGAAACAGAAAATGCTCGACGGCGATAAGCAAAATGTCTGAATAAAAAAAATGGAAAATATTCAGCTTAATTCGTCACCACAAGCTGCTGCTGCGTCGTCAGATGCGAACGATGACAAGAAGCTAAAGAACGGTGGAGGTGATTATGGCACATCGCAGAGTGAAAGTTCGGACGAGAAGCAGAATAAACCACAACCAGTCGAGTTCCTGTCATGCCGTCGCATTCTACACGTGATGATCTTTCTAGGTTTCGCCGTCGCCTATATGCTTCGAGTGAGCCTCAGCGAAGCGATAGTGGCCATGGTCAACCAGACCGCAGTCCGTGAAAACAGCCTGACGATAATCTCTAACGTCAGCGACGACAGTCAATGTCCCCGTGACCCGGAACTGCAGCGCGGAAACGGAGAATTCATCTGGGACAGAAATCAGCAAGCAACCGTATTGGCGGCATTCTACTACGGATATGTTCTGACCCAAGTACGTAGGTTTACCACATAGAGATTACCGGTTTCAACGATAATATTTTTTGTTTCATTTGGCTACTTTAGATTACACGTGACAATCGCAGTCTGTCAGTTGATGTCATTGGTCTGACTATACTCATAGCCAACTTAACATTCGATATTTTTTCGAAAAAATATCTGCACTATAACATCTTAAAAAGCGTACTTTGTCGTTTGCCATAATTTTGAACAGTGTCAAAGATTTTCATAACTTTTGTATGACATTATGCACGTACAAGAAAATCGTATGATGATGATGATAACAAGAAATTGAACTGACATTCTCACAAACACAGTTTCCATGCACGATGTTGAGATCGTTAGCCTAACGGAGGGGGAGCCTACAAGTAAAACCAAAAATAAACTACAAATCGCATGCAATTTTGTTGGCGATGCCTACAGGTTACAACTGTCTAAAACAAAATCGTATACGAGTTTTAGTAGATCTATTGCTGTAGTTTTACACGTGGCAGAGCACTATCGGCACCCGTAGCACAGTTCGCTGGTTCCCACTGCACCTACCCACAGAGGGATGGCCAGGCTGAGTTGAGCGGCGTTGTGTGTTAAAAATGTAGGCAGGGCAGGTAGTTGCAATTTTCCGACACACTTCAAAAGTCCAACTGCAAATTTTCGACAGAAAAGTAACCACGAGTGCTCATAACTTCCATGTTATCCATAAGTTTGCCTGAAATGGGTGTTCAGCCCCAAATTTTGCAGTTTTTGACAAAAAAATCCGGCAAAGAGTTTCGACAGTTTTCCCACGGCCGGCTAAAAATTTAAGACACGGTGCAATCATGCCACTGGTGGCTTGATAATGTGTTACTGTTGTTGTACGATAGATCTTCGGCGGCTGGCTGGCGGACCGTGTGGGCGGGCGTTGGTTATTCGGCGGCGGCATCCTCGGCTGTGCCGCTCTGACGCTCCTCACCTCGGCCGCCGCCCACCTACAAATCGCCGGCGTCATCGTACTGCGCATGCTCGAGGGAATGTTCGAGGGATTTATGTTTCCAGCCACGCACGCCCTGCTGTCCCGCTGGACCCCGCAGTCGCAGACCACACGCAGTGTCACGATTGCGTTCTCCGGCCAGGAGTGCGGGATGGTGGTCGGGATTCTACTCAGCGGTGTGCTGTGCGACCACGGCTTCGCCGGCGGATGGCCCTCCGTCTTCTACGTTTTCGGTACGATCGGCTGCGTCTGGTCGCTTGCCTGGTTTGTACTCTGTCACAACTCGCCGAACACACATCCGCGCATATCGGCCGCCGAACGCGAATACCTGCACGCGCTCATCGGTAGAACTGACGTCGAGAAGGCGAGGACGCCCTGGCGCAGAATATTCACGTCCGGCCCGGTGCTGGCGTGCTGCCTGGCCAAGTTCGCGCACAGCTGGGGCTACCACACGATACTCGACGGCCTTCCGCTGTTCTACTTCGACGTTCTCGGCTTCAACATGACCAAGAACGGCATCCTGGCGTCGCTGCCGTTCCTTGCGGCATTCATCATGCTGCTGGCGGCCGGACAGCTGGCGGACTGGCTGAGAGCACCCGGTCGTCTCTCCACCACCGTGGTGCGTAAGATCTTCATCTCATGCGGACTGATTCTCCCGGGCGTTTTCTTCATCACGTCTGGGTTCCTCGGCTGCCACAAAGCTCTTGTGGTGTTGACGATGATTACAGCGCTGGGTTGCTCGGCACCAGCCTGGGCAAGCGTTACCGTGAACTCGCTCGATCTCTCCGTGACGCACGCCGCTACGCTGCTAGGGATAGCCAACACGACGGCCACGCTTGCCGGCATAGCGGCACCGAAGGTCTTCGGGGCGCTGACGTACCGAAAGTCGACTCGCGCTCAGTGGCAGAAAGTGTTCTACGTGACGGCAGCAGTCGAATGGCTTGGAACGATCGTCTATCTACTGTTTGGCTCCGGAGAACCGCAGGACTGGCAGGATTACGCAAAATCAACGTAGAACCCAGTATTATTGTCTGTCCAATGCATATCATTGGACAGAGTAAAAAATCACCCGAGTGTCCGTGCGTCCAACATTTCTTAAACTATCTTCCATGTTATCCATAAGTTTGCCTGAAATGGGTGTTCAGCCCCAAATTTTGCAGTTTTTGACAAAAAAATCCGGCAAAGAGTTTCGACAGTTTTCCCACGGCCGGCTAAAAATTTAAGACAGTTCAGGGAAAAGGGGAAAGGCTTCCTTTACCTACCTTCCCCCTTAAAGGGGAAGGTAGGTAAAGGAAGCCTTTCCCCTTTTCCCTTCCTTTTTTCCTTCCTCTATCCCTTCCCCTTTTCCCTCCCCTTCTCCTCTACCTTACCCTTCCCCTTTGTCCTTTTCCTTCCTTTTTCCATTTCCCTTCCCCTTCGAACCCTTTATCTTCCTTTCCTTTTCTCCTTCCCCTTTCCCTTCCTTTTCCCCTTCCACTATCCCTTCCCTTCCCTCCCCTTCCTCTTTCTTTTTCCTTTCTTCCATCTTTCTTTCCGTGACCGATGACGTCAAGTGATCCCAAAAGGTCAAACTCGTGACCCCATTATCTTTGAGGCGCTATATCTCCATAACGGTGCAAGATAGATCCATGGTGACTATCGACCTTTTATAGTAAAGCGTTAGTGACGAATCGAATGGTCTCGTGACTGACAATATCTGTTGTTTAGTTAAAACAATACAGAAGGATGAAAGGATTATTGCTGCTGTACAATTTGAAATTAAACTGTTTGATTTTTTTTTACCGGTCTAAACGGCTCACTGATTATATTTATACGGACACATACTGTAAACTGTCGAAATGCATTGGACAGACTCCGTGTTCGTATGATTGGTATGAACAATATCTTGGTATTAAAGTGTACGAACTATAGCTAAGCTTAAAACATCTTGACGTCTTTGCTGCCACTCTTAGGAGAATGTATACGATATTGGACATAATTAGCACAAATCTTCAGTAGGCCTAAGACATACACGTCGAACTGTCAAGTTTTTACGCGCAACAGCAACTACTGGTGTAGCGTGTCTTAGCCATCGCAATTCTGTCTGTCCGTCACACGGGTGGATCAGTCAAAAAAGGTGCAAGCTAAGATCACCAAATCTTCACCATCGGCTGCCTGGAAGACTCTAGTTTTAGGAATCGTAAAGCTTTTCCATAAATTCGAAAGCGGTCAACCCGAGCTGTGGCGCTAAATGAGAGAGGAGTAGGAAAAATTAGCGTTTTCCAGCCAATAAGTCGCCATATCTCAGAAACGGTGCGAGATCGGGCCTAGGTTACTATTAATCACTAATAAGAAGTCGTACACTGGCTGTCGATTGGCACCGAAATCAATGACCTGGAATAATCTTGAACGCCAAAATAAAGGCTTTATGGATTTTTAAGCGATTTTGGGTTGCGAGCCTGCGAAACACATTTCAAAAGCTAATTGCGCCGAAATCGTGATAGACAAGGACAAGCTGCGTATGAAATTTTCAGCATTGAAAGTAGTTTTCGACGGTTCAAGTCTCGATTTTCTAGGTTCGTGGAAACCTGCGCACAAAGACATCAAAGAGCGGTACCACCGCAACCTTTGTTGGCCAGTCTTTCCTGGAAACGTTTGCGGATCACCATGGGTATGCTGCCTATCACAACAAGCACTAGTGACGAGCTTTTTAGTCGTATCAACATCGACGATTTTGAAAGACCCTGAGCTTCCAAAATAAGGGGTTTTATTGATTTTCGCTATCTTCGGCTGCAGCGAACGCTTCAAGAGTGAACTGCAACGAAATGGCTGAAGATAAGACTGACAGTTTGCGAACAGGAACTGCTATAGGCTTTTGCGCGTCTCGTGAGCATTAGCTCAACCTTCTTGTCTTACAAGTTTCCGGCAAGTATAGAAATCACACGTCCCAGATGTTGTGCCTGCAATTTTACTGGGGAAATCTAGAGCAAATACGTCTCACATTATTGTAGGACTAATTTGCATTCTGAATCATAGGCCTATTACAAAATTATATCGGCCCAGTGTCGACATATATTGCGCGGACGGCCATCCAATTAACCTTCGACTGTTTGAGCTGAAAATTATTGGTGCCCTGATGAACACTCGTATACAATTTGGTTTTCCATGGCTTTTCGTTTTCGAATGAAGAGTCAACGGGCTTACGGGACAGACCGACCGATCGACGGGCATCCACACTGCGACTGCATTGGTAGTCTTTAACGTTTTGCTGTAATTCACTATTTCTTAGACTTCGCATGCCATGTTGTACTAGCACTGCAATGTTTGATAATCTACAGCTGCGGTAGCATAATTTGCATAACTAAATCACGAAATGTGAGCAGGTTGTATGGTTTTAAATGGCCAAAAAATGCTCAAAGGGGGCATGCCAGACAGCTATTCATCATTTTGTTCTGGTCTGCTCCAAATAACATTAATACACTGTGTCCTAAAAACGTCACACTTTGTCATTTTCCATATATTCGCCAAATGTTAACTATTTTCAGAATTCTTTCACTGGCACATACTATGGACAATTAGCAACAAAGTAGTTGTTAAATATCTCACCACATTTTAACTGTGTTGTTACACTACCATGTGAAACATAAATTTTCAAAAATCACTAAAATCATTATAATACATATGCCAAAATCATCTTCTGAAACAATTTTTACTAATTTTCATACAAAAATTAAATTATTTTCATTGTTACATGCATTTCTGATGTTTGTAAACAAAAGCAGATGATATTGTCGTAAATAATAATTTTTAATGCACTGACGATATACTGGTGATGTAATGTGCCATTTAGCAGTGGAGACAAGGCTCTGATAAAGAACTTGTACCGGTTCAAAAAATACAGTTTTTGGAAAATACTGGCAAAATTTTTCAAGATGAAGTGCAACAGCAAAAAGAGTGAGAATGTTAATTACAGGGATTTGGAAAACATGCAGCAGCAACCAAAGGCATGAAACCAGCAGACTGAAGCATACGCGTACTGGAGAGAACATGATGACTGTGGATGAAATGGTAGCCTTGCTAAACCACAAAGGCCAGAAACAAACATATCATTCAATATGCCAGATATCCAAAGAAACAGATCAAACAAAGTCTAGCATCGTACAGATCATTCACTGCATTTTTGGCTGGAAGTGTATTTTGTTTACAAACATGCTTGCTGTCTATGATTGCTAGTTTTTCTTCCATTTATATTTCACAAGGTAGTGTAGTGACATAGTTAACGTATGGCGGGATATTAAATAATCATTTTATTGCTAATTATCCACAGAATGCAACAGTGAAAAAATTTTGAAAATCGGTTAATATTTGGCGAAGATATAGACAATCACAAAGTGGGACGTTTTTGGGACACAGTGTACATATTTTCAGCACTCAAGAACAAAAACATGAAGGCCGTCTGCCTAGCAGCTTCTGATGTCTATAATCAACATTCAACAACTACAGGGTGGTCCAAAAAAACGGACCCCCAGTTTTATTTTTGGGATAACTTCGGTAATTCAGCACCAATTTTAACCATTCTTTCACTGTTACAAGCAGAAATTTATGCCCCGTAAACGTGAAGTCCTTCCGCCCACCGCACCTTTATTGTGTGACCACATTACCTAGCAAAACAAACACTACTGCTAATATCCATGATCAAACAGCGATCATCCTTTGTTATTCTGCCCATATCAAACGATTTATTCTAAAAC
>Ga0209367_1009307_pt1 | contig 13349 bp, 5 predicted proteins | sample WorMetLIZISLAND2_FD_187412 | JGI IMG/M metagenome (GOLD analysis project Ga0209367, IMG submission 187412) | Marine gutless worms symbiont microbial communities from Max Planck institute for Marine Microbiology, Germany - Olavius geniculatus... ... | reverse complement strand
GACTCCCATCACGGTATAAATAGTAGTGGTAGTAGTAAGGATAGGGGCAAGATAGTGGTAGTGTAGTCGTAAGATATGGTAACAATAGGGGTGACGTAGATTATGGTAAGGGTAGAGTATGATAATGGTAAAGTAGAAGTTACTTATAGTCGAAGTAGAAATAGGAGTAGCAGTAGCCTAGTTGTCGTAGCAGTTGTAGTGGTTATTCTACTGTTCGATTTTATTCAGCTCTAGATTACTTCCAATGGCAATAAAACTGCAAATATTTATGTAAAAAAACTGTTCAGTTTATATACAGTGTAAAGGTGACATTGTGGTTGTAGATATAAAACAGCACAAATCACAATTTAAAAATTCAAACATCACCATTACACAATGTCAGAAGAACTTTGCTGATCATTCTTACACTGTATATAAACTTAACAGTTTTTTTTACATAAATTTATATATAAACCTCCGGTTTTACACCCTTGAAATATTACTAGTAAGCAACTCACAGTTATTTGGGTGCAGTTAATACCCCATTTCAAGAATGAGGGAGTTATAGGGGTTCAACTTAGTATCCCAGGGTAGCTGTGAGTCAACCCTATTTACTTGTTTGGACAATTTTCCAGTAAGACATACTGTTTAGCCACAGTACATCTGTTAGACAACAGAGGGCAGACAGACACAATCTGGTACCCACAACACAACAGTTGGTAAGGTTTGCCAAAAAAGTATGTGGCTGTTTTTCGAGTGACAATGCACTACAAAATGTTTACTGCAACACAGCATCTTCTACGTCTGACATTACAGAACACATTCACAATTTAACCATAACTAAGCTCAGTGAGCTACAAGGTGTCCAAAAAAACCTACAGTTTTGTCCAAATAACTTCAGCAAATTTAAACATATTTTTATAGCTTCTAGCACACACTATGCCCAATTTGCCTACGATGTGTTTGACTAAAAACGTGTATAATCTGCTTTCAAAATTAGCTCCTCACTACCTAGTGCTGACACAATGGTAAAAATGTCTAAACTTCTTAAAGCTAAATTCCGGGAAAAATGTAGGTTCTTTTTTCCAGACACAGTGTATAACTAAATATTACTTTTATTATTTAGACAGAAAAACCTGTAGCATGAAAGGTAGAAAAAACAAATAAAATGAAAAGTACGTACCACGAATCACTTGACCGGCTCCAAGCTTAAACTTGAATGGCCGTCCTCGGTCCTTGGAAGAATCAAACTTTGTACCATTGGTTAACGTTCCTAGAATACACAATAAACAATCTCAATCTGTTCAACGTAAATCAATGCATAGAGTTATTATAAAATCACACAACAAGTACAGTAAAAGAAACACAAAATTGCTTTATAAAGAAAAAAAACTTCTTCTCTACTCAGTACAGAGTGAATACAACATACAGTCAATATCAAGAATATCAACATATCAAACAATGTGAAACTAACACATCAAAATTTGACACATAATGCTCTCCGATAATAAAAACACAATCCACTTTGGGTTGCTATAAAAAAAAACAGACCAAGCAAACCTTCAGACAGAAAAATTTGGTCCTTTGACCTTGAGCCATAACAGATCTATGACCTTGAAATTTATACGTTCTTGTGATTGTTGAGGTACATGTTCAAAGTTCGTGCAAAATTTCATCAAACTAAATGCAGCAGTTCACGAGTTATCATGATAACCGAGAAATGAGAAAATTCTGCCACGATACTGAATGCAATACTGTCATCACTAATGTGAACAGTAACATACCGGTACATACATTCTGGGCAGTGCCGGATTAAGGGGGTCCATTCAGGAAATAGGCCCACAGCCAGTGGCCACAGAGTAATCAGAATTTTTTTTTGTTTAACAGCCTTTTTAATTGTACATAAATGACTTAAAATGTTGCCATGGGATGCGTTTTGAAAGCCCAAACTGCGTTAAAATGTGATTGCGGCTGGAAATTTCCTGGGTGAATTTAGGAGAAAAGGAAGAAATAAATGGCATGAAAGAAAGCGAGAAGAAAAAAAGGGAAAAAGGAAGTGAGGAAATGAAAAAGAAAAAAACTTAAAGACAAATTGTTGGCTATGTCTATGCCTGTATGTAAAATTGACAAGATAATGCAGGCTGCCAAGTTGCCGTCATTGCAGCGAGTGACAGCAGTTGCCCTTGTCCTTACTCCCCAAATTCCCCCTTTTTCCAGAAGAAATTTTGATGGTGACAAGTACTATCTGGTAACCATATTTCTGCCAAGGTGTACATGTCATTTTTGCAAGACAACACAAATATCTGTGATTTTTTGCATTTCCAAATATTAAAGAAGCAGGCAAATTTGTGGCTTCCATTAAACATCCAAAAGCTAAATTTTTCAGTTTCAGGAGGCTTCACTCTGCCTCTGGACCCCTTGACATCTTTTTAATGCACACAACCACTGAAGAAAAAGTTGAGATGAGGCCCACACAAAAATGTCTTAACCCTTTGCCCTGGCCCTTGCCCCCACATTGCCCCGAACTTCATACTGCTAGCACTGCCTCACTTTGTTATCTGCGCACAGTCAATTAGCTGTCACCTGCCGACGATGAGTGTCGCTTATTTTGGTCACAATTTGTCTTTTATTGTTTAAACTGCATCAAATCTGGTTACTTATTCTCACAAAAATGATCACAATTGATGCCACCAGATGTTATATTTAATAAAATATTCTACAGTGTCCTCCTGTTCCCTGGCAGGATTCACGGGGGTCCTACTTCTAAGGCGAGGAAGGCAAGAGCAAGGAAAAGGAAGAAAAAGGAAAGGAAAACGAAAGGGAGAAAGAAAAGAGGAAAGAAAGAGAGAAGGGGGAAGAGAAAAAAGCATTATCGGCCACATTGGCCATTCACTGTAAATGTAATATTGTTGTTGGTGATATAAAAGTGCAAAAATCTTGCAAAAATCATGATCATCAGAATGTGACAATATGTCAGTATAGGGGCCTAAGTTATACCACATTCAGTAAAGAGTTGTTCGCCATGGTTGTATTGCTGTACTGGTTGTGTTGCAAGCATGAAGTCATGGGACTCTTGGTCAGTTCTGAATGCCAAAGGCAAATAGACCTTTTTCTAAATAGCAGCATACAGCCCAATTTCTTCTTAATCCAGCCCTGATTCGAAGAATGAAATAAAAGAAGAGCAGTGACAGCAAATATTGTAGACCAAAAAATCAGTCAAAGAAATATCTGTAGACAATAAACAAGTCTTTATGCACTTTAGCACTGAACAACAGCCCAACAGAGTGGAACTGGGTGTCCAGTGTCAACATGCTCTAACAGTGTCCACTGTCTAAAAGTACACTGATGACGGAATTAACAAAAATCCGACAACCGTTAAAAATTTTCCGACAACCTAACATTTAGAGGAAATAATTCCCCCTGGCACCACTGACACCCAGTAGTTATTATATGCATATCAAACTATCACAGCATCACCTGTGTAATGCACAACGACTGTCTGACCAGGCTGAGGGAATCTCTGACCTGAACAAAACCACACAGTTCCATGTCAAATCAAACTAGTGACGGTATCACAAATTTCTCAAATAGTGCAAGTACAGTGAGTGATGTCAAGTTTTGCTGAGACCAAAGTCCTCACTCAATGACTTCCAGGGCTCAAATAGCAGAACACTATAAGCATCAGTTCTGGGAAGTAATGTTCTGGAAATGCTGGCACTCTAAATAATGCATCTTCTGGATTAATTCTGTAAACAGAGAACTCAACTCCTCCGCGAACAAAACACGCATCCAAAAGCATTCTGCAGACGCGGTCGCAATTTTTGATGTATTTGTGGACGCAGATGCGTATGCTCCCTGAGAAAAAAAATTATTTACCTCAATGTTTTAGCTGACCGTACTTGAGTAAAAATCAAGCCATTGACATGAGTTGTTGTCTGTCCATCTGTCTGTAACAAATGTACTGTGGCTAACAAGGTAGGAAAAACTTTTTATACGAATAATTAGCCATGGGTGTTAAACTCAGGCATGCAAAATTTTAGCCATCTACTCCAAGAAGAACATTTTCAAATTGGGGGTTGAATGGACAAAGAGTAAAAAAAGTGAAACAGAAAACTGCCTATATCTCGGAAACGGTTAGACACGACATAGGTTACTATTAATCACTAATAGGAAGTGGCATACGCTCTTTCAAATTACATGGAAATCATCGACCTTGGATGACCTTGAAGGGTCACAGTGCAGTGTGATTGGCAAATTAGCACAAAGTCATGAATAAGAAGTCCTTGCTTATTTATTTTTTTCGACTGTGACATCACACATTGTTCAATGTTCATAATTACCTGTATTACGATGATTGTTTGATGAAATATCGCCATTTTTGCATGGAATGGTGTTCTTAAAAGTGGTAGAATTGAGTACTATGGCGATAAACCATTATCTGTGATATGCTGTATGTAATCTGATGCTGACAAATGCTACGGCTAAAATGTGCATTGCGAATGTGTACCGGTAGCTTGATATGTGTTGACGTAGACACCTAATTTGAAGTGCATTCATACAACTATATGCTGTAGGCGTCTATGGCAGGGTTGTCGTCCGTGCGTCTGTCCGTGGGTAACGACTGTATTGTGGCTAAATGGTGTGAGATAGGGCCAAGGTTGCTATTGATCAGAAATACGAAATCGCATAGCCCTTTCAGATGAGATAAAAATCATGGACTTTGGATGACCTTGAAGGTCATTACTGCAACAGAAACTGCATAGGCTGTAGCATGTCTTCCTCAGCAAAACGTTTTCATTGTGAGAAAAATTTGTGAAACCTTATTTCTGACGATAATTTATGACTTCAGCTGTTCATATCGCATGGCGAAATGACCGCGTGTCACTGCATGTGACATGCTATACTAGCGTTAATTGTAGCTTTCTACAGCAGCGTTCCATTAACATAGCGTGCATGGAAGTTGGAACTGTGTCACTTAGGAAAAATCGCTTTCACTCTGTGGCTGAATTATGGAACTTTTGTTCCCACGTACTTTCGCTCCTTGGAATTTTTGCTCCTACAGCTGACATAACATGGTTTCGCTCCCCAACACAAACTATGATTATTTAATTCATAAACTAATAGCATTAAGGCGTTATGGCTTGTTCGTATCTTGTACAGCTTCATTGTAGTAAAAGATGGCAGGTTCTAGCAAATTTATTTATTAATTAAAATTATTTTATCTTAAATATATTAAGTTTCCCCACTGTGGTCAGCCACCTTGTCGTGGTGGTGGGGCTTTGCACCGATGACCTGAAAGACTTCTAAAATCTGGAGGGTAGGAGCTAACAAGAGCTGACCAAACCCCGTGAGAGCAGATTTGCTACACATTACCAGTGCTTATGTGCTGGTTTCGGCTTCACAGCTGACTACGGTTTCACAGCCATTCACGGCTTTATAGCCATTACCTGTAACCTTATGGTTGCATTCGGGGACGCGCATTGGGCTGAACTGATATGGCCTCAGCGCTGGGCAGATGTAAGAGCCTGCCCACCCCAGAGGTAAGGTAAAGAAGTATACTGATTTTTCTAAATTCTTCCTCAAATTATATTTCTTTATAAATTTTTGCTTAAATTATATTTTTTGTCAAGTTTCTTAAAATTACTTTAAACTCTTGTCTCTTCCCTAAACCCTAAACTTATTTCAAGTCTTTCGGAAAACCTTTATAGGCTAACTGTAGCACATCTTCAGTAGCGACAGATGGGCTTTCTTGTTTTGGACGTTGAGCATTTATACCACATGCTGGCATCCTTTGATTTCAGCTGCTTCTATTTGGCATTAAAGGGACGAGTGAAGATCACAGGACCTATTCATTACTATGGGTGGTTTGCGATCAAGTTTTGCAGTGATTGCGAATGCTAAATAACTGACAGAATATGGCATTGTGATGAACAAACCTGCAAGAATCACACACCACATGTTTTATTCGAATTTGTCACACAACGAGTGAAATTTTAGATCGAAAGTCGTTAAAATGTGCCGTGATTCACTGTACCGAAGCGCAATGATATCTCGTGTGCACTAAAGTAGTTTGTCGTATTAGGGCTGTGCAGTGTAAATAATTAATTACTGAGGTACAGTTTCTGAAGCAAGTTATTATGTTTTAGTGACACAATTCATCCCATTTTTATTATCCTGGGGAGGTGGCGCTGCCCCCTCTCCAGACTCCACCCCCGTTTTGTGGTAAAGGTGATAATTTTGATACTAGGTGTACATAACTGTGCATTAGTCAACGATCCAGTGAAGTTCTTTGAGCCATAGGCAAATGGCTGCAATGAATGAAGTTCTCGGAAACAAGCACTAAATATGTACTCAATAGTATATTAGTAATTAAACTAACAGCAAAATATTACCGACAAAGTGAATTTTGCTAACAATACAAAAAATGTGCACTGACTGCATGATAGACCGCGGAAGGTGTTTGAAAGCGACGGGGGAGGGGGGCAGACCATGACGAGCGTGGAGCCTGAGCCTATAACAGGGTCTGGGGGTGCAGCCCTATCGAGGTCCAGGGGCAAAGCCCCCCTGAAGCTGAAACACTTTTAGCTTTTGAACGTTCAATGGAAGCGGCAAATTTGCCTACTTTTTTGAAATAGAAACACAAAAAAACCACAGACATTTCCGTTGTCTCAACCACCAATGTGGCCATCGTACAATCCCCTCCTACTTTTATACACTGCCTACTTATATACGGTCAGTGTTTGAATTGCGGAAAATTAGCTGAGGGGTTGAACTTTTCGATGGTTGGAACCCGACCAAAATTGCGATAGAAATCCTATGTATATAGTATACAGCTGACCCACTAGAACATAATTTTACAGTGTGTTAAGGGGGTTTAGAAAACAGTTGAGGGTTCAACCCCCCGACCTCCCCAGCAATTCAAACACCGTATACGATCTGTGAAATAGAACTTTGTCCCCCAAAAGCAAAATCCTTCTGTAAGCGTCTCTGGCATGATGTGTCCGTCTGTCCGTCCGTCCGTCAGTGGGTCACGGCTGTGTTGTGGCTAAACGACTAAACGATGTGAGATAGGGCCAAGGTTGATATTGATCACTAATAGAAAATCACATAGGCCCTTTTAGGTAATGTGGTACAGTGACCAAATTTGCAGCATTTTTTCATGTTGTCTGTGAAAATATGTGTACAAAATTTTGTAGCAAATGTACCACGTTTGACAAAGTTATAGCACAGTGCAAGAATAAAATGTTATAGTAAAAAACTAAAAATACCAATAGACCTAAGTTTGCAGTCCGAGGACCTGAGCATGGCCGCCATCAGTCCTTATTTAAGAGATCTTAAGAGATGATAGCAATCTACATTGGCAAGGTGACCAAGCGTTGCCTGTCTATGCAGCATAAACTTGGAACAGACTGCCAAGTGACGTCACCAAAGTGTCAACGATCACTAAGACTAAACTTAAGTCTCTAAACCTCCTCTGTTTTCCGTGTTTCCCATAGCTGACTGCAAAGTGACTCAAATACTAGGCATTTTTTTACTTTAAACTTTAGTATGATATAATGCAAAGCATGAACACCAACAATTTATTTACGCACGGGCATGAAAAGTGGGGTATTGCTTGCCCCCTACTCAAAAAAGTGAGGGGGCAATTGCCCTCTTGCCCCCGTGGTCTATGACTGACCGGCATGCAAACGCGCGTAATGTGGAACTATATTTTTTCGCGCGAGTGCACAAAACAGTGGACTGGTTTGTTTGTTCCTGCATTCTTCACTCTAGCCGCACTAAGTGTGTGTGTACCATACATGGTAATTTCGTTCCCTGGAACTTTCGCTCCTCACTCAAAGTTAACATTATAGGTCTACACACTTAATAGAAGCAGATAAAATCAAAGGACGCCAGCATGTGGTGTAAATACTCAACATCCAAAACAAGAAAGCCCAGCTGTCGCTGGGGAACGTGCTACAGCTAGCCTATAAAGGTTTTCCGAAAGATGGGTTAAAGGTTTAGCGAATTTAAAATAATGGTAAAAACTTGACACAAAATATAACTTAAGAAAGAATTTGTAAACAAATATAATTTGAGGAAGAATTTGGAGAACTTAGTAAATTTAAGATAAATTAATTAATGAAATAACGCTGTGTCTATGATCACGAATTCGTGATCGCGTTGCCGATTGCCTATGATCATGGCAGCCAATAGGAAAAGCCAATACAGTCAGCACGTGCACTGTCACTATTGACCAATCGGAGCATGGTTTAGAACATCGATGGGCGTGGCATATTTCGTAGTTTGGTTTTGTTTACATTCATTTCGTGTAGTTAATCTAATTTTTGTTTGCGATATGGCTTCCATAGAATTAGGTGCAAAATTCAATGACTGGGATACATTTGACACTGCTCTGAAGCGGTAGCACTAATTGCTAATTGCTAATTTTCTCTTCGGTGTCATAATTAATGGTTTTTTCGTAATAATGTATTCATATTCTGCAGCTTATTCAGTTTTAAAGCAATTTAGCAGTAGATATATATAGAATGTCTATGCCAGGAAGCGTCGATTAAGCCAATTCAGCAATTAGTGCTACCCCTCTGAAGCATTTTTCTGAAGCGAATCACACTACGGTTGTGAAGAACAACACCAAGACGCAAATCGCGAATTCGTGATCATAGATGAACGTCGGCAGCGATCGCGGCCGCCGATTGCCTATGATCACGGCTGCATTCTCATTGGTTAGCGTGAGCTGACCAATGACAATGCAGCCGTGATCATAGGCAATCGGCATCGCGATCACGAATTCGTGATCATAGCACCGATCATAAAATAATTAGCTAGATCCTGCCATCTTTTACTACAATGAAGCTGTACAAAGATACTAACAAGCTATAACGTCTTGATTTCCGTTAGTTTATCAATTAAATAATCATAATTTATGTTGGGTAGCAAAACCACGTCACATTGACTGTGGGAAAGAAAGTTCCATGGAACGAAAGTCCCACGTCACTTACGCTCCTGGGAACAAAAGTACGTGGGAACGAAAGTTCCATAATTCCATTTGTCAGTAAGGATCCGCACTGACAAATTATGGATCATTCTGAGGCTATTGTCAGTGCAGATCTACACTGACAATAACACCGAGCAACCCAAAATACAGGATCCAGAGTCTGGTACGCGTGATATATTAGCGTTGATTGCAGCATTCGAAGGCAGCGTTGATGTAGCGTCAATAGCAAATAGAAAGAGGCATTAACGCTATAGACGCTGTAGCGTTTAAACGCTAGCGTTTATTATAGACGCTAGCGTTCATGGAGCGATGGTGTAGCGTTGACGAGCGCATGAAACAAAGAGATTCAGTGACCTCGTGTACATAGAGAAAGCGGCATTAACGCTATATATTCGTCAGGTATCCTTCCCCCAGTTTTGTTTTAGCCCCCCCCCCAATTTCATGGCCACTCATGATTTTTTGCAACTAAAGTTGCAGTCTAAAGTTTACAAAAGTGGGTAAATTTGCGGCTTCCATTGAACGTCTAAAAACCAAAAGTGCTTCAGCTTCAGGGTGGCTTCGCCCCCCTGACCCCTGACCAGCTACACGAGGTCACTGAATCTCGTTCCATGCGCTCGTCAATGCTACATCAACGCTACATGAACGCTAGCGTTTAAACGCTATAGGGTTAATGCCGCTTTCTATTTGCTATTGACGCTACATCAACGCTGCCTTCGAACGCTGCAATCAACGCTAATATATCACACGTGAGTCTGGTTCGGTTCTACCATCGTTTTCTGCACGATTTCATGCAACTTACCGTCTCCCGGTTTAATTACTTCAACGTCAACACCCATTGTGGCTGCAACAGGATAGAACTTCCCCTGAAAAATTAAGAAAGATCAAAAAGATCAAAAATGACAACTTTACAAACACAGAACGGGCCGCGTCAAAATGTCAACGGCGACAGCGAGATGGGCGTAACCAAAGACCATAGAGTACACATATGATTATTCATCAGCAAAGTGATGTTTTGATATGAAAAATTCAGAATTTTAATTTCGAATCTTCACTGGCTTGTCTATCTCACCTAAACAGTATTATAGGTTATATCAGCTTCATCAGCAAGTTCTTGGAGCGTCTGGTCGGCTTACATTGAACGTCTAAAAACCAAAAGTGCTTCAGCTTCAGGGTGGCTTCGCCCCCCTGACCCCTGACCAGCTACACGAGGTCACTGAATATATTAAATGCTTTTATTATTTAAACTGCATGCATGCACTGTTTGTTCAGTTGATTCTTAAAAAATAAATGATTAAAATTGTTGCCACCAGATGTCATATTTTAAGACTAAAATGCACTAAATTCGATCTCGACTGGGGCTTACCCCCAGACCCCGCTGGGGGAGCTCACAGCGCTCCCAGACCTCCTGGCTGGATTTGAGAGGTCCTACTTCTAAGGGAAGGTTCTGGTTCTGGAACATAGTTGGCAAACTCCCGGTGGGATATCGCGCCAATTTGGGATACACACAGATGGGCTATGGCTGCAAACGATTCTGGAAGCAGCTCAGAGATGGCGCTTCAGCAATGTCTTTGTCTAGATTGTTCCATTGCAGAATTGTTCGAGGAAAGAATGAATTCTTGTAGGCTGATGAAGATGCTGAAATGTTTTTGAACTTGTAGAGGAAAGGTGAAAGGGAGGAAAAGGAAAAAGCAAGGGAGGGAAAGGAAAAAGGGAAATGTAGGGGAAAGAGAAAAGGAGCAAAAATTCTGGCTATTGCCTGAACTGAACAGCTGGATAGCTAAATAATATAATAATACCTATAGCAAAATAAAGTTTGAAGTTGTGCTGCCAAGCCATTCTTGTTTGCCTATATATGTATTGTTTAAACTGCACTAAATTTGGTCAGTTAATTATATAAAAAATAATGAAATTTCTCAACAACATATGTTATATTTTGCAGGTTAAAATCCACGAAATTTGATTTCGGCTGTGGCTCCCCTAGTTGTAGTCGAGGGGTCCTACTTCTAAGAGGAGGCAAAGGGGAAAAGGAAAAATGAAGAGAATGGAAAGGAGAGGAAGAGAAAAAGGGGGATGGGGAAGAGAAAAGAAGAGGGCATAAGAGTTGGGGGGAAGGTTGCCTCCTGGAGCTCAGGGAATGGACGCCCTGGCAGCCGAGGACGGACGACGTATAAAGCTATAACCTCATGCATCAGCAGTCCGCCAACCAGCACCTCAAGCCCATAGCGAGTAGACCATCACTGATAGCTGGTCGGCAAGTTTTCTCCTTGACAACAGGAACCTTGAATTTACCACCATATTCAACGTTTATTTTTGGTGCTACAGCTGCCGGATTAATAGTCAGTGCACACAAATAAACGACTTTTGCAGTTTATTATGTGGAATTTACTCGTGTAATGCAGGACAGCATGTATCGAATCTGAAAATATACTGCTATAATCACTTAATTCAAGTTAATTTGTGCAAATGTTTCAATGCTACTTCATATCAGACATTTTCACCTAATGTCAGCAATCTCGTGGGTTTAATAAGTAGTAAGTAGGCGCAGAAGAAAGTTGCAATTTTAAAACAGACAGCTGCAAATTTGCAACAGCGATAACGGGTGCTCAAATTATGTCTTTTGCCCCTAACTGCCCCAAAATGGGGGGTTAGACCTAAATTTGGCACTTTTAGACAAAAATATTCTGAGAACAAAACTGTCAGACAATCTTTACCTTTACCTTTACCTGCGGGGAGGGTGACCACAAGAGCGGCCACCCAGCGCTGAGGCCACTTCATGGGCCCAGTGCGCAACCCCGACAGGCCTCAAGGTCGACAGAACCTCTTAGAAGCTTTCGCAAACTTTAAGAGGAGAAACCAATGGATATCACTCAAGGCGTCTAACGAAACAGTATAGTCTCCAAGGATATTCTTACGGAGAAGCATTAAAGCACTGCACTGGGCAATGAAATGTAAAGATGTATCCTCATCTTCTTGACAGAGAGGACATTTGGAAACCTGACTTACACCCATAATGAATAGGTGTCGATTAAAATCTGCATGACCAGTGAGTATACCAACTAGGATCCGTAAATCCTTCCTGGAAAGTCTGAGAGCATACAGAGCTCGTGAAGAGTCAACTCCGTGCAACAAATAACAAATGCCTGCATCCAGATAGTTCTTGCCACATTCTGTTTTGTTCATGTACAGTCCATTCATTAACAGAGCTGTAGATGGTCTGTCAGACAATTTTCCAACAACCAAAAATTTCGAGGGAATCTTTCTCTCCCCTGCCACGACACAATTTGTTTTGTCAATTCTACGACCAAATATATGCACATAGCAAAAACAGCAAGCAAGCTTGAGACAATGAATTAATATGAATCATAAACAGATTTTTGCTTCATTTTTCTGCTGCATAAACCAGTGAACAAAATTAAAACATGAAACAAAAAGCCAGCACCAAGAATCCAGTTTTCAAATACCTTCAAAAATGTTTGTTAAATGCACTTGCAAAGAAAATGTTCACTCACAAATCATGGATACAAAATCACCAATGTGCTCTACAACTAAAAATATGCGTTTTTTGTGTACTAGTTAGTAATAGCTTTATTTTGACATTATATGCATAAATTAAGCAGAAAACTGATAACAGACCATTGAAAAGACAATCTCTTAGTGTTACAGGCTAAAAACACTGCAAATTTCAGACAGATGAGATAACAAGTGCTCAAAATTTCAATTTCGCCCACAAATTTCACCAAAATAAGGGTTTTCAGGCCCAATTCTGCATCTTTGGAGCACAATTTTCAGACAAAAAGATTTTCTGACAAATTTCCAACAACCTAAAATTTCGGGTGGTCCCTTGCTCCCCTACAATGCCCTCTTCAAATCTGCCAAAAATGATACCTATATGTACACTGCATGCGCCTTGTTCTGTACAAATGTCATTAATAATAGAAATAATTAAAAAATAATAATAATTAAGCAGATAATTAACATCAACTGCAGAATATCACAGGAACAGTTCCGCGCAGGCATGTCAATGGTGACGATGTACATGACTTGTATTTTCAACGACGTTTTGTGCCTCCAAAACCTGCCAAAAAACAACACAACAAACCTCTGACTTATTAACACTCAGCGTGATCGGAGTCAAATAGGTACCAAGACGTCACACTTTAGGGATCAGGAGATGATACCATAACGTCACACTAGTCACAAATGCATCACACTCGCAGATTCAGGTGTTCTTCCCAATGTATCACAACGAGATGGGTATTAGCCGACAATCTTTGTTGACTGGCGACGCTTTATGCCAGTCATTAAAGTCAGGCAGATTAGCTTAATAAGCTTCTTCACTGGCTTTTTCTAGCATAATTTCTGACAGTAGGTCTGT
>Ga0209367_1009305_pt1 | contig 13350 bp, 7 predicted proteins | sample WorMetLIZISLAND2_FD_187412 | JGI IMG/M metagenome (GOLD analysis project Ga0209367, IMG submission 187412) | Marine gutless worms symbiont microbial communities from Max Planck institute for Marine Microbiology, Germany - Olavius geniculatus... ... | reverse complement strand
CGTGAATTTTAAACTGCAATTGTGGGATACGATTATGCACCCCAAAACAAATGCTGATAACATCGAGAATCACGAAACTATTTATTTCCATACCTTTGCGTAATCCACGACCTTTATACGGGATTTTCACTGTCTGATGCGTGTGTAACCAGTAATACAATAAATCAATTTAAAAATTGTTTGAAACGGGAATTGCAACCGAAAACACACAGTTAATCTAGTTATTAGGATAGTAAGCGGTATATGGCTTTTGCCTGTGCTTACTTAGGCCACCAGTAGTTCTGGTGGCTTCGGTGAATTCGGTGAAATACGGATCAAGACGTGGCTGACGAAGTAAGTGAGAAAGTTATAACAAGTTGGCTGACATCCTTTCAGCGTGAATTTTAAACTGCAATTGTGGGATACGATTATGCACCCCAAAACAAATGCTGATAACATCGAGAATCACGAAACTATTTATTTCCATACCTTTGCGTAATCCACGACCTTTATACGGGATTTTTACTTTCCGGAAACATGCACGTTCGGGCACCGCTGTTGTGCAAAAGCAAACTTAAATTTACGTAATAGTGCCGCGCGGTATCGACAAACACGAAATTGCCGTAATATCGTCATACCGATATCGTCATATCGACATGTATTTAAGCATTCACCGGTAAATTAAACACAATTATATAGTAGAAAAATCGTGTATCCAGTGACACGAAATAGCATGACGTGTGGACGTTTGTCATCTGTCTGTCTGTGGTCATAAAAGAATAGGGCCTATATAAGTCTGTGTGCTTATCTGTATTGTGTGCTAAGATTGACTACCCCAATGCGACTTCCTATTAGTGATCATAGCAACTTAGGCCATATCTCGCACCGTTTAGCCGCAATAGCGCGTAACAGCCTTCAAGATCATCCACGGTCAATGATTTCCATCTAATCTGTTAGGGCGTATGCCACTTCCTATTAGGCCGTATCTCTCACTGTTTCCGATATACGACCAGTTATAGCTTTAAACATTCCATTAAAAATTGCGACCAAACCGCTGCAGGTGGACACATATTTACTATTGACAGCCTATAGGAAGTCGCCACCGCCCTATCCAATGGTACCATCGCCGACCCTCCCTCCCCCCTACAACTTACCGTTTAGCCACAATACCGCACGATTGGCATTGGGTTACAATGAGTAGAACAACTAGTACTATGCACAGCAGAGAATATCAGAAAAAAACAGCGAGTAACGTCATCCAAGGTCAATGATTTCCATGTAATTGAAACGGCGTATGCCACTTCCTGTTAGTGATTAGGCCTAATAGAAACTATAGGCCGCATCTATCACCGTTTCCGAGATGGCCAGTTTTCCGTTGGAAAACGCGCATTTTTCCTACCGGCCCTTGTCCATTCAAACCTTAATTTTAACATATTTTCCTTGGTTGAAGTTTTGCATGCCTGAGTTTAACACCCATGACTAATTATTCGTGTAAGAAGTTTTCCCCCTATGCCCTACCTGTTCGCCACAATACATCTGTTACGGATGACAGAAAGACGACAACAGCTCGACCGTTACTTAAGTACGGCTAATAAAAGGGGAAAATGTGTGCACCTCACATAATAATTTCAGCCTTCTTGGCATATTTATGTCAAAAATTATAGCAAATTTGTTAGAAATCTAACAAAGATCTGACAAAAAAACAGTTCTGGGAAGTGTCTTTGAATAGACTCAAAGGTTGAAACGTAACTTCAGAAGTTATGAAAAATTCCTCACAAATCACAATACAACCTTTTATAATTGTTTTGTTGACCTTTCAACAACCGCTGCTGCCTTCGTCGGTAGGATTGTCCACCAGGTGTCGCTGCGGCGTACAGTAAGTAATCATAGATGTGTGGAAGTTGGTAGGACCCGCCGTGTCGGTCGATCGACTTGTCTTGTTCTTTCCTGATGTGTATCGTTTCTCTGATTCACCGTTCCATCCTGTTGCTTTCTCTGTCAATCACTATGGCGTGATTGCAGTCTATGTCGTGGTTCAAAGAGATGGCGTGGTCTGTGACTGCCGACTTGTTTTCCTCTGTTGCTGTGGTTTTACTGGTGCTTTGTGCGTAAGACTGGCAGATCAGGGAAGTGATACACATCAGGAAAGAACAAAACAAGGGGTCCTATCAACTTACACACATCTATGATTGCTTACTGTCTGCTGCAGCGACACCTGGTTGACAGTCGTTCCAATGAAGGCAGCAGCAGTTGCCGAAACGTCAACAAAAACAATTATAAAAGGTTGTATTTTGAGAAATTTTTCATAACTTATGATGTTTTGGGAAGTGTTATTTGAGACATTTCTTCATACTGGAACACACTTATACAATACACAATACACATGCGCTATATTTCAATTCTGAGTTCAATAATCACCACTAAGCTAACATTACCTTTGAAACAACACCAGCAACACAAAATTTCTACGTTTATAACGACAATAGTGAAAAGATACGGGGCAATCAGCCCCAACCAACCCAGTGGATGCCCCCAGACTTCCAAACTGGTGAGGCCGGAGCTCTACAACTCTGCAAATACTCCACCCCTACTGTCAGCCTTTGGCCTCGATTTTTGGCAATTCAGGCCTTAGGGTCCGGGGCCCTAACCCGCAAGCCCCAAAAACTCTTTTCTGCCTATGGCCCTTGAGTGGATGGCCACAAGCATGTCAGCACTAGACGCCATTTGTTTGTGATGCACTAACTGCAACGAAACTCAGCCTACAGTTTTACAATGTACAACAGTGGTGCTAATGCAACCAGTATCCTCACGTTGTTTAATTCATCGACTGATTGCAGGGATGCACATGAATGTTCATGATGTCATGCTATAGTGACAACTAACACACCTATAAAACAACTGCATAACTTCTCGAGACATATAGCGCACACGCATACAGACAGACTGCTATGAAAACATAATCTCTCTATTGTGCATGTGCCCATTACGTGGCTGGAATGTCTCGCACCGATGCTAAAAATTCATGTTCAATGAAGCTGAGACTAGTCAATAACTAGCAGCGGCATTCCCAGGATATGGTGCAAAATTGGCATGACAAATAATTTCCAAAAATGACAATTAAAAGTTACGAAATGCATACAATGAATGGTGACAAAACACTAGGCCTGTAGTCAAGCGTAAAATGTGAAACAACGTCGACAACCAAGATTTTTTACTGGACTAGATAAGCAACCACGTGCATGAGTCGAATGTCACAGTTTTTGACTGAGTGGCTTCAAAGTGACATGAAGAATTATTTTAAACAGTTGAAAGTTGAGGGGGGAAGAGGAATGTGCTGCAGGTTGGTGTTTGAAGCTAGCGACATCAGCAACAACTAGTCTTCTAACCACTATGACTTCGTGCTTAGAGCCTGACCACAAAAAGTGTGTACAAGGCAACAGAAATAAACCGAACCAAACAGTGCGTTCGCTAAGTACAGTCTCAGCGAGTGAATGAACAGGGCTTACCATCCTGCTCTACACAGTATAGGTCATTTTGAAGACGGCCTTTCCAAGCAGAATGAATACATAATAATGAAACAAAAAATTTTAACCCTTACAGAACAACTTAATATAACACAAAACACAAAAAACCTAAACTCAAAATTGTAAAATTATGGATGTGCATATGTAACAATAATGGCAGTTCTAATAATCTTCCCTTTTATCCTCCAGACAGTCATTAACCAAAAAATGCTGTCTAATAGAAGACAGGGGCAAGGAGGCTAGACACAGCCTAATGATAAAGCATACCTACAGTTATTACGTAGCATAATAAAAAATATTCCACGCTTAACAGAGCATAATAGATGACTTAACTTTTGGACTTAAGATGTCAGCTAAGCTTTCTCACAGAGTGGAAACTTTGGACTTAGACCAAAATAAACTTTGAACTTAGACAGAAATTTCCACTTGCCACAAGGCTCAGCAAAATCACTTCACTTTTTTGCTGAAGTATGTTCTAAAAAAACTTTAGGTCAGAGATCAGCTCAGCAAAAGTCTAAGTCAAAAAGTTAAGCCACCCAATGCATATCTATCACCACAAGACTAACACAGCATCTATTTGACAACAGTATCCACAAGTGCAAAACATAACAATGAAAATCTTACACTATCGTACAAAATGACAATGAAAAACTAGGGCTGCAAAAAGTAAGGATAAATTATTCAATTTATCTTTAAATAATGTATCAATTAAAATTCAATAAAAATTTTGGCCTTTTAACTGCTTGAAATGACTGACGAATGATCAACATTTGTAATCTAATTTTATGTCGCATGAAGCATGTCATCAAGACCTTTAGTTGTAGTGTTAGTTTAATATACTGTGAACCAAAAATTAGCGGCCCCCTCCAGATAAGTTAGCATAGAATCATTTATACCTGACAGATATTTTTTTATACAAAATTTGATACCGTCATTGAGACAATCATTCTGAACTAGCATCTAAAGTTTGAGCTCAAAGTGGCCACTTTTGATCTTGACGCAAGCTTTTAGTCTTAGGTGGGTATGCTGCTGCTTTATCCTGTTGTCAGTAACAACATATTGAATGTAAGCTTAATGAAAACAAACTCTGACATAATAATGATGTTACACTGAGCACACACGGTAAAGTGCGTACATCATAATAGGTATAACGGTAACTAATGTTAAGATAGTGCAGTGTACGATATTTTGTTGAAATCCATGAACTACAAACTGAATTAGGCATGTTTGAAGCAGGGGAAGGGCAATTTTGGAACACAGTGTAGTTTTCAACTTTATACTTTTTCGATTTTGCTGTAGTTTGCAAAAGATAACAACTGAGTTAAATTCTGCAGTTTTGGGGGTCTTTTTGAGTACAAAAACTGACCCAAATTAATCAATTAAGTGCTGAAAATTATTCAATTGAAACATTTTTAATTGGTTGCAGCCCTATGAAAAACTTTATAAACAGACATATTACAATTATACAGTTTAACAGTTGGTTTTTAAATGTCAGTCGCTATAAAAAAACTGCAATGAATTCTTGAGACACCACTTGTCCACCTGTAGCAAACAAACACCATGCCATGTACGTCTATTTGTAATTTAACACCAAATCACAAATAAAAGAAAACAAAAAAACAAACAGATTACAACACAAAGGCAATCAAATCTGATGATACATAAAAGGAAAATAATCTCTGACAAGACAAAAATATAACCACACATAATTATTGGTAATTTACTCATACTTTAGCAGCATTAAACCTGTTTTACAAATTATGACTAAAACATAAAAATAATAAATTATTTTACAAAGTTTTCTTGAAGATTTTTCATCCTAGATCATCCTAATGACGTAAGTGCAGTAGCCTATAGCTAAAACTAGAGAAAGAAAGAAAATTTAATTTAATTTTTATTTAACCGCATGGTCATAAGACCAAGTATCACTAGACTAAGTAAGTAAACTACCATTATTATAACCTATTAATTCGTTTCAGTGGCTTTAAAAGCGCTTCTTGACGTTCTTGGTGACATTTTCAAATTTCAACAAACGTTTTTATAGGCTAATAATAAACATATACGCCGATACGCCAACTAATGGAAGCCCTGCATGATGCTAATCACTTCTGCCTAGCACAGGCGGGCGTCATGAATATTAATGAGCGCTAGCGCACATCAGCCAGCCCATGAGCCAGCCAAGCTATTGCTGATGGCCATTCTGTCCAATCATGAATGGATTCTGTGGTAAAATTTGTAGCAGCAAATGTCTCCTTAAGCATTTTGAAGACCTTGCTATACGGTAAAATCATTGTATAGTATCACATTCTTCAATAAACTGCTTGCAAAATGGTACAAAAGTTGCGTTAAATACGATAACTACGATCGACGGTTAGCTAACTGTCCCGATTTCAGCCAGTTAAATTTTTGGCCATTTTGACCGTTGGTTAGTGCAACGGGAAACATGAGTTATGCAAATCTGTCAGTTAATGCTAACTTGACTGGCCAGTTAAGCTCCAGAAACCGGCACTAAGCGATGACAATGATGCAAACAACATAAATTTAGAGTTAACGTATGTATACCATTATATTTAAACATTTTAATAACTAGAGGCACGGTAATTCGTAGTGGAATCATACATACACACATATAAGGAGCGTTGCTCTATTTCCATTCATTTTGCATGATGTAAAGAGTTGAGTTTGACAGCTGAGGACCAAACAATGGATTTAGCTGCATCAGTAGAGTGCACAGCCAACTACAACACATAGCATGTGGACCTTACTACTACTGCTACTTTACTACTACTACTACTACTGCAACTACTACAAAAGCTGGTAATATTCAATGCATTGCAGATGAATTTTTAGTGACTGGCATCCACAAATTTTGCATGTATTTCATTTTGCAACACTATCCTATGCACAAAACTTTTTTTTCTGAAGCATGTAAAAAATAATATTTTAGAGTATTACGAAAATGTTAACAACTATTTATCCACTATATCAAATTATCAATGGTTTGAGTAGATTAAAAATAAAGAAAATAAAGTACAAAGAAGACTTTCCATGCACCAGTTTCCTGTCCTTCAATAGTCAGCATTCTGCGATCAATGAATAATGACTGACTGGAGGATAAAAAAAAGAAAAAAGATTATTAGAACTGCTATTACAGTTACATATGCACACTCATAATGAAGACTTCTTACAATTTTAGGCTTTCTGTGTTGTGTTCTATATCAGGTTGTTTCTGTAAAGGTTGAGCTTTCTGTTCCATTATTCATGTTTCTTGCCCATTTGTCAAAATCAAATTCAAAGACTTTTCAAGGACTTTCAAAAACCATACAAAAGATATATAAGAACTCAATTAAATCAAACCAGCACTTTTATAGGCATATATAAACAGGTTCAGTTTACATTCAACAGTTTAACACAAGAACAGACCACTACACAATAGAGAGAAATAATGTAAGAGGATGGTTACACTGATACGGCATTTTAGAAAATCAAATTCAAACACTTTCAAATACCTTCAGACATACACTGTGTCTGAAAAAAACATCCCAAACATTTTTGACTATAACTTGGACAAAAAAAATCAGATTTCAATAAGTTTTGGTGTAAAAATTCTTGAAACAACTGGCCACCAAACAGCCATTCAGTTTCCCACCTCACCTAACGTCTGTTCCCGCACTACCTGCAAAATGCCAAACCAATGAAATATTACATTTCTACCCAGCGTGGTATCATTACTTAATCTAAACTAGAAATTTGGGGCAAAGCCCAACGTGAGTCTGCCCGGCGCCCTAAGTCCGTTTGGGGGAAATTAGGGGGGAGAGTTCCAGAGATATTTGCGCTCAAAATCGAAAGTTGTTGTAAATCGCACCGATTTTTGAACGTTTTTTGCCCTCCCAAATTTTAAGAAGGGAGGTGCCCCCATAATTTGTACTTGCATTAACACCACAACCTAGAGCTGCGTCAAGTGCCAAAGTTTCGTCGGGCTACACCCCCTAACTCCGAAGTTATAAGCGCTAATTTATTACATTTTAAGCCAATTTTTGACCCCCCTTTGAAAAAAGTTGTAAGAGGAGCCGCCGTCCCCGATGGGGGGTGCGCTAGTAAGACTTGGTCATTCTCTAGCGTGTGCAAAAATTTGGGGGCGCAGCACCTCCTAGGGGCCGAAATATGGCCTTCCGAAATATGCGCTTTCGGTGGGTACCATTAAGAATCTAAATCTCCAAGGTTACTGGACCAAACTTCACTGACTTGTTTCGCCTAACGCAGAAAGAATCGCGATGGACGATCAGACTATCATGCGATAGACTATCAGATTTTGAATATCTTCATCCGTTTCGGAGATATTCGCCGCCGAACTTCGAAGTCGTCCGAAATCGGGCCAAATTTTGCATGTTTTGCCCCCTGAATTTGGGGTGCGCCCCCCAAAATTTTGGACTGGCATTATAAAATTGGGCCTAGTACTGACCATCGAGCAAAATTTCACGCCGGTTGGCCCACGCATCTCGGAGATCTCGGGCGGGAAAAAAAACATTTGCGCTAAAACATAAGCCCGCTCCGCAAGCTATCGCTTCCGGGCGGACTAATAATTGCACAAAAAACACATTTTGTTCACATTTTCGACACAAAAACTGACATTTCATCTAATTGTTTTGTTTTTTTATCTGCTTGCAGTAAAATTGCTCAAAATGTCAGCCCACTGTGCAAACACAGGCATGGAGACAATTTCTCCATGCATTGACAGCAGTGTTGACAATGTTCTGCTCCAGACTAATCCGGACTTCGCTTTGAATACATAAACATTTCTGAACATCATCTGGTAGACACACACTGGTTGATAAATTTTATTTATCTGTAGGGGGCCTATCTGTGGCTTCCAACAACCACTTGATTGCAAGGTTTGAGTGGCATGCAGCTGTGTGTCTACCAGCTGCATGCCACTCAAACCTTGCAATCAAGTGGTTGTTGGAAGCCACAGATAGGCCCCCTACAGATAAATAAAATTTATCAACATTTTCTCATTTATTTCAACACATATTTTGCTTGGTCACATTTCCCCAGGTAGTGCAGAAGCAGACATTGGTTGAGGTGGGAACTTTAACAACTATTTAATAGCCAGCTGTGTCATAAATATTTGTGCCAAAAATTATTAAAATCTGTTAATTTTTTTCAAGCTACGATCAATAATGTTGGGGATGTTTTTTTCACGTTTTTTTGTATATTTTAATGCATATTTCAATTGGTCTGCTTTTCTTAGGTAGTGCAGAAGCAGGCATTGAATGACACGAGAAACTGAACGGTCATTTAATGGCAAGTTGTATCTGAAATGTTCGCACTTAAAATTACTAGAATCAGATAATTTTTCAAGTTACAATCGAAAATGTCAGAAATGGTTTTTTCAGACACAGTGTAGACTCAAGGACATCCAAAGACCTGCAAGAGCCCTGATTATGTCAGCATTGCCTGCAAAGGGCAAGGCAATCGATGAAATGACCTATTATATGTTAAGTGGGGGTGCTTTATCGTAAATTCTGGCCTGTCATAACTTTCATAACTTTATTTTTTGGTCAGAGAAAAAAAGTACAGAATTTTGGGCTAAAAATTGCCCTTTGGCGGATAATTGGGCAAAATTGGATTTTTGGGCACCCATAAATCTCCGTTGGAAAACTGCAACTTCCTGCTCTTCTCTTAAATCTTTCAGGCCATGACATTATTGCTTTTAGTGTTGTATTGTTAATGGTTGTATTATGGCAGCCTTGTGTGCAAGCAAAGTGAGACAAAGTAAGCTACTTACAACAGATAGCAGCAGACTGCAGTTTCAATCAGCATCGTCTGAATGATCCTAAACCAAAACACATGCATAACAACACTAATTCTACCTATTTCAGTCACTTCTAAAGTAACATTAAAACAAACAAATCACAAAACAAACGTACACCTACTTTGTTCAGCCAAAAAAAGTAGCTCACACACTGATACTGCTGCATTTTCGCGCAGAAAGACGACAAGACGCACGACAAGGCTAAGAAAAATCTGTTGCACTATTACACACATTACAAAAACGCAGCATTGTCCACCTAAACGCTCCAAAGTTGACGATATTCGCATTCGACCCCATAACACGCACGCCGTACAGACAAAAAGCGCTTGGTCTAGACAACCATCACTGACTGCCAACGTAGCGCACGTGATCACCTCAGCACACCATACAGGCTGTAAAAGTCATTGGTCTAATGCTACGTGACATCTCGCAATTGCCGCCCGCCACACCCACTTCCGGCATAGAAATGGAATTTTCACAATAAAAACACCTATATAGCACACATGCGCCCGAAAATTTTGGTACTTCCCGTTACTTAAGCACGACATATACGAAGAAAAATAAACAAACTGTTGAACATCTTTACATTAACGTTAACGTTTACATTAAATTGTATAACCGATCATCAAAAGATAAATAATATTATTTCACCAGATGTTATCTTAAAACATGCATAATGAAAGTCATTCTACCGATACACACCAATGTCATATATGTACACAGCCGTTTAAGGTGGCGTAGCTATTCTAAACAATTACCTAAATCCAAATGCAAGCTTGCAATCATAACTGTAAGCCCAACTCTATCCTAACCCCAATCGTATCTCGAACCCTGACCATGACTCTAAGGTTATCCTCATCCCTAACCCGAAGTCGCTATTTCAAACATCGTCGTCTTATGCGACTGTGTTTATTTGTCTTCTTCTTTTTCAATAATGTACAGATCCTCTTGCGAGTAATGTCGTATCATATGACCCAGGCAATATTTTGTACGATTCTATCTCAGCCTTAAGCCTTTGGCCCGTCATGTTTCAGACTTTCAGTGGCAGCCCTCATCAGTAACGTCATCTTATAACGGAAACGAAAAGATTGTAATAAATAAGAACAGTGGCGAAAATAATTTCTAGTTCCGAGAGCCACACATAAATTACGCAGTGACTGCCGTTCATATTGTGTGAATAATTACCCGCGATTGGGTCCTTTCGGCACTATCCATGGTAAGACGCCGCCGACTAGTCCCCATATTAGAGTAAATACAATAAACGACACAAAAGCCGCCATTTAAACACTAATAATACAAATATTTCTACAACATTTCCACCCAATTCTTGTTTACTGGTCACGCCCACTTCCGGTTGTTTTGTTAGCATATATCGGGCTGTGCAATACCATAAATTTATTAGTCGAGTAATCGTGAAGTAAAGTAACGAGTACACAAGTACTCGTTTACTATAGTCTGGTACAATAATAAATATGCATAAGTAAAACTCTTACACAATTTTAGTTTTAACTAACTATTGATGCAAAATTATGTAATATAGGCATGTGTTGAGTGCTAAAATGCAATCTGTTTTAAGGTCAATTTTAATTGTTACCAAAAAATACAAAAGCAAGTTAATTGTCGTTATTTGACATTTTGACAATTGCACAAATATAATGGTAAATTAAAAAATGCTAAAATATTATTAACTGAGAAGAAAGTAACGACGAAGTACTCAGGTACTAAAACAGAGATACGTATACAGAGCATATGGTACAGATAAGCCTACCATAGTAATTAATATAAAGAATCTGCCAACAGCAGTTTGCTTTCCTGTGGCATGTCTTGAAAATTTGGTAACGACTGGGAGAATACTGGGATAGAGAGCTAATGCATGGGCATCAGTGGATGTAGCATCTGGTCTCTGGCATCCCATGGTCGTCGAAGTGGTCGCCGACAGCATGGCAACATGATGAGAGAATAAACTTAAATTTGCATTAAAATATGTGCTTACAGTGATTTCAAACATTTGTCCAAGTTTCTTTCAAAATGCATGTTCCATTTATTGGGTGGGATGGTTACCACTAAAGCACACTTGGTTTTCAATTCCTTCTGGCATTTGAAATGTCGGAAAACAAAAAATCTTGCACTTGCGATATTAAACAACTTTTAAAATAAACTGGCAAATGGGTAGATGTTTGCCTGTTCAAATGTACTAAAACACTGCATGAAGACCCCTTATCTGGTTACTGTCTTAATAATAATAAATAAACAAATTTAATTTAAAAATAGCGATGTGCTGATGTCATTCATTGTTAAATTGATTTGACATAATGACGTGAATGAATGATCAAATGAAAAGTAAGAACACAGACAAACACAGATATAGACATCTACAGCCTAAACAAATCATTATATTCATAACATTTTTTATGTTCACAATAATTACACGTTCAACCTACGATTAAACAAGAAATGCAACTTCTGAGTTCTGACTAGACGATTGTCAGCTGTACGTGCAATACCATAATACATATAGTCCTATAGCCAACAAATATGAGAAGTTCACAAAATAACCTGAGCATAAATTAATATGCATAGAATATGCAAGAAAAAAACACAAAACAATACATATGAGCATTAACTCAGACAGTGACTGTTAATTAAAGTAGCAAAATACAAAAAAAAACAACAACAACAAAACAAATAGATAACTCATTCAGCTGACAAGGCTGCCATAATACAACCATTAACAATACAACACTAAAAGCAATGGTGTCATGGCCTGAAAGATTTAAAAGAAGGGCAGGAAGTTGCAGTTTTCCAACAGAGATTTATGGGTGCTCAAGAATCCAATTTTGCCCAATTATCCGCCAAAGGGCAATTTTTAGCCCAAAATTCTGTACTTTTTTCTCTGACCAAAAACAAAGTTATGACAGGCCAGAATTTACGGTGGAGCACCCCCCCCCTTTTCCTCCCCACTTAACCACTTGCTAAAGTGGAACAATATAACCATGTAATTGTAGGCGAACAGGCAACTGTCAACTTTATTGCAAGTACACAAAGAAAGGCTTTATGTGATAAACAGCTGAGCAATTATTCACAACCATTAGCCTACAACGTGCCCCTTTTATTTTTTTGAATCACTCCGTGAAACAGTGGCAAATTGTAATAATTTTTGAAATGCAACATCGTAAAAAACATGATGTGAATGACTGTAGCTTGCACATGATCTCATCTCAATACTGTAAGTGCGCTACGTTGCCAATGTTTCACGAAATTATTTGAAAAATTAAACGTGCCACGTTTATTTTCTGAGACACGGTGCATATCACAGTTTAAAATCAACAACAGTGGACATCACGTTCTCTGACTGCTCCCAAAAAGACTGTACACAAAACATCAACGCCCATTGTAAATCTGTACGATGCTCAATCGCAGAGTTCCATAGTAGTTTTTATTGGCGGAATCAGCAGCAGTAATTTAAGTAGTAGTAATAATAGCAGTAGTAGCAGTAGTAGTAGTAGCAGTAAGTTGTAACAAAAACAATTGTTGTAGTTGTTGTTGTAGTAGCATTATTATCTATTGTACAGTGGTTGGCAGCAGTCTGCAGTAGTCTATATTGGATGAACGATCAGCAGTTGTAGTTGTTGTTGTAGCTGCAGTAGTAGCAGCAGTAACAGCAGCAGTTGAAGTAGTAGTAGTAGTATTATCGTCTTTTGTAGATCCGTGTAGTAGTCAGTTGCAGTCCCAGGTATATTTTATTGGCTGCAGTTGTATTAGATGTAGTAAAAGTAGTAGTAGTAGTAGCAGTAGTAGTAGTCATTGTAGCAGCAGCAGCAGCAGCAGCAGCAGCAGCAGTAGCAGTAGTAATAGTAGTATCAGCACCAGCAACAACCACCGTTGTAGTAGTAGTAGTTGTTGTTGTAGTATTATTGTCTATTATAAATCTGTACAGTGCTTGATTGCAGTAAATTGCACTTCTTATTGGACAAAATAGTCGTTTTAGTAGTAGTAATGGTAGCAACAGTAGTATGGTGGTGGTGGTGGTGG
>Ga0209367_1009304_pt1 | contig 13350 bp, 5 predicted proteins | sample WorMetLIZISLAND2_FD_187412 | JGI IMG/M metagenome (GOLD analysis project Ga0209367, IMG submission 187412) | Marine gutless worms symbiont microbial communities from Max Planck institute for Marine Microbiology, Germany - Olavius geniculatus... ... | reverse complement strand
ACCCTCCGTGGGACGGTAAAATGAGTAGTAACTCATTTACATGGGTTACGGAAGGTGGGGACCTTGGTACAGCTGACTGGGGTTGCCTAGCCGGCCGCTGCGCCAGCCTGTGTCTGCAGGCTGCACGTGGTGGCCGTGCGCCTGGCGGCTCGGGTTAGTGACGAAAAGCGCATTAGAGGCGTTGTACGCGAGATGCGCTATACAAATTGACACCTTTACCTTTACCTTTTTACTTTTATCCGTTGCCACTTCTAGGATTAGGTCGAGATCAGGCAGACTGGCACGATAGAACTATAATATTCACAAAGACTGATAACTCACTGTCATTGCGTTTATAATGATGTGCAGTTTATTTGTATATACCAACGATGCTATTGCTCATCTATTGCTGACGCTAATCTAGTCTGTGTATTAATGAATTAGACTACTTTTTACGCGCGATAGCAGAATGCTTCGCGCGTCTTAGCCGTCGTCTAGACGTCCTTCCGTCTGTCAGTCCGTCCGTCCGTCACACCATGGCACTGTATCAAAACGGTCCAAGCTAAAATAACAAAATCTTCACAACGGGCTGCCTCAAGCTCTCTAGTTTTTCGTGACAAAATTTCGTGCTCCTGGGTGCGGGGGTTTCCCTCGAACAAGGGCGTCAAAAAGGGGTACCACCATATAAAGACGTTATTTTGCCGTTATTGGCTCGTATAGTGCGAAAACGGTTGGAGATACGTACAGAACTACAGACATGTTGTTTACCATAACAAGCACTGGCGACAGGCTTTTCTTAGATTTATCAACATCGATGACCTTGAACAACCTTGAACCCCCCAAAAGGGGTTTTTAGTGAATTTTTCGCAATTTTTGGATGCAACGCACATTTCAACACTGAATTGCGACGAAATGGCTGGAGATAGACCAAGACAACCTGCGCATGAAATTTTCAGCACTCAACGTAGATTTTAACAGTCCAAGTTCCGACCCCCTAGGTTCAAGGAGGCCGGCGCAGGCGGGCGTCAAAGACAGCTATTTCCTAAAAAGTGGTTGCTTCACCGCAATTATCTCGTGTAGCGTGAAAACGATTGCAGATAGGTACATACATGCTGCTTATCACAACAAGCAATGTGACAAGCTTTTTATTGCTGTCAATGTCGATGACCTTGAACCCCCAAAATAGGTTTTTAGTGATCTTTTGCAATTTCCGGCTGCGACACACATTTTAAGAATAAATTGCGCCGAAATGGCTGTAGATGAACCTGGACAACCTGCGTGTGACATTTTTAGCATAGAACGTACATTTTTAAGAATCTAAGTTTCGATCTCTTAAATTCAAGGATTCTTTTGACGGAGGCCTCAAATTTAAGTACTCTTTCAAGATGCATTAATATCTTATTGCTGCAGGCCTACACTGACTGCGAAAGTGGCAGGACCACTGCTATCGCGCGTCACGTGAGCTTTTCTCAAATTACTCGTTGATGTTCAATATACTACTCGCTACCACACACAATTACTGCAGATGTTATCCACTGGTATTTGATCAAACTTACAATAAAAATAACGGAACACAGCAGCTATTGCCACATCATTTAGCCAGCTTCATTTGTCATGGGTATATAGGCCTACTTTTTGGGTCCCCAGAAACCTCCTGAAATTGCTGTAGATGATTTTTACATACACTGCACTTTTGACCCTTGACAAACAACACTGACGTGACAAATCAAAGTACAACTGCCCGTGTCATCTTCCTGCAGTTTCTGGAAATGTCCGCCTCTTCCATTTGTCATCTTAATCAAAATGTTCACGTCATCATATTTTCCGCATAAAAACCAACAAATAGTTTGATTGTGGAAGATGGCACAAATATATCACTGGCAGCGTAGCAAAATAATGACAAAGATTACTATAATTACCCAAGATGTGACAGTTTTGTTGTGAACATAAATCATCATTATTAAATATCACTTCCGACTTAAAAATGTTGGCCCGGTGCCATCATATCATGCGGCCGTCCACCTAGCGTTGCTATGCACATAGGCACTTACTTACTTTGAATTTTAACTGAAATCCACTTGTACAGTGCTACCGAGAGATATGTGTCATTATTTCTAGCGCTAGAGGTTTATGACGTCTGGTAAACTTGATGTTTAACCTTTTGAAACTTTTGAAACTTGGCAAACCAGTTACTCTTGCTGCGAGTAACGTTCACACCAATTTTGATTCTTCTGCACATTCTGTTCACAAGTTCGTAGCCGGTGCATGATGCACAGACAGACAGACCCTTACTGTTGACTATCAGGACGGCCAGATAAGTCACCAATCAGCGGTACAGCGGGTTAAAAAAGTAGGCGAGGCAAAAAGCTGCAATTTTTTAAAATAGACACTGAAAATTTCAGACAGAATTTTGACGGACGGCTGCAGATATCCAACATGGTGCTCGAAGCTTCAATCTTGCCACTAACCGTCTCCAAAAAGCGGCAAATTTTGCGTTTTTGAAAGAAAATTTTCCGACAACAATAACACTTTGCAACAGCCCAAAATTTAGGGAGGGGGTAACTACCCACCCTGCTCCCCCTTCAACGACGCCAACGTCACCAATGCATCGATAGATAATCAGACATACGTTCTCGCAAAAAAAAGAAACAGCCTAAATAAAAAAAGAATCCAACTGCTCCATATGAAAAGCCGCAGCAAGTTGGAACAGTCACTCGGATACAATGACGATCTTAAGACATAGCTGGCTGGCAGTGTTTGACTGATCCCAATCAATAATGCACAACAACGACATTGTGGATTACAAACAAGAAATCTGAGCTAATGCTCATGAGACACGCGAGAGCCTATAACAGTTCCTGTTCGCAAATAATCTCAGTATATCTCCATCCATTTCGTTGCAATTCACTCTTCCGCAGCCGAAAATGGCAAAAAAAATCACAAAAAACTCCTATTTTTAAAGTTCAAGGTCATTCAATGTCATCAATATTGATACTATTAAAAAGTACGTCATCAGTGCTTGTTATGATAAATAACACGTCTGTGCCTATCTGCAACCGTTTTCACGACAGACAAGCCAACAGCGGAAAAATAACCACTTTTTGGAGAGGTACCCTTGTTTGACACCCGCGAGCGCAGGCCTCCTTGAACGTACTGTGTCCGGACTTTAAAGTGAAGGCTACAGTTAATGACGAAAATTTCATGTGTATTCATTTCATTTCACTTCATTTCATCTTGGTCTATGTCTTGCCGTTTCGGCGAAATTTACTTTTGAAATGTGTGTCGCAGCCTGAAATCGCGAAAAATTCACCAAAACTCCCTATTTTGGAAGTTCAAGGTCATTTAAGGTCATCGATGTTGACATTTTTAAGAAGCTCGTCTCCAGTGATTGTTATGATAAGCAGAATATCTGTGCCTATCTTCAACCATTTTTTACGCTAAACGAGCTAATAGCGGAAAAATAACGTTGTTTTAGGTGATGCCCCCTAGTGTCGCTTCCTCGTTCGTGGGAACCCCTTGGCTCAGCGGCATGAAATTTGGTCTCGAACTACTAGAGATAGTCTAGAGGCTATCATATGGCAGAAACCGAAGTCTCTATCTCACCTGGGCTTGAATCAGTACCGGGTTGTGACAGACGGACAAACAAAATTACCATAGCTAATACGCTCTCGTGCGTAAAAATAAGCAGGGAGAAAGGAGTTGCAATTTTGTGAAAGACAGCTGTGAATTTCCAACAGAGGAGATGGTAGGTGCTCAAAATGTTACGTTTACCATTAAATGTCCAAAAATGGGGGATATTAGCCCCAAATTTTTATTATTTTTGAAAGAAAATTATCTTTGAACAGACTAAATTTTTTTGGAGATAAGAGGGCGAGTGCCCCCTGCCATGATGCCACCAGTGCACGGAATGCTTGCTGTCAAAGGAAATGATGCCGAGATGCTGAGTCATGTTAGCGGACTGTCAACAACAGTGTAGGTAAACTGCAGAGAGACGAACGCTTCTCGACGCAACTCTTCTAACTGCAACAAAATTCACGCGGAAACACTCAATATTATGCATTTATTCTACAGAATTCCAATATGGACAGACAAATAGCTATATCTATGCGCTAGTCGAGCTATCGTACCATAATTGCTGCACATGTCAAAAATCTAACGAAAAAACTGCTATATTACAAGAACTTCAAAGAGATGATCTGAATACATCAAAAGTACAGTTCTATTTATGTTCACTGATGACTAATTTGGTCTAAATATGTCACGAATTCTACCACAAGAACAAGATCTCTTAGCAAACCATAACTACTGTAGCAATTACAACTATACTACAATAACAACAACTACTATTACTATTATTACTATGACCACTACCATTATTGCTAATCACGACTTGTTTGTTATAGCAGCTGCTTGATTTGTGAACTAGAAATTTCAGGCCTTCTGTTTCTCTTTATGTCTATTATGTTTGCTTTACTGCATGGTGAGTATACAATACATCGGGCTAGATTTTATAATAGATAAATAAATTAGTACTACTACTATTTCCTGAGATGTTAACCATTTCACCCAAAAACTGTTTAGCAACGATGCAGCAAACAAACTAGACATCTGACAAACTTCGAAGAGAAATCGGCTGAGCACATCGTAATAGCTGTTACACTGCCAGGTTTCATTGTGCGTTCCATCGGTAAAGAAAGCCAGTCTCTTCATACGACTACCCGACATCTGCCCTTCAAACAAACACGCGTCCAAACTGCAGTGGCAACAACTGCAAAGAAACACTCAACTAAAGGCTATGATTCATAATCACTCACAACATATGGCCGCTATGGCACCAAATAAATGTTTTGTCGGATTAACTGATGACTAACAATGGCCAAATAAAAATTAACAGCAAACCCTTCCCAGTGCATAAAACTCCCAAAAATGGAAAATATGCCTAATGTTTTACTTTAAATTTTCACTGAAACGTTACTCCATAGTGATAGTAGACGACATCTTCTGTGATTGCTGACGAAAAATAATCTAGCGCCCTTCCTGCAGCTTACTCAACAATATAAAGAGCACACTTCTTTGAAATTACAAGCACACTTTAAAGGTCCATGGACACCAAAATTAACATAATACTTTATCCATTTTCGTACAACTGCATAATTTCCTGATAATTTTGACAGTAATGTCGGCGCCCAACGTTTTGTCAGCATGGAGAAACTTGCATTTGAAGTGGACGATTTACTGACATGATGTAAAAAACGTGACGCCATCTTGGCCAGGCTACACAACCGGTTACGTCATCAGCGCGGCCCATCAACATCATGAATAATTAATGGCCTAGCCTTATCTAATGACGACACTGGCTAGGCAATTAATATTCATGATGTTTATGGGCTAGACTGATAACGTCAGCGGTTGTGCTTGTGCCTTGATTTTTTTGCATAACATAACGTAAGGGCCATATTTTCGTCACAATCAGGCATTAATTTCCAAAGCTGGTATGCAAGGTAAAATGTCTAATTAACCCATTACTGCATGACTTATTTTATAGTTTGCCGTCCAACTAGGTGTCCCATTTTTGGGACGCTATGCACGAATGGGTTAAACAGATAAAATGTCGTGACACAATTATTTCGTAGACTGACCTCTAGTGTACATATATAGCAAGTCGCGGTATACAATAGTGGCTCGCAGCACGGGAGACGCCTCGTGTGTGCGACTGCACGCTCCTTCGTGGCCGGGGGACCGGAGCCTCAGGAAGGTGGCGGGCTTGGTCAAGCCCAGACCGTAATGGTCTAAAGATGCCTACGGCACCAAAGCCCCGATGAAGCGCCGGCGTGCGTGGAGGGGACAGTGGCCACAAAAGAGCAATTTTGCTTCGTTGTATAATACTTGCCATATTTTTGTCCAGTATTAACCCGTAGCACGAAGCAAATGAATTGTAGTAGATAGTGTATTTAACGCTGCATATGCACTGATAGTTGCTTACGAGCTACATCAATTGAGCAAGTGAGTTTGGCCGTGGCTATGGAGTGGACCTTTAAGTTACTACTTCAGGCTTCTTTAACAGCTGCCCTTAAATTTTAACTTGTCTAAAATATTCCAGTTGAAAAATTGGCTTTCAAAAATGGAAATCTGGGGGTTGAAAGTTCATCATTGTAAGCGAATTAAGGGACAAAATTAAAATTTTCAACACCCATACCTAAGTGTTGAAAATTTGCAGCTGTATATATGTTGCATTGATTGCAACTTCCTGCTGCAACGTTTTTAACCCACAACACCACTGTGTGTATGCTAGCTAACACTGTATGAATTCACTACTAAAACTCTACCCAACTACCACTCGATGTGTTAATGTTCTGGCATCAGGGTTTATAAATATGGTACCTAAAAATCTGAAAAAAACAACCCATATCAACGAACCTCATAGAGCCATCGCATCACACGAGGTGGTAATAGGTCGTCTTGCAAGCCACATATAAACAGCGATGGAACTGTGACCCTCTGTATAAGCTTCCGTGACTGAAACTACCAAAAACACACACAAGACTGATATCACACATGATGTATCAAGCTTGCTGTAGCATATAGGAAACAAGAAAGTTAGCTAAGGCTACAGTGCTTTTTTGTGTAATTAGTCATTTCACAAAGTACCTTCTGATTGCATGCAATGCATGCTTGTTTACTTGTTTAAATTATCATTCCAAGCAGCTTATTTACAACTACGACTACGTTCAGCCGCCTCTGTCACTTGTACTGTACCGAGGACAAGGACACGGCTCGGTGACAGATCATTCGCCGTCGCCGGCCCATGAGTCTGGAACAGTTTGCCGGCTGCACTGCGAGCCGTAGAGGACTACGAACAGTTCAAAGTGCAACTAAAGACACATTTGTTTGACTGATTGAAGCTGCGGCGCCTAGTGACTTCTGCTTTTAGGCGCCGTGTATAAATCCGCTTTATTATTATTATTATTATTAACGTGGATCTCAATGCCAAGAGTTTAGCATGAATGTCAGTTGACTGTGTCCGTACTTGCCTATTGCTGTCATCAAACGTGCCTTACAGAAATAAGTATTCTTAGGTCACTAGCGTACACATTGCACAAGAGGTTTTCTTCACAATGATAAAAATCGACGATTTTCGGCTACTTACTTGAATATGCCCACAGGCCCCACTGGTCCACCCAACTGTCTTAACTAATACCAGAGACTACCACTTTCGGTTTCAGCCAGACAACTTTATCAGTTATTCAAGGTATAAGTAAGCAAAGACATTTTGAGACGAGGTAGCAGTAACATCTTACTGACCTTACATCTTACTGGTGGGCTTTCTCCCACCTAACCATCAGTATCAGACATTAAAGAAATAAATATCAACAACATTAAAGACACAGCAATAAAACAATACAAACCTTGTAACGCAGCTTAAATGAGTGTTTGATTGAAGATAAATAAATTTCACAAACACGAAATCTGTGCTAATTATCATGAGATGCACGAGAGCCTACAGCAGTTCCTCTTCACAGGTAGTCTTGGTCTATTTTCATCCATTTCATCGTAACTCACTCTTCTGCAGCCAAAAATAACAAAAAACACTAAAACAATTATTTTTGGGATTGAAGGTCATTGAAGGTCATAGATGTTGATACCAAAAAGCACGTCACCGGTGCTTGTTATGATAAGCAGCATGACTGTACCTATCTGCAACCGCTTTCCGCTAGACAAGCCAATAACAAAAATACCCACTTTTTAGGAGGTACACCTTTTTGATGCCTTAAACATAAAGGTCAAGATGTGGACTGCTAAAATCTACATTCAATGGCGAATATTTCATACACAGGTTGTCTTGGTTTGTCTCCAGCCGTTTTGGTGCAATTCACTCTTGAAATGTGTGTCGCAGCCCAAAATTGTAAAAAAATTCTCTAAAACCCTCTATTTTGGGGATTTAAGGTCATTCAAAGTCATCGACGTTGACATTCCTAAGAAGCTCGTCGCCAGTGCTTATTATAATAAGCAGCATGGCTGTCCATATCGGCAAACCATTTTCACGCTAGACGAGAACCCCTCTTTCGTCCCCTCGTTCGTGGAGAGCCCCGTCACCAAGTGGCATGAAATTTTGTCTCAAAATACTATAGACTCCAGGAAAAACCCAGTCTTTATCTCACTTAGACTTGAATCGGTAGTGGGTCAGAACAAACGGACGGACAGAATTACCATAGCTAATATGCGCTATAACTCGATCGATCTCGCGCGCGTAAAAATGTAATATTATCTATCTTTCATTGTTGGCTGGGCATGAGCAACTGCTATCATCCAGTGAAATCACAGCTTTAATTGCCCATCTCCGATATTTTCCAAAAGATCTGAACCACAAGTCATTGCAGCAATAACAACAGTTTGTAGTTAAACAACAGATACTTCTCGCTGGCCACAAACCTGATTTTTGTAGCACCAATCGGGCAGATATTGAAGAATGTGCAAGCGAAACATTGACTGAATCATGTTCGGTATAGAAGTAAAAGTGTTTTCAACAATGACTGCTGCAAGACGCGCAGCATAGCTTGACTCGCTACACAGCCGCAGTGCCACGGCGCCACCTAGGGAACGACCGAATACGATCACTTTCTGATGGCAAATGTCCGATCGAGAAAACACATAGTCAAGAGCAGCACGGCCATCCATGTAGAAACCTGACACAGCAACAGACATACCGGCAGTCAACACGCAGTGGCAAATGCCATCATTGCAATTTATAGCTGATTGTAAAATTCTTCTCGTGAAAAATGTGCATCCAAAAAATTTGTAGCTCTCTGTTGGAAAACTGCAACTTCCTATCCCCAACCTTCGAACACACAATGCTATGGATAACGGACAGTTGGTAGCGTGGCGTAGTTGGTAACGCGTTTCGGCTGAAACGAAGTTACTCTACGCCGGGCCCGGTTAGTACTGCAAGGAGTGACTGCCTGCAGGCAGGTAAACCATCTCGGTGCAAAGCCTGCCAGCTAGGTCGACTCAGCCTTCTACCCTCCGTGGGACGGCAAAATGAGTAGTAACTCATTTACATGGGTTACGGAAGGTGTGGACCTTGGTACAGCTGACTGGGGTTGCCTAGCCGGCCGCTGCGCCAGCCTGTGTCTGCAGGCTGCACACGGTGGCCGTGCGAAAGGCGGCTCTGGTTGATGACGAAAGCGCTTTAGAGGCGTGCGCATGTTCGTGACGATACGCTATACAAATTGACGACCTTTACCTTTACCTTTACTTAGATGATGCTAACTGCAACAAGCTGTGGAGGACATGCATTGGCGGTGGCAAGTTCACTGTTGCCGCAGTCAAACCTTCAAACAATGATGACAGTAAACAATACAAGACTAGAGTGTCTGCTGCTGTAGCCATTTCCTTCAAAAGTACTAGAGCAAATACTACACAATGCATGGACTTTCAGAACGCAGATGCCTGATATTAAATTCAATTTATTCCAATGACAAAATTTCTTCACTCTCAGCAAATGTCAGCAATCCCTGTCCCCTTTCACTCGAAGACCTAAAACCTCCTTCCAATGGCCATCCACAACCAAACTGCAAAATGTTTGATCCAAATTAATATTTACAGTTTTGCACAAACATTTGCTAGAGGGCGTAACCTCGCGCATCAGCTACTGTCTGAAACGCTGTAAGCACGCATTTTAAAGAAGTGCTCCTCTTTGATGCTCCTTAAACATAGGGGGTCGCGAATTGGACCGTTGAAATCTATGTTTAATGCTGAAAATTTCATATGCAGGTTGTCCTGGTCTGTCTCTGGTGATTATGACACATTTCGCTTTTGAAATGTGTCTTGCAGCCCAGAATCGACAAAAATCCACAGAAACCTCTATTTTAGTGTTCAAGGTCATCCAAGGTCATTGCTGTCAATGTCAATCGAAAGCATATGTACGACTTTCTATTAATGATTAACAGAAACCTAGGCTGTATCTTGCACCATTTTCTGAGAATTATTAAACAAAAATCGTAAATTTTTCCTACCCCCCTCTAACTTAGCACCCTCACTCGGGATGACTCTTTTCGAATTTATGGAAAAGCTTTACTGATTCTGAAACTAGAGTCTTCCAGGCAGCGGACAGTGAAGATTCGGTGATCCTAGCTTGCACCGTTTTACGCGCGAGAGTTAGCTAGTTAGCTATAGCGCGTATTAGCTAGGCCTATGGCAATTCTGTCTGTCCGTCTGTCACGACCCGGTACCGTTCCAAGACCAGGTGAGATAGGGACTTTCGGTTTAAACCATATGATAGCTCAGTGTCTCGAGTATTTCGTAACAAAATTTCATGCCACTGGGTGAAGGGGGTCCCCACGAACGAGAAAGCAAAAAAGAGGCACACCGTTAAAAATGGCGTTATTCCACCGTTATTGGCTCGTCTAACGTGAAAATGGTTGCAGTTAGACAGAGACAATAACATGCTGCTTATCACAACAAGCACTGGCAACGAGCTTCTTATTAATGTCAATATCGATGACCTTGAATGACCATGAACCCCCAAAATAGGGGGTTTTAGTGAATTTTTCGCAATTTCGGACTGCGACACACATTTCAGGAGTGAAATGCACCGAAATGGCTGGAGATTAGACCAAGACAACCTGCAAATGAAATTTTCAGCATTGAATGTAGATTTTAGCAATCCAAGTCCGGACCCTCTAGGTTAAAAAGGCCTGTGCGCGCAGGTGTCAAAGAGGAGTACTCTTTAAAAAGTGGTTATTTATCCGCTTTTGGCTTGTCTAGCGTGAAAATGGTTGTAGATAAGCACGAACATGCTGCTTAACGTAACAAGCACTGGCGACGAGTTTCTTTGGAATGTCAACATTAAAGACGTTGATGGCCTTGAACCCTAAAATAGGGGGTTTTAGTGATTTTTTGGCGTTTTTGGGCTGCAAAAGAGTGAAATGCAACGAAATGGATGGAGATAGACCAAGATTACCCGCGAACAGGAACTGCTATAGGCTCTCGCGCGTCTTATGAGCATTAGCTCAGATTTCTTATTGACTGATTCACCCGTGTGACAGACGGACAGACGAAATTGCGATGGCTAAGACGCGCTATAGCAGTACCTGCTGTCGTGTGTAAAAACCTTCTTCTGATGGTCGTCCACGACTTTTGCCATAGCCGCGATACTCCACCAGAAGTAAGTTGACGTTACAGCAGTTGTAAACAAGCAGAGCATTCGGCAGGCGATGTCCGATGTTGCCCGCATTTCCGTGAAACCACACGAAGGTCGACGCAGTGGCCGCAAGGTGTGGTGGCTGGCGAATGAACTGAACATGTATCTGTGTGCCGTCATGTGACCTTATTGAGATGTTCTCATACTGAAGTCTGTATAATGACGGTGAACACACGTAGAGGCGTGATGCCGCTGGCTGCTCTGGGCGGAACACCAACATATCTTGAGCATTGTACAGCACACCTGAGAACCGCAAATGAAAGTGTGGAAACATACTAAAAATATATCAAAAATATCAATGACGTGATACCTCGTTTAACCAATCAGTTTGTTTACAAGAAAACTTTTTGAAGCTAACAGATGTCCTTAAGGTTTTATACAAATGTAAATGCAAAAGTAGACCATAGTAAGAATAACAATATAAGAGTACACTAGACCACTGACATAGCTACTACAGAATCTAATCATCTGCTCAGATTCAGTGTTAACACTGAGTAACATCATTAGGCCTATCAGTCCACACACAGCTAGCATACTATGAAAATCAACTCTGTTCCCTTACAAAATTTATCTGATGCTGTGAAACAGGAGTATAGCACAAAGAAACTGGCCATAGCTCTATTTCAACAAATTGATTGATTAAAAATCAGATTATAAATGAGCACAGGCATGAGAACAGAAAGTTGGTCAAAGCTGCAACTGCCAAATTCGCAATAAAGCACAGACAGAAAGGGGCCTATTCGCATTTATTCACCGGTTGCACTGAGTACAATAACTAACACAAATGCAAATAGTCTAAAGTCTGTAATGCAGCTCACCCAGTAGAGCAGTGATCAGGGCACAGAGCAGGAAAACGCTACCATAGTACAAGAACAACAGCAGAAATATCAACATCGCTGATCCTGACAAACTCATATAGAACACAGCAAACGATGTTAATGTGTCATAAATGCTCAGAGTGAGTCGAGATGGTACGAACGAACGATGAGACTGCATTTTATCTGCATCCGGCAAACTGTTGTCAGTCCGTGAGTTCAGTTTATCACATTCATTGCTCGATACACTCATTTCAACGCAGACATGCAGAGTTTTCCAGCTAAAATAACAATGGGCGACGACTTTTGCTAAGTTTGGTCTAATTAGGTACCTAGAAACTACCTACTTAGATCAAAGTTTAGCCAAACTAACTTCGCTAAAGTCGGTTCGATTTGCACGTATAGCCTACTGCCTACGTTGTCAGCTGTGATCTATCTGTGTGCCATGGCTATGGAAGAGAGAGCTTTAGTCTTAAGGCTGAACTTTCGCTTTAACTTATGTTAGCTGAACGAAAACATGGCGACGATTTACAATAGGCCTACATGTGCGTATAGTTTAGTAAGTTAAAGCAGTTTGTGTTAAAAAAATAAACACCGTAATGACTTCACAATGACGTAATTCGTTACGTAACACGTATAGGCTGCGTTCATAAACTTGCACTGGGTAATCCGGTTATGACCCAGCCGTTCACAAACAAATAACCGAAATTGGGTTGATAGTTTAAGAACGCTCGGTTCTCTACCCGGATCGCTAACCGAACGACCCTGCTCGCTATCGTCTGGTTATAGATGACGTCATCGTTTGTTGTCGGCAATGAGGCCGATTATTGTCTGTCCAATGCTACGCATAGTATTGGACAGAGTAGGCCTATAAAATCACCTGAGTGTCCGTGCGTCCAACATTTCTTAAGCCAACTTTCTTCCACCTTCTTTTTCCCTTTCCCTTTTCCTTCCCCTTCCCCTTTCCTTCCCTTTTCCTTGATTTTTTTCTTCCCCTTTTCCCTTTCCCTTCCCCTTTCCTTTTCCGCTTCCTCTTCGCTTTACCTTCCGCTTCCCCTTTCCTTTACCTACTCTTCCCACTTCCCTTCCCCTTTCCCTGATGACAAATTTTTGAAGTTTTACAGCTGCAGCCACAAAAATGTGCAAAGCGATCGCATTTACGTGTCTGTGGGGATTCTACTCTCTCGTCTATTATCCTGGTTTGGCATTCACGGCACTGTCTTAAACTGATTCAAATCATACTTGTCATCTCGCTCTTTCCGTGTCCGCTGCTCTGGTAGTCTGTCTTCCCCACATGGTTCTCTCTATGGTGTACCTCAAGGCTCTGTTCTTGGTCCTTTACTATTCATCCTGTAT
>Ga0209367_1009303_pt1 | contig 13351 bp, 9 predicted proteins | sample WorMetLIZISLAND2_FD_187412 | JGI IMG/M metagenome (GOLD analysis project Ga0209367, IMG submission 187412) | Marine gutless worms symbiont microbial communities from Max Planck institute for Marine Microbiology, Germany - Olavius geniculatus... ... | reverse complement strand
ATATTTGCTTATCACCAAATACCATCGTCTTTGTTTTGTCGGTGTTCATCATTAGCCCATACCTCATTGCTTCTTTATGTAGTGAATGAACTGTCCTTTCCAAGGTGCTTTCATCCTCCTCGATTAACTCATTTACATGGGTTACGGAAAATGGGGACCTTGGTACAGCTGACTGGGGTTGCCTAGCCGACCGCTGCGCCAGCCTGTGTCTGCAGGCTGCACACGGTGGCCGTGCGGCAGGCGGCTCTGGTTAATTAGAGGCATTAGAGGCGTGTTTGCGACGATGCGCTATACAAATTATTGACGACCTTTACCTTTTACCTTTTTCACACTTGTCACCTGCCAGTCTCCCACCCGACACAGCTACATACTGTCTCATCTCACCTCACCAGGCCTGCAAATTAGCCCTAAGCCACTCGCATTTAGCGGGTGACACCCGCAATGTATGACTAACCTCGTCACTCGCTCACCTGCGCAAAGTCAATCATCAGTCATCACCCGTCGACGATAAATGTTTCCGTTTAATTTGGTCCCGATTAGCTTTATTGCTGTCATGTAGGCCTATACCCGGTGTCATATTTTAAAGCTAAAATGCACAAAATTCGATTACGGCTGGGACTCCGCCCCAGACCCGCTCCCAGATGGCAGATGCTTTTAGCTACTGGATTTAAAAAGGCCTACTTCCACGGGGAGGAAAATGGAAAAGCTGGACGAAAGGGCAGAGGAGAGACGAGCGGCAAGGCACGGGACAAGAGAAGAAAAAACGGAAGGGGAAGAAAGAGGAACCTCATTGGCGGTATGATAACTTGGCAACTCTCTGTTCTTGCCAATCGTGCGGTATTGTGGCTAAACGATACGTCATAAAAAGGTCAGCGATAGTATAGCTACCGTTGGACAGTGTTTGAATTGTGAAAAATTAGCTGGGGGTTAAACTTTTCGACGGTCGAAGCCCGACCAAAATTGTGATGTAAATCGTATGTATAGGCCTATAGTTTATAGCTGATCTCCCTTGTACATAATTTGACAGTGAGTTTGGGGGGTTGAAAAAACAGTTGAGGGGTTCAATCCCCCCCTTCAACCCTTCGGCAATTCAAACACTGCCGTTGGTTAAAAGGGTAACGTGCTCCTATAGTCTGTCAATGGTAACCATGTCTTTATCTGCATCGGTTTGGCTGCAATTTTAAATACAAAGTTTCTGCCTGCATGCAACAATCCGTGCGTGCCGAATTACCGTATCGAATCTTGGCGTTGATTGTAGCGTTCGATATAGCAGCGTCATGATCGTCATGATATAGCGTGTATGGGACTGCAGTCAATTCTGGCAAATCGCTTTTTCCACGACCGGAAGTCGGACGCTGACCTTCGGATATAGAGGGTACGTCAGTTCATCTTATCGACGACTGAGCCTCTTGTTTTCGACGCGCGACAGCTAGGCGTCTATGGCACGATTGTTGTCTGTCTGTCTGTCGTCTGTCGACTGTCATGAATGTACTGTGGCTAAGCGTTAGGTCTTAAGGAACGTTTTTAGACAAGTAGTTAAAGCCATGAGTCTTAATTAAACTATAGGCATGCAAAATTTCAGCGACCTAGTACAAAGGGAACATTTTCAAAATTAAGGTTGAATGGAGAAGGTGGGAAAAATGTGCGTTTTTCAACGGAAAACTGTTGGAAACAAAAAAAGATAGATCCAAGGTTATTCCTACTAATTATCATTAACAGACAGCCGTATACGCTCTTTCAGATGAGATGGCAATCATCGACCTTGGATGACCTTGAAGGTCAGTACTGCAACAGAAACTGTATAGGCTTTAGCGCGTCTTTCCTAGACACAGCTGCGCTTATTTGTTCTGGTTTAAGTTATGGTTATATCTTTTCTTTTGTCGTCAATGAAATGTTCTATTTGCTGTCAATCAGATCAAGCGAAAGACGCCATGAAGCGTTGCATGAAATGGCGGTGTTTGCAGCATATAAATAATACTGTCAGTCAATGTTAAATGTACAAAGAAGTAAATCATATAATAAGCATCTAATAGCTGGAGGCCAGTACGTGTCATGCGCACTGCCGGTGTCACATTAAAATGCCACCCTCATGAAAAATTCCCCCGGGAGTAATAAATACAGATTTGATATGTCACCTTTTTATTAAAATATCGCCGGCCCCAAAAAAGACTTCCCATTATAGGATCGCCCCCCAAAAAGTCTAAATTGTCGGCCGGGGAAACTTTTCTGGCGGGTGATCCTATAATGGGACACCGGCGTTCAAACGGTTTAATTGCAGGACGATGTAGATGATACATCGTTTGTCAGCAACGACATGAACGATCTGCGAGCACCTGGCTAATAGCACAGACCACCGCGCTGCCCGCGCCGCCTTTTATCGCTCCAGACATAAAACAGATTCCTAGTAGGTGAGCGGAGTTACTGAACGATACAAAATACGGGCGTAAAAGTAATCCGTGGTGACACGTCACGTACAGCTTACGACTAAACCAAAGTAGACAGATAAAAGGTGCGGTTCACGCCAATTTTGGTTTCTGAATAGCTAGGCCTATCTGTTTTCGAATTTAGGAGCCCGCGCGGGACAGACAGACGGACGGTCAAGCGAACAAGACCCGCAATGCGGCCTGTTAAGACAATATTGTTGCGTATTTTTTGCGAACGCATAATTGTCGTATCGTTCATTAATCCCCTCCGCTCACCTCTAGTAGCCTGTAGATTGACGATCGATTTGCGGAAGGTCGGATGACAAAAAAAAAACTTTCGATCGCGAAGTCATCAGTTCCCGGAATTAGGCTACGAATCCGCTGCGTGTGTGGATAGGAATTTGGGGAGATCGGGACGCCTCCTGTTAATTCCTAGCAATGGCATCCATGGTGGCAGGTCGCGTGGCGAGCTATAGCAGGCACACAGACACGGTCGACTGATAACGCCACGGCACGGGCATGGGACGGGACGGGAAGGCAGGGGCACGCCTCGAGGCTCGAGGTTCGAGTCTGGGCGCCCAAGAACGACCCGAGGCGGTCAGACGGTCCCTGATAGCGCGGCCAAGACACTTAGCGGCAGCGACTGTCAAACCAACACAGCCGACTGACCGACTGCAGACTGGCGAAATGGGGCCATGAAAACGCCACGCCATGTGCGTCCAGTGGCGTAGACTATTGGAAGGCAGAAGTTTTCAAATCTAAAATTTTTGCTAAAAATATTCTGAACTGAGGCAAGTGATCGAAATTGTTGTTACCAGACCTTATGTTTTAAGGCTACAATTGCACCAAATTCGACTTCAGCTAGGTCTCCCCCAGATCCCGCTAGTTGAGCTCACAACGCTAGACCACTTGGCTGGCATTTAGAGGTTTTTTGCTTCCAAAGGAAAGAACAGAGGAGGGAAAAGGAAAAGGAAAAAAGAAGCGAACGGTAAAAAAGAAAAAGAAGAGAGCAAAAGAAAGAGGATGGGAGAGAAGGGAATGAAGAGAAAAGGAGGCGATACCCATTCCCCCCAATTCACATTTTTTTTTGCTACGCCACGCTATGCCTGTTTGTTTTCTGAACGTGTGACGTACTGACCTCGGGAACGTGCAATTTTCAATCCTCATGCCCTTCCGCATTTTCGTATGAAAAAAGTCAGAAGCGACAGCTGTCTGGTACGAGATAATAATACTGTATAATTATCACAGCGGTGCCGCAAGCAGACATACCATACGAACAACGATTTATATAATTTCATACCGCTGGCGATCATTATCCACATAGGCCTAAACTATATTTATCGTTCCTTGACTTACGCTTATTTTTACATAGCCTAATGTTACGCAACGTTGACGGATCAGCGCTCCGGCAGCCCCAACTTGCTAGTTGCAGATCCGGTTTCTTAGACTAGAGTGTCCTGTCTTGAGCAAGTCTGTCGGCTTCCGGTAGGCCTACTAAAAGATATTTTCTTCGTCATCCCTGCAGTTCATAACAAGAAATTTGAACTAATGCTCATGAGACTCGTGAAAGCCTATAGCAGTTCATGTTCGCAAACTGTCAGTCTATCTCTAACCATTTAGTCGCAGTTCATTCTTGAAGTGTGTGGCCGAAGATTAATACAACACCTTATTTTGGAAGTTCAGGGTCTTTCCAGGTCATCGATGTTGATACGACTAAAAAACTCGTCACTGGTGCTTGTTGGCAGCATGCCCATGGTGATTTGCAACCGTTTTCACGAAAGACTGGCCAATTAACAATGTTAAAATAACGACTTTTACTCGGGTACCGCTATTTGATGCTTTTTTGCGCAGGTTTCCTTGAACCTAAAAAATCTAGATTTAAATCATCAAAATCTACGTTTAATGCTAAAAATTTTATACGCAGCTTGTCCATGTTTATCTCAATTGATTTCGGCGCAATTCGCTCTTGAAATGTGTACTCTCGCAGCCCGAAATCGCCAAAAAAATCCATAAAACCCTTAGCTATTTTGGCGTTTATAGTCATCCAAGGTCATTGAATAGGGTGTTAATCGAAAGCCGGTGTACGACTTCCTATTAGTGATTAATAGTAACCTAGGCTCTATCTCGCACGGTCGCACCGTTACTGAGATACAGCGACTTATTGTCTAAAAATTGCAAATTTTTTCAACCCCTTTCTCATTTAGCGCTCTCGTTCGGTATGACCCTTTTCGAATTTATGTGAAAACTTTACGGTTTATGAAGCTAGAGTGTTTCGGGCAGCCGACGGTAAAGATTTGGTAATCTTAGCTTCTACCGTTTTTGAGTGATCCACCCGTGTGACAGACGAACAGACATACAGACGGACAGACGGACAGACAGACAGGCAAATTTGCGATGGCTAAGACGCGCTAGAGCAGTAGCTGCTTTCGCGCGCAAAAGATGGATACCCATGGCGTATTTCGTAATTTGTATCTTAACGTGCTGTTGGTGAATCTCCAAATAGCTGCAAAACTAAGTTTTGCAGTTCCGCACTGCAAACTCATATCACACCTCTGCGCCGAGTTCGCGCAACTTAACTCAAAACGATGATCGAGTCATGAGACCGAGTCGTGTGACTTGTGTCCTTGTAATATAGCCAGTTCACACATACGACCCAACTGAACTCAACTCAACCCAACTGTCGTGACTGTGGGTGACAACGCAATGGCGTCATTTGCATTGTGACGTCACGGACTACGCGTTATTTGCTAGCCCGGCTGAGCAGTTGAGTTGAGTTGTGTTCAGTCGGCGTCAGTGTGAATTGGTCATAACAATCCGTCTGACCATTTGTCAGCGTGGAACAACTTACAGCGTATTGGTATTATTGCCGCAATCGCTCGATATCGGGCTATAATGATCTTGCAAAAAAAATTTGTGAAGATGTGCCAGAAATTCAATACCGCCAATCCTGGAACCCATACGGAATTTCACTCTTTCCCATTCCCATGCACGTTTCTAATTTGCAGTAAAAATGTTGTTCTGCAAAATATTTTAAAAGGCTATTTGAGATTAACTGCATGAAAAATTGATCGAATTGTGTGGGGTTCTTTCTGACACAATTCGTATATTCTAGTTGCATCATGGTGCAATAGGTCATTATTGAAACTCGATGGAACGACCGAGTAGGTTTACAGATAGGTCTGCAATGTTACTCGGCAGTCGGCATCGTTCAGAGTCATCGGCGGACTTATTACTCGACGCACGGTGTGCACCGTTAAGTGTTCATTGTGCATAGGCCTATAATGTATATACGTCTATAAACGCGTGTCGGAGATAAAGACCAGGAAAACCAGCAACAGTGGCAGCTATTTCGGCCCGTGACGCCGGACGGGCCGGTGTGCTGTTTAGTTGGACTTGGTCGGTCGTAACAGTTTATTTAAGTGTTTTCTGCATGGCGACGCAATGTTATACAGCGGCACGAGACTTCTGGCTTCTGCGTCTCTTGACACTTGAACGCTAAGCGAGTTTATATGCGTTGTTGAGTTATTTGGCTCAAGCACCACGCGGCACCAGTACACCGCCCACCCAAGGTAATCCCTCGCACTCTAACAAGTCTTCAACGCAACGAAAAAGTTTTCCACAAGCTGAAAAATTGTAGTTGTCACTAGCTGAGTAACAAATATTGGCATAAACTTTGCGACAAAGATTTAAGTTCAATAGCTTACACTGATGTGTGTCAGAAAAACTTCATTTTTCTATTTTTGCGATGTTTTTGTCAAATTTTATCCGATTTTGGTAATTTTTGGCAGAAATATCGCTTTGAAAATTTGAAATAAACACATATACACGGACTATAATTTACGTTTCGTTTTGAATGTTCGTACTGTACCTTGTACAAACTAGCGACGCATGCAGCAGAAGTTCAGAACGCACACTGCGACGTCGGCCGCTTTCCGTTTATCTTGTCATTGTACCAGAATCTCACAATTTCTTTAAAAAGCTTATTTAAACTTTTGACATTTCAACCTTAAACAGAAAATTTACGAATCAACTTTTAACTCTACAAAACTTTTAAATTTATATAAAATTTCTATCAAAATGCGAACTTCAATGGCGCATTATCTCGCCTAGTCTGCACCAACGTGACATCAGCGGGAAAATCGACCATGTGGCGTGAACGGCTGCGCGCTTGTGTCTGCAGTGTGAAAACTGATATGGACGAGAGTTCAAACACTTGCTCTGATAATATGAACATTCCTTGACTTTTATGTGGAGACTTCACATTTGACGCTATAGGCGGCCTATGCTGTATGCCATAAAAATTGTTGCCAGATTTTACCAGGTAGGCCTACAGTACGAACGTATGAAACGAAATGTGTTGGACTGTGCGTTTGTGTTTGTTTCAAATTTTCTGGGTATGTTCCTGTTAAAAATTAACAAAATCGCAAAAAGGGTAAAGTTTTTTTAGCACCGTGTATAACTGACTTATAGCAACAAGAACAAATGTTCTACTTATACGTGACATAATAATATTGTAATGATTGTAATGATTGCAAATGTTATAAGCTACCCCGGGCCCCGCAACGTTTGGGGCTCCGCCGTCACTCAGAAATAAAAAGTGCACCAAAATGCATCATGTTGGAAAGAAAATTAAAAAAATTCTTCCCAGAGGGGCCCCGCGAGAATGTTTTCCCGGGCCCCGCTGTGGCTCTCGACGAACCTGTTCCCATAGGCCTACACGCATGGAAACAGTCGAAGACTAAAATGCAGAACGGACATCAGCTTTCTGTTTTTGTTGCATGATGTATGCTTGTAAATCTTTTTCACGTAAGATGCCAGATTCACGGAACTAAATGATAATTCACGTCATACCGACGCAAATAAATCTAATCGTACTAAACAGCTAGCCACTGTGCGTAAATAGGTTTAGTTCGCGAAAATGTCGAATCACACGAAGACGTTTTATCAGTCATTTTTTGAACTTGATCTATTTGATAACGTTATCTTATAGGTCTAGTATCATCATCATCATCATCATCAGCAGCAGCAGGATCCGTGGCATATGCACAGGTATGTATAGCTAGGTAGGCCACTGGTCTAGCCATGAGGGCACTAGGGGCACGTGCCCTTCTGGAAGCCTACCCAGCTACTGAAAAATCGGAAAACAACTTGGAGAGGTGCAAAGCTTCCTCGCCAGACCTTTCCCCTGATGGGGAGGGGACACCCCTCCACACAGCCCATCCTTCAAAATGCCTTTTACATTCAGATCCTGGCTACTCCACTGCGGTAGACGACTCGTGTTCTGACATTCTGCTCTGTGGGAGTCGGCCTTTTCGTGTTCGGCTGTAACCCCTCTGCAGATCACCCGTGTTCTTTGCTTGGGTATACCTGGTAGGGTTGGGCTGACTGCTCTACTATTCGAGCCACTTAGATTTCCAAAATCGTATATTATATTACACTGTAAATTATTTCTTTTTAATTTGATAAATCGATATAATCGGCACGTTATTTCAGCTGTTAATTTGTTCGTTATATTGTTGACACTATAGTCATGAGTATTTTGTCGGCGTTATTTGTACCTAATGCATGGTAAAATTAAAACAAAAATTGGTCGCTAAATAGTTTTTTTTAATTTTTAAGTGATAAACTTTAAATGTACTCGGATAGTTATTGTCAGATTAATATTTGGAAGTATTAACATATCTAATAATTGGCACAGCTTTTTTGCTGAGTGATCACGCAAGCGGGCAGCCGCGTCGGACAAGCAGAACTTCTGCGTATCTGATTTCTGATAAACACTGACATTTATGTGCGTGACATTCGTGGTGTCGAGTTTCAGCCTAATCATCGCACTTGCTCACGAAGTTATTAGACACTTTTTTGACTGCTGCTACATTGTGTCAGTTTACAGTAGTGCTGAAAACGCCGACAAAACAAATGAATAATGTGTTGTTTGTGGTTTTCTAAAAAAAATAATATGTTATTGTTCATTTTACAGGGAGGCCAATAAAAACTTGTCACTTTACTTTTGTATATATCTTCGCCAATTATTGACCGATATTTACGCCCGAAAGCAGCTATGCTTTCAGCGCGTCTTAGCCATCGCAATTCTGTCCGTCCGTCCGTCCGTCTGTCTGTCACACGGGTGGATCAGGCAAAAACGGTGCGAGGTAGGATCACCAAATCTTCACCATCGGCTGCCTGGAAGACTCTAGTTTCAGGAACCGTAAAGCTTTCTCATAAATTCGAAGGGAGTCACCCCGAACGAGGTCGCTAAATGAGAGGGGGGTGGTCAAAATTCGCGATTTTTGGCCAACAACTCGCTGTATCTCAGTAACGGTGCGAGATAAGGCCTAGGTTACTATTAACACCAATAGGAAATCGTATACTGGCTTTCGATTGGCGCTGAATTCAATGACCTTGGATGACCTTGAACGCCAAAATAGGGGGTTTTACGGATTTTTTGCGATATTGGGCTGCGCAAGTCTTTATCATTCACAAGGAGGCGCCACCGTCGCCAACGCCACACGCGCCTATGGCCGATGTGTATTATGGTCCTGATGGGCCGAGTCCAAGTGATATGCAATTTTCGAAACTATAACTACTGAACTGGAAATGCTACAGACTTTCGCGCGTCTCGTGAGCTTTGCTCAAATTTCTTGTCAATAATATGGTTATTGTATATCCCACTGCATTTTGAATGCGTCTCTACACAACCTTGTGAATTATAGGTGAAATATACATACATAGCGATAGAAACAAACAAACATTTTGGTCAGTGAAACAAAAACACTTCAGACCAACATTGCGGTGAATGATTCGTCTAAGTGTTCGTCTAACACAGTCTTGTGTCATACGGATCATTCACCGCAACGTTGGTTTGAAGAGTTTTTTTCGTTCACCTAAACGTTTGTTATTGTCTGCCCAATGCTATAATGAGCAGAGGCATAGTAGGAGCAGCAGCAGTTAGTGAACACATCCAACGTTCTGTACCCGACCAGTAGTAGGCCTATACTGCTCTGCCTTAGAAAAGTAAAAGGTAAAGATACGGGTCCTGCCATAGCACTTCGTACATGCGCCAGGCTCATCCATCGAATTTTGGCAATAAAACAGCAAACGTATATGTAAAATACTTACTAGTTTAAAAATGTGTGTAAGGACGATGTGATGCTATCAGTCCTCTAAAACAGCCAAAATCATTTGGGTAACCTTACATGGGGCTATGCATATGGCGTCCTTACAAACTGACTTTAGTTGGTAATCACTAACATAGTCTAAAGCCTTCTTCATTTGACGTTATTTGTCTTATTAGGCCTACTTGCCCAATGGTTACCGATTTGGCCGAACTGCCCAAAATGTGCACCGTAAAACAACAGATGTAAGCGTATAAACCTAATATAGGCTTAACTAATGTAAAAGTCTGCGTAATGACGATATGATAATCTCATTGTCTGTCCAATGCAATGCATAGCATTGGACAGAGTATAAAATCACCTTTGTGTCCCTGCGGGCGTCCGTGCGTCCGTTCAACTTTTCTTTAAGCTATCTTCCTTCCACCTTCCCCTTCTCTTTCCCTTTCCTCATTTTCCTTCCCCTTTCTCTTTTTCTTCCCCGTCACTTCCCCTTTATCTTCCCGTTCCCCTTTCCCCAGCCCTTTCCCCTTCCCCTTTTTCCTTCTTTCACTTCCTCTTTCTCTTCCGCTTCCACTTTTCTTTACCTTTTCTCCCCCTTCCCTTCTCTTTTTTTCTCCTTCCCCTATCCCTTCCCCTTTCTTTTTCCCTTTTCCCTTCTCCCTTCCCTTTTCCATTTACCGTTCCCTTCCCCTTTTACTTTCCTTTTACTTTCCCTTTCCCTTCTCCTTCCCCTTTCCCTTTCTTTTTTTCTTCTTTTTTCTGTGTCCACGTCCGTGCGTCCAACATTTGCGGCGCTATATCTCCGTAACGGTGCCAGATAGACGCATGGTCACCATGGACCACCCATAGGAAGTCGACCTACGGGAGTCAAATGGTCACGTAACTGACAATATTTATTGTTTAGTTGTAACAATAACGTAAAATGACAGTAACATTGTTGCTGCACAATTTAAAATTAAACTTTTTTTATTTTTTTTTTCTGTCTAAATAGCTCAGTGATTACATTCATACGGACACATAGTGTAAACTATCAAAGTGCATTGGACATACTCCGTGTTCGTATGAACATTATCTTGTTATCGTTAGATTTTTCTTACATTTTTATTCTGCAAGGTAGTGTGGAGACGCAATTACGATGTGGTGAAATATATAACAACCACATTATTGCAACTTGTCCGCAGAGTGTGCCGGCAAATGAATTTTGAAAATCTGTCAAAAATTGACAAAGATATAGACAAAAGTAAAGTAGCACGTTTTTATTGGCCCACGGTGTATGTTAGATTGTTCAATGAATAATTTATTAGTAACTCATAACTAATAGTTATAGTGACACAGTCAGAACAATAGTCATATCGATTTAACCAAAAATTTCGTTGAAATCTTGAAGAACATTTTTACAAAATAATGTTTATCCATACACAACGGCACAGTCAATTCACAACAATAAAAGCACCGTGTTTTTATGTTAAAACACACAATTTTAGCAAGTAAATATATTCAGCAAAATAACAAAATTTTACTAAAACACTCTAATACCTGACACTATTATGATATTTTTAATGACGACGACGACGACGACGGTAAAATATTGCATAAAAATTAAATTACACAAGACAATTTTTAACTGTACACAACAATTTAAATACAATTAACTCAACTATTTTATCGTATTTGCAAAAATATACACAAAATTATATATAAGAAACTTTAAAGTGATATCACTCGTTAAGGCCATGATTAAATGAAAAATAAAATATACCTATGTGCAAAATGCTGCACAACTTTAAAAATTTAAACTCTCCTTTTTCACTAGGGTCCAACACTTTGATTTAATACATAGTGGGCCCTAAAAACGCAGCACTGTATTTTTGTCTATATCTTTGCCAATTATTGACTGATATTCAAAATTTTTCCACTGGCACACTCTGCGGACAATTTGCAATAATGTTATTATTAGGCCTATATATCTCACCACACCGTAAATGCGTTTCTACGCTACCTTGTGAAATATAAATGTAAGCAAAAACTAACGAAAATAACAAAAATTTACGTAAACCAAAAAAACACTTCAGATTAATATTGCGATAAACGATCCATATGACACTAGACTGTGTTAAACTCACACAGTTTAGTGTCATACAGACCATCTATCAATATGTTAGTATGAAGCGTTTTTTTCAATTTTACCAAAAGGTTTGTTTGTTATTATCGTTATATATGCATATTTTATTGATATTTTACAAGCTAGAGTAGAGACGCATTTACGGCGTGGTAAAATATGTAATAATTGTGTTTTTGCAAATTGTCTGCAGAGTAAACCAATAAAAGAATTTTGAAAATTGGTCAATAGTTGGCAAAGATATAGACAAAAGTAAACTGCCACGTTTTTTCTGGCCCACGCTGTACAATGTAGGCCTTATCTGCCAAATAGCACGTAAATCATCGAACGGTTTAAACAGAGTGTAGTACAAATGTGACAAACAGACGCCTCAGATTCGGCGAGTTTTTTTCGCAGACATCGTGCACTTTATAAATCTATTTACTTACTTACTTACTTACAGACAGACCACGCTACGAAAAAAATGTGCAGCAATATGAAAAATCGCCAGCACTGCCAGAGCAATATATTATTCCATCTGTATAATACAAGGAATTTATCAAAACAATTGCTACGTTGCATGCATTACCTGTTCTTAGCACCGTGAACAATGAATCCTATAAGTAGCACGATGCAACAAAACGATTCTACGCGAAGAGAAAAAAACTGAATTGGGACGAATTGGATATCTGGTAACACACTGCGACGGCAACACATTTTGCATACGGCTCAATATCATTATAGGCCTACTAACCAAGCTAACCGATGGGCACAAAACGGCTTTGTTGATATAAAACAAACTGTCAAACCAAGCGGCCGCTAAGTAACTCAAACTTCAATTCGAATCTCTTCTTTGTGCAGCTCGTGTAGTTGCCAGTGGCGTACGTCGTAGCAGGTGGTGCTCTCTCCCCTAATAAAATTTTGGCTTGTTGGGAAATTTTCTTCCGAAAATACAATATCGAAGGCTACCAATCCTTCATTTTGGGAGAATTGCGAGGCAAAACTGCAATTTTGAAGACTCGTGATCACTGTGTCAAAAAATTGCAATTACCTACCCCCCCCCGATGATCGCCCGCTATATAGGGCGAGGGCAACATAACTAAGGGCCCCTATAGTTACGGCGAACCGTCACCGTTTTAGCTACGTCATCTAAGTTGTTATTAAACGGGTTTGGTTACTATGAGTAGGCTTAGGGTTAAGGTTATGGTCAGTAAGTCAGGGTTAGAGCCAGTTTTAGTTAGAAAACGGCTACGTGAAACAGCCACTACATAGAAGTTTTGCTACATGGCACCGGCGGCCCTTAGCTATGGAGCGAGTATGCCCCCTGCTTTTTAATTTCTCTCGACACCGCTGATTGTGTATAGGTTAGATCACAGTTTGGAGTGGGTAAGTGAGTACGCAGTACATACTTTTATCACTTCCGACAGTGATCTAACCTACATAGACTGCGATCAGGTCGCATAGACTGCGTCGTCGTTTGCTTTATGCCGTAGACTGCAGCCCTACGTTCTGAAAACAGTTCTAGTGTGAGGTCAGCCGTGGTCTAAAGTCAGCAGTAGGTGTGTCTGGCGACCGAGCCGAATTCAGTGATACTCGGCAGAAACTGGGGAACTGTCGAAGAGGAAGAGTCACCAATCCCCGCCTCTACCCCGGGCTGTATCTGCTGCGATATGATTGGCTGAGACAACTGCTGTTGCAGGTGCCCCCCTCCCAAGGAC
>Ga0209367_1009302_pt1 | contig 13352 bp, 16 predicted proteins | sample WorMetLIZISLAND2_FD_187412 | JGI IMG/M metagenome (GOLD analysis project Ga0209367, IMG submission 187412) | Marine gutless worms symbiont microbial communities from Max Planck institute for Marine Microbiology, Germany - Olavius geniculatus... ... | reverse complement strand
GCGCAAAAGAGCGGATAATCACTCTGAATTTGGCTTCCGAAAGGTGTGAACGCCTGAAATACCTGTTTTTCCCTTGCATAACATAACCTTAGCATGCTCTCGCAGTGGCTAAAGTTATCTAGACCCTTTGCATCTATCTCGTAGGGTGGGCTGTGCCCACCAAATGTGCCTGGATGGTGGGCACAGCCCACCCTACGGGTTTGAGAATGAAAAATGAGGTGAAACCCTGTACCAGGTCGTGTTGACATTCATAACCGACTAAATTGAATCACCCTCACCCTTTACCCCGCACCTATCGCCGGTAGCTCCAGCAGCATCTCTACTGGCTCCCCCCCAGCGATAGGTGCGGGGCAAGCCCCTCTCCCTCCAGGAGGGAGTCGCAAAAGCCCCCGGCCGGGAGCACCGCCTTCCAGGCGGCAGGCATCGCCGAGGCACCGATCCGGGGATACCGCCTTGCCCTCCCACCGGTCGGCACCCGCGGATGCCGGCGCTCCCAGGGGGTTTGGGGGAGGGAACATAGGGCGCGGACCGGCGCCTTTTGCGACTCTCTTTTTCTTCCCATCCGAACCGAAATTCCATGTCCCACAAGCATCCGAGCATGCGCACCGAAACCCTGGGTCGGCACCTCTTGGTTGCGGCCGGTTTCTTGTTGGTACTGATCCCGGCAGCCCTGGCTCCGCGGTTGGCCTGGGCGCAGGGCATGGGTTACGAGGAGTCCCTGGCCCGGCTCAGCGACCGTTCGTTTGCGGTCAAGGCAGCCGCCCTCGAGGCGATCGCCGCCGATGGTGACGAGCGGGCGGTGTCCTTGTTCCAGGGTTTGTTGCAGGGCGAGGTGTTTTACCGCAAGTCTGACCGACGCATCCTGTATGCGGAAAAGTCGGAGGCCGGTTACCGCATCCGTGATGCCTCCAGCCGTGAGGATCTGGGCACGGTGGGTAAACGGAAGATCAGGCAGGTGAGCCTCAATAACAGGCTGCGCCGTTGGCTCCGGGGCACCCTCGCGGGTTTGACCCTGGATAGTCCCGACCCCCGGATACGTCTGGCGGCGGTGCGCGAGATGACGGGTGATGGGAAGGCCGCGGCCCGGTTGCGCACGCGCCTGCCCGTGGAGAAGGATGAAGGGGTGCATGCCGCCCTGGAGCTTGCGATTGCCCTGGACGATCTGAATGCGGAGGCGACCGACACCCGGCTTGCGGCCATCTCCGTTCTGGGCTCCAGCCTGGAACCCCAGGTCCGTAACCGCCTGGCGACTCTGGCCGGACAGGGTAAAGACCCGAGGGTGGTTGCGGCGGCGCGGCAGGCGCTGTCCGGAATCGAGCTGCGACTCAGGCTCAATGCCGGGGCCGAGACGCTGTTTTTCGGTCTGAGCCTCGGCTCGGTCCTGGTGCTGGCGGCCATCGGACTGGCCATTACCTTCGGCGTGATGGGGGTCATCAATATGGCCCACGGCGAGCTTGTGATGCTGGGCGCCTATACCACTTATCTGGTGCAGCAGGCGATGCCCGACGCCGGCGGCTATTCTCTCCTGGTGGCTATTCCGGCGGCTTTCCTGGTCTCCGGATTGTTCGGTATCGCCATCGAACGTCTGGTGATCCGTTTTCTCTACGGGCGTCCCCTGGAGACTCTGTTGGCTACCTTCGGCATCAGTCTGGTGCTGCAGCAATTGGTGCGCACTGCGATTTCCGCCCAGAATGTGGTGGTGGAGAATCCGGCCTGGATGAGCGGCTCTTTGCGGATCAATCCGGTCCTGGCACTGACCTATAGTCGGATTGCGATTCTGGTGTTCGCCATCCTGGTGTTTTTCGGGCTGCTCCTGATTCTCAAGCGCACGACCCTGGGGTTGCAGGTGCGGGCCCTGTCCCAGAACCGCGCCATGGCCCGTGCCATGGGGGTGCGCTCGGCACGGGTGGATGCCCTGGCTTTCGGTCTCGGGGCCGGTACGGCCGGTCTCGCGGGCGTGGCCTTGTCCCAGCTCACCAACGTGGGTCCCAATATGGGGCAGGCCTATATCATCGATTCCTTCATGGTAGTGGTCTTCGGTGGGGTCGGTAATCTATGGGGAACTTTCATCGGCGGCCTGACCCTGGGGGTCGCCAATAAGTTCATGGAGCCTTGGGTGGGGACCGTGCTGGCCAAGATTCTGGTGTTGGTCTTCATTATCCTGTTCATCCAGAGGCGTCCCCAGGGGCTGTTTCCGCAGCGCGGTCGTGCGTTGGAAACCTGAAACCGGAGACTAGGGGCGGTTGAGATTCATCAGCCCCTGGTTGGACGGCCCCCAGGGTAGCTTCCGCCACCACATCGTCGTTCCGGGTGGGGGGCCCGAATGAGACCCCGGAACCTAGTCGTCCAGGGACGGCAGCTGAAAGCGGCAACCGCGCTTCGCGTTTTCTGCCCAGCTCATCAGGTAGCAAAGCAACCGGGCCGGAATGAGCGTTGGTATCACCATCGGACACGGCAGGTTCCCACCAGTTTGCCATCCCTGCCCCGCACCTATCGCCGCCGACCGACCGAGCGGCAGCGATAGGTGCGGGGCAAGTCCCAGCCGGAATGACGAGGAGGGGGCAGAACAGTCGGAAAGGTTGGGCAAGACCGGAGCGCCGCCATCCTGGCGGCAAATCGTTGCCGGCAAGATGCCGGCGCTCCGATGGCCCGTGCCCAACACCCTCATGGCAACTCCTCTTGCCACGCCAATCGTACAGGATTCACAGGATTTTTTACGGGACCTATATACATGCCCAGCCCCGGTAAGGGTTCAGCCCTCTATAATGTCTTGCCATCCTTGGCGCCTGGATTCCGGCAATCCCTGCCGGAATGACGCAGTAGGGGCTACAAACTTTACAACTTATAATTTAACCACTACCCGTTTATGAAATCTCCTGTAGGGAACGGCCTCTGTGCCGTTCCGAAAAATATGCACCCAATCCCGGAACGCCACGGAGGGCGTTCCCTACCGAAAATTATGGGGCCTATATACATGCCTGGCCCCGGTAAGGGGTAAGGGTTCAGTGGATGATGGGTTTCGGCGCGGTAAGGTGTTTGTCTTTCCCATAGCTCTTTGGTGCGCCTCTACCCCGCACCTATCGCCGCAGAAGCCGGCGCTTGGGCCGCTGGCGCCAGGGGCGATAGGTGCGGGGTCTACCCATCCTACCGCGCTGGATTCGGGCGTCCCAGCCGGAATGACGGTCTGATGTTCTGGAGTGCGCCGATAAAGCAAAGAAAATGAAATCGGAGTAGATCGAGTGGGTGAACGCATGGGGGTATCGAGGGTATTGCAGGGCGACCGGGGCGGGCAGGTCATGCTGGCTCTGCTGGCCCTGGTCGCCGCTATCGTGCCTATCCTCAATCTGGTGGTACCGGAGGCGAGTCCCTGGCATCTGTCCACCTATACGGTCACGCTGCTGGGCAAGTATCTGACTTACGCCCTGCTGGCCGTGGCGGTGGATCTGGTATGGGGTTATCTGGGCATTCTGAGCCTGGGCCACGGGGCCTTTTTCGCCCTCGGCGGTTATGCCATGGGGATGTACCTGATGCGCCGGATCGGGGATCGGGGGGTCTACGGCGATCCCGAGCTGCCGGATTTCATGGTCTTTCTCGACTGGTCGGAGCTGCCCTGGTTCTGGCACGGCTTCGACCTGTTCTGGTTCGCGGCCCTCATGGCCCTGTTGGTGCCCGGCCTGCTGGCCTTTCTGTTCGGTTATCTGGCCTTCCGCTCCCGGGTGACGGGGGTGTACTTCTCCATCATGACCCAGGCCCTGACCTACGCCCTGATGCTGGCCTTTTTCCGCAACGAGATGGGCTTCGGAGGTAACAACGGGTTGACGGACTTCAAGGATATCCTCGGCTTCGAGCTGCAGCGCGACGACACCCGGATCGGGCTGTTTCTGGCCTCCGCCCTAGCCCTGGCCGGGGGTTATCTGGTCTGCCGTTGTCTGGTCCGCTCCCGCCTCGGGCGCGTGGCGGTAGCCATTCGGGATGCCGAGTCCCGCACCCGTTCCATCGGCTACCGGGTCGAGCGGGTCAAGCTCTTCGTCTTCACCTTCTCGGCCATGCTCGCGGGCCTGGCCGGAGCGCTCTATGTACCCCAGGTGGGGATCATCAACCCCGGTGAGTTCTCGCCGCTCAACTCCATCGAATTGGTTATCTGGGTGGCCGTCGGCGGGCGGGCAACCCTATACGGAGCGGTCATCGGGGCCATCCTGGTCAACTACGCCAAGACCTATTTCACCGGCGTCATGCCCGAGGCCTGGTTGTTCGCCCTCGGCGGCCTGTTCGTGCTGGTGACCCTGTTCCTGCCGCGGGGAATCGCGGGCCTGCTCGCGCGCTTCAGGCGTTCGGCCGCGGGGGCGGCAGAGACCGCGGCATGCAGGTCCTGAAACAGTTCCGCAAATCCATGCGTCGGGACCGCCAGTTCGGTTTCATGTGGTCGCTGGAGGACCTGGATCTGGACCTGAGCCATGGCGTCGTTCTGTATGTGGAGAACCTCCGCGTCGGCTTCGACGGTTTCAAGGCCATCGATGACCTGGATCTCTATGTGGACGCCGGCGAGCTGCGCTGTCTGATCGGTCCCAACGGCGCGGGCAAGACTACTTTGATGGATATCATCACGGGCCGGACCCGTCCGGATTGCGGCAGCGTTTTCTTCGGCATGGAGATCGATCTGCTGCGGTTGTCCGAATCCGAGATCGCACGGGTCGGCATCGGGCGCAAGTTCCAGCAGCCGACGGTGTTCGAGCACCATTTGGTGTACGAGAACCTGGAGCTGGCCATGGCCGTTGACAAACGGGTCTTTCCCACCCTGTTCGCCCGTCTCTCCGGGGAGCAGCGGGACCGCATCGACGAGGTGCTGGGCATCGTCGGTCTCGAGGCCCAGGCGTACCGGGCCGCGGGCTCCCTCTCTCACGGTCAGAAGCAGTGGTTGGAGATCGGCATGCTCCTGATGCAGGACCCGTACCTGCTCCTGGTGGATGAACCGGTTACCGGGATGACTCATCAGGAGATGGAGCGCACCGCGGAGCTCCTGACCTCCTTGGCGGGCAGGCACTCGCTTCTGGTGGTGGAGCATGACATGGATTTCGTGCGCTCCATCGCCAGGCGCGTCACCGTGCTGCATCAGGGCCGGGTGCTGGCGGAGGGGACCATGGATCAGATCCAGGAGGACCCCCGGGTGGTGGAGGTCTATCTCGGTGAGTGAGGGTGGCACGCAAATCATGAGCACCAACTATGATTCTGAAAGATCATTGGCCGACGGCGGATGAGGTAAGCCGCCCATGCTGAGCCTGCGGCGCGTCAACCAATACTATGGGCAGAGCCATACCCTCCGGGACCTGGACATGGACTTCCCGGCCGGCCGCTGCACTTGCGTCATGGGTCGCAACGGGGTGGGCAAGACCACGCTCATGCAGTGCATCATGGGTCTCTCGCCCCTGCGCTCCGGGGGCCTCGAGTACCAGGGCCGGGACCTGGCCAGGCTGCCCGCGGAGCGACGCGCGCAACTGGGCATCGGCTATGTCCCCCAGGGCCGGCAGGTCTTTCCGCGGCTCACGGTGGCGGAAAATCTACAGCTCGGCCTGTCGGCCCGGCGGGACGGAAAGAAACGGGTCCCGGATGCCGTCTTCGAGCTGTTCCCCATACTCCGGGAGCTCCTCGGGCGCCGCGGCGGCGACCTGTCCGGTGGTCAGCAGCAGCAGCTCGCCATCGGCCGCGCCCTGGCGATCGCTCCCGAGCTATTGATCCTGGACGAGCCTACGGAGGGCATCCAGCCCAACATTGTGCACGACATCGGGGATATCCTGATCAGGCTGAACCGGGAGCTGGGGCTGACGGTGATCCTGGTGGAGCAGAAGCTCCCCTTCGCTCGCCGGGTGGCGGACCGCTTTCTGATTCTGGACCGGGGACGCCTCATGGCCGGGGGTGACATGGATGCCCTGGGGGATGATCTGGTGAAAGAGTACCTGACGGTGTAGCCAGGCTTCGCCTCGGACCGAGTCAAAAACAAACCTGACCAGAGTTTTCTTTGCCGCAAATGAACGCAAATCATAATGATTTCCATTGGCGTTCATTTGCGCCAAAAAACTGGCTGGGCAAGGCCGAGGAGAGAATCGGGCCTATTCGTTTCCACATTGGCGTTTCGAACCCCCGATAGCCAACAGCCGCCGAGTTGACACAGTAGCTCTTCGAGCTACACTGCGGATATTCCCTTTCCTGGGGATCATTCCTTTCTCAAAGGCCATAAGACCATGCAAACCATCGGCTCCAAAGAAGCCAAGGACCGATTCGGCGATCTGCTGCAATCGGTGCAACGCGAACCCGTCTCCATTCTGCGTAACGGCCGGCCTGCCGCAGTGTTGGTATCCCCGGACGATTACGCGCGCATGGGGGGCCGCCGCGAGCGGGTGCGCGGGCTCCTGGAGGATATCCGCCGCGAGGCGAGTGCCAACGGGCTGACACCGGCGATCCTGCATGACCTGCTCGCGAACGAGTGACGGTTATCGTTGCGTCTGCGATACCAATGTCCTGATCAGCGGTCTTCTGACCGCTGGAACCCCCGCCAAAATCCTCGACTACTTCCTGCCGGACGCCGGGAGGCTGGTCTTTTCCGAAACGACGGCGAGCGAGCTGACCCGCACCTTGCTACGAGACAAGTTTGATCGCTATGTCTCGCGTCGAAAACGCCGGGAAGTGTTGCACGAGATACTGCTGTCCTCGGATTTCGTGACCCCCCTCGAGCTCCGAGCCGTTTGCCGCGACCCCGGCGACGATCCCTTATTGAGCGTGGCGATGGCAGCGCGCGTCGACTATCTGATCTCGGGGGACTGGGACTTGCAGGTACTCGGGGACATCGAGGGCATCCCCATCGTGAGTCCGGCGGAGTTTCTGCGCAGGATGGCGGATGGCTGAAGGCTCCGCCTCCGGTTGGTCCGCCAGACTGGACCTGGGGTTCGAGCGGCGAGCCGGGCGGACCGTCCTGACCGCCAGTCGCCGTCAGGGGCCCCTGTGCGTCCAGCGGCCCTTCTACCCGGAAGAGGAGGTCTGCCACCTCTACCTGCTGCACCCCCCAGGCGGGGTGGTGGGCGGTGATCGACTGGAATTGGACGTGCATGTCCGCGAAAAGGCGCAGGTCCTGCTGACCACGCCGGGGGCGACCAAGTTTTACCGCAGCACCGGCGCGCAGGCGGTGCAACGGCAGCGGCTGCGGATCGAGGCGGGCGGGGTGTTGGAATGGTTCCCCCAGGAAAACATCCTGTTTCCCGGCGCCGAGGTCCGGAGTCACACCCGGCTGGAGCTGACGGGGGACGCACGGCTGTTGGGTTGGGAGATACAGGTCCTGGGGCGGCCGGTGATCGGCGAGCGCTTCCGATCCGGAACGGCTGATCTGGGACTCGACATCGAGCGTGACGGGCGGCCCCTACTCAGCGAGCGCCTCCGCCTAGAGCGGGGTGATGCCCTCGATGGACCGAGCGGCCTGCGCGGCCATCCCGTGGTCGGCACCTTCCTCGCTACCGGCACCCGGGCCGAGGACCTGACGGCGGGGCGAGAGGGCTCGACCCCACCGGGCGATACTCCATTCGCGATGACCTTGCTGGATGACCTCCTGGTAGCGCGCTGTCTGGCCGAATCGGTCGAATCGGTGCGGCGGATTTTTGCTACCCTATGGGGCCTGCTTCGGCCCCGATTACTTGGACGCGCGGCGTGTCCGCCGCGGATCTGGATGACCTGACCAGGTCTTCGATCTTTGTAACTATTCAGGCACCCCATTTTGCGCAGTGAAAACACAACCTGAAAAAACTACGAATCACGCGAATCCACGCGAAAACGGATTCGCGCTGATTCGTGTGATTCGTAGTTTCTCCGTCTTAAGGCTGGGTAGCTGAATAGTTACCGATCTTTCATACTCGGCAAGAGGCGGACCATGCAGCTCACACCACGGGAGACAGACAAGCTCCTGCTGTTTACCGCCGGTCTGCTGGCGGAGCGGCGTAAGGAAAAGGGCCTCAGGCTCAACTATCCGGAGGCGGTAGCCTATATCAGTTGCGCTATCCTCGAAGGGGCGCGGGAGGGCAAAACCGTGGCCGAGCTGATGAACCAGGGCCGCACCCTGCTGACCCGGGACCAGGTCATGGAGGGGATCCCGGAGATGATTACCGAGGTCCAGGTGGAGGCCACCTTCCCGGACGGCACCAAGCTGGTGACGGTGCACCAACCGATTCCGTAACGGGACAGACTTCTCATAACCCCAATGCCGTCAAGTCAGCCTGATAACCGAGAGGTAAGAGAAAACGGTAGTGGTTAATTTATAAGTTTCAACATAGCCAATAGCAGTGTATTGGGCATGCCACGAGCCGCTCCCTCTCCCTCCGGGAGAGAGCTTTCCCCGAGCGCACCGAGGGGGCTTAGGGAGAGGGGATCGAAATGAATCTCTTCACGCCAAACACTTATAAATTTACCACTACCGAGAAAACCACGAATCACGCGCATCGGCGCGAATCCATTTGCGAAGATTCGCGTGATTCGTAGTTTTTCCCCTGATTTGCCGACCGGTAACGCTTAAGGGCACCTTGAAAAATAGGTATTTTCGCCACCCAGCCGACTCTAACCCATTGATTATTCAAGCCCCGAATTTGCGAAAACTGTATTTTTCAAGGTGCCCTTAACTCGGTGGTATTGCCCATGACCCTGCTTTATCCACCCGCTGCCCGGTGCCGGAGGTACCCATGATTCCCGGCGAGCTCATGACCGCGGCAGGCGATATCGAGCTCAATGCCGGTCGCCCGGTCCTCACCCTCGAGGTCGCCAACACCGGCGATCGGCCCATTCAGGTGGGCTCCCACTACCACTTCTACGAGACCAACACCGCGCTCTCCTTCCGGCGGGAGGACAGCCGGGGCTACCGGCTCGACATTCCGGCGGGGACGGCGGTGCGTTTCGAGCCCGGACAGTCGCGTACCGTGAATCTGGTGCCCTATGCCGGCAAGCGGCGGGTCTACGGCTTCAAGGCCGAGGTCATGGGCGCCCTGGATGGGGAGGACGACCGATGAGCAGACTCGGCCGCCGGGCCTATGCCTCCATGTACGGCCCCACCGTGGGGGACCGGGTCCGGCTTGGGGATTCGGAGCTCTTCATCCGGGTCGAGGAAGACCGCACCCATTACGGGGACGAGGTCAAGTTCGGCGGCGGCAAGGTCATCCGCGACGGTATGGGCCAGGGCCAGCACGGCTCCGACGCGGCGATGGACCTGGTCATCACCAACGCCCTGATCCTGGACCATTGGGGCGTGGTCAAGGCAGACATCAGCATCCGGGACGGGCGGATCGCCGGCATCGGCAAGGCCGGCAACCCGGATATCCAGGAAGGGGTGGACATCCCCATCGGCCCCGGCACCGAAATCATCGCGGGCGAGGGCCAGATCCTCACCGCCGGGGGCATCGACGCCCATATCCACTTCATCTGTCCCCAGCAAGTGGAGGAGGCTCTGATGTCCGGCATCACCACCATGCTCGGCGGGGGGACGGGGCCAGCCGCCGGGACCAACGCCACCACCTGCACGCCTGGTCCCTGGAACATCCGCCGCATGCTCCAGGCGGCCGAGGGCCTGCCGATGAACCTGGGCTTTCTGGGCAAGGGCAACGGCAGCTTGCCCGCTGCCCTGGAAGAGCAGGTCCACGCCGGTGCCATGGGCCTCAAGCTGCACGAGGATTGGGGTACCACGCCAGCGGCCATCGATTGCTGTCTGGGCGTGGCGGAAGACCTGGACATACAGGTGGCCATCCACACGGATACCTTGAACGAATCGGGCTTCGTCGAGGATACCCTCGCCGCCTTCAAGGACCGCTGCATCCACACCTACCACACCGAGGGCGCCGGCGGCGGTCATGCGCCGGATATCATCAAGGCGGCGGGGCTGCCCAACGTATTGCCCTCTTCCACCAATCCGACCCGGCCCTACACCCGCAACACGGTGGACGAGCATCTGGATATGCTCATGGTCTGCCACCATCTGTCCCCCTCGATCCCGGAGGACGTGGCCTTCGCCGAGTCCCGCATCCGCCGCGAGACCATCGCCGCCGAGGATATTCTGCACGACCTGGGCGCCTTCTCCATGATCGCCTCCGACTCCCAGGCCATGGGCCGGGTAGGCGAGGTCGTCACCCGCACCTGGCAGACGGCGCACAAGATGAAGGTACAGCGGGGGAGCCTGGAAGGCGACCCGGCGCCGCACGACAACCTGCGCGCCCGCCGCTATGTGGCCAAATACACCATCAATCCCGCCATCACCCACGGCATCGCCCACGAGGTAGGCTCGGTGGCGGTAGGTAAGCTCGCGGACCTGGTACTCTGGCCGCCCGCCTTCTTCGGCACCAAGCCGAGCCTGATCCTCAAAGGCGGCCTGATCGCCGCCGCGCCCATGGGGGATCCCAACGCCTCCATCCCCACCCCGCAGCCGGTGCGCTATCGGCCCATGTTCGGCACCTTCGGCGGGGCCCTGGGGGCGACCTGCATGACCTTCATCTCCCAAGCGGCGCACCGGTCCGGCGAGCACGAGAAGCTGGGGCTGAAACGACAGATCGGCGTGGTGCGCGATACCCGCCGGATACGCAAGCAGGATATGATCCTCAACGACTACCAGCCGCGGCTCGAGGTAGACCCCCAGACCTACGAGGTACGCGCCGACGGCCGGTTGCTTACCTGCGAGCCGGCCGAGATACTGCCGATGGCCCAGCGGTATTTTTTGTTTTGATTCGCCTCATCCGCAAAATCGACGGCCCGGAAACCCCCGACGGCACGGTTATCATGACCCTGGAGCAACGGCTCAAGCGTCGACTGCGGGTGACGCTGGACGACGGCCGTGAGGCCGGGATCTTTCTGGAACGCAGCGCAGGCCTGAAGGATGGCGATCTGTTGGTCTCCGCGGAGGGCCTGGTCGTCCGGGTCCGGGCCGCGCCGGAGCGGCTCTCCGCCGTTGTGAGCGACGACCCGCATCGGCTCGCCCGCGCCTGCTATCATCTGGGGAACCGTCATGTAGCCCTGCAGATCGAGCCGGGACGTTTTCTCTACCTGCGGGATCATGTGCTGGACGACATGGTGCGGGGACTGGGCCTGACGGTGCACGTCGAGGATGCCCCCTTCGAGCCGGAGCCCGGCGCCTACGGAGAGCGTGGCCATGGGCACGGACAGCATCGCCACTGAGCCCTTGCTGCGGCTGCTGCAATTGGTGAGCCCCGCGCTGCCGGTCGGGGGTTTCACCTACTCCCAGGGTCTGGAGTGGGCGGTGGAGGCCGGTTGGATCCGGACTGCCGGCGACCTGGAGGCCTGGCTCGCGGACCAGCTCGAGACCGCGATCTACAGACTCGATTTACCCCTCTTGATCCGCATGCAGGCGGCCGTAAAAGAGAGCGATACCAGGGCGCTGGCCCGCTGGATCGACCGGCTGCTGGCGGCCCGCGAGACCTCCGAGCTGCGGGCCGAGGAGGCCAACCGAGGCCGTGCCCTGGCGGACCTGCTCGCCGCCTTGGGCCTACCCGAGTCCGGCGACTGGAGGCCGCTCCTGGCCCGCAGCCAAACGGCCGGGTTCGCCTTCGCCGCCGTGGCCTGGGGCATCCCGCCCCGGGCGGCAGCGCTCGGTTACGTCTGGGCCTGGCTGGAAGGCCTGGTGCTCGCGGGCGTGAAGTTGGTGCCCTTGGGCCAGACTCAAGGACAGCGGATACTCACGGATCGGATCGGGGAGCTCCCGGTCCTGGTGGAGAGGGCACTGGATCTGCGGGATGAAGACATCGGCACCGCCAGCCCGGCGCTCGCAATCGCGAGCAGTGCCCACGAGTGCCAATACACCCGTTTATTCCGCTCCTGAGGATTTCGGAAGATGAGCACCTCACCCCTGCGCGTAGGTGTCGGCGGTCCCGTCGGCTCCGGTAAGACCGCCCTGCTCGACGCCCTCTGCAAACGTCTGCGGGACCACTACCAAATCGCCGTGGTCACCAACGACATCTACACCAAGGAAGACGCCGAGTTCCTGATCCGCAGTCGAGCCCTGGACACGGACCGTATCCTGGGCGTAGAGACCGGCGGCTGCCCCCACACCGCCATCCGAGAGGATGCTTCCATGAACCTCGCCGCGGTAGCGGACCTCAAGGCCCGTTTCCCCGACCTGGACCTGATCTTCATCGAGAGCGGCGGCGACAACCTGGCCGCCACCTTCAGCCCGGAGTTGGCGGACCTGACGCTCTATGTCATCGACGTCGCCGAGGGCGAAAAAATCCCACGCAAGGGCGGCCCCGGCATCACTCGTTCGGACCTCCTGATTATCAACAAGATCGACCTGGCTCCCTACGTCGGCGCCTCGCTCGAGATCATGGAACGGGACGCAAAACGCATGCGTGGCGAACGGCCCTTTGTCTTCAGCAACCTGAAAGCAGGACAGGGGGTGGAAGAGATCCTGACGTTCATCGTGCGCGAGGGCATGCTGCCCGTAGCCTTGCGGTAGGGCGCCGTCGCCGCGTTGCCGGTGGAACACCGTACCGTCGATCTCCGGTATAGGATTCCTTCTTACATTGCGGTCGATTTGATACATTAGGCAATGAAAAGCGATCTACTACTCGTTAAACATTATGCCTCGGAAAATCAGAGAATTGATTCGGGATCTCGAGGCAGTGGGCTTCGTAAATCGAGGTGGGAAAGGGAGTCACAGAAACTTTGAGCACCCGAAAGGCATGCGTGTTACTATTTCAGGTCGACCTGGGGCAGATGCCAAACCATATCAAGAACCCGAAGTGCAACGAAAAATTCATGAGTCGCGACAATGAAAGAGAGTGCCCGCTACATCAAGATTGTTGAATGGTCCGAGGAAGATAAGAGTTTTATCGGGCAATGCCCAGGCATAATCGGCCCATGCTGCCATGGTTCCGATGAAGCAGAAGTTTATTCGGAGCTCTGCGAGATCGTCGATGAGTGGATCAGACTTATGAAAAGAGACGGGAAAGTATTGCCGCCACCGACCGCTGGAAAAAATGTGGCTGAGCTTGTAGATCGAGATATAGCGTATTCTGCCGCCTAGGGGTGGGGTAAGCGGTCATTCCTTCCAAAATCCTCGACTACCTCCTGTTTTGTGCCCTTGGATCTGCCGCAGGAAGCCCAAAATGCCCTGACAAACCCCATCCACCTAAGAGCAGCTACCTTACCGAATTGATCTTAACCTTAGAGGCTGTCTAAAAACTAAGCCATTAATTTTATAGGGTCTAGATAACTTTAGAGAGGATTTTCTCTCAGTAGAGTAAGTATTATATCATATAAGCTTTCCTCTCGATGATTGAATCTAAATTCACATTCTTTCAGGTGTAAATGAAAGGTTTTTCGTGGAA
>Ga0209367_1009301_pt1 | contig 13352 bp, 10 predicted proteins | sample WorMetLIZISLAND2_FD_187412 | JGI IMG/M metagenome (GOLD analysis project Ga0209367, IMG submission 187412) | Marine gutless worms symbiont microbial communities from Max Planck institute for Marine Microbiology, Germany - Olavius geniculatus... ... | reverse complement strand
CAGTAACGGTGCGAGATAGGGCCTAGGTTACTATTAATCACTAATAGGAAGTCGTACACTGGCTCTCGATTGGCGTTGAATTCAATGACCTTGAATGCCTTTCAATGCCAAAATAGGGGGTTTTATGGATTTTTTTGGCGATTTCGGGCTGCGACAGAAGTCTATATCATTCACAAAATGGTGCCACGCTACTATCGTTATGCGATCCAGATAGAGAATTTGGTATTTGTATATTAAATTAGCATGAACACCCCAATTTTCAGCTAAACTACTGAACCAGAACTGCTGTAGGCTTTCGCGCATCTCGTGAGCATTAGCTCAAATTTCTTGTTATGCCTGACAACAGGTACTGCTATAGCACATCTTAGCCATCACAATTTTGTCCGTCCGTCACACAGGTGGATCAGTCAAAAACGGTGCACACTAGGATCACCAAATCTTTACCGTCAGTTGCCTGGAAGACTATAGTTTCAGGATCTGCATATGTGAATGACTTAGATTTTGTTCGCAGTGGGCCTTCAAACATGCACCGCTGTTGCGCGTCCCCTTACTGTTAGCTGGGCTTTCTTGTAAAAATTACCGAAGCCGCTATCTTGACATTTCTGCGAATCAAATGGTATACAACTCACCCACTGCACCTAAATTATGCAGTAGTGATAAGCAGTAGTGTCAGGATTAAGCAGCTTGAAGAATTTATAAAATCAGGCAACTGGTTGTGTACAAATTGCACATTGTCTGCAGGAGTATTTTTTCTGGGCCACCCTATATAATCAGACAGCATGTTGTGTACCTGTTGTAACCTTGTCTGGCCCAAAGACAAGTTCTTCTGCCACGCGACCTCCCATTGAGACATCCATCTCAGCCATCAGCTGTGACTTGGTGTGGCCATACTGCTCTTTGTCCGGCACAAACGATGTCTGCACACAAATTAACACAAAGTAAAGGCCGGTACTTGCGATGGTGCTGCTTACATGAGACTTGTGATCAGAAGTGTTTTACAATCCCGGAAGTAGCAGCTGATTAGCATGAGCTACAGGATTCCTACAAGTCTTAAGTAGCAGCTTTTGTCGCAATCCGTGTAAGTTAATCAAAATGCAACACATCAACGCTGAGATTTAAATGACTATTCATGTATGAAGCAGCAAAAAAGTATAAAAAAAAGTATAAAAAAGACTTACAAATCCTAGAGCTCTGCCACGCGGAATGATGGTGACTTTGTTCAGAGTTGTAGCATCCTTCGTGAACAGTGCTACCAGAGCGTGGCCGGCTTCATGATAAGCCGTAATCTGGTTGGTCTCCTCATCCGGAATTCGCGACTTTTTCGCTGGACCTATGCACAAAAGCAGACATCTGCTTTCATAAGCTGCATCACAGGTAGTGGCACGGTACAGAAATTATCATGGTCCAATCAACTTAGCTGTCCTGTGCCAGGTCTGGTTAGATCCTGAACGAGTGACTCTCTGTCTTTAAACCACCAAGTCATTTCAGCTTTCTACTCTTCGTAGGATCGTAAAATAAGTATCATCTTTTGAGCTGAGTAGCAAATAAATGGCACTGGTAAATGCAGTACATTATCCGCCAGTTTAGGTTAGTAGACGCCTGGTGCTTAACCCCAAAACCAGTTGTTAAGGCCTTAACTAGCGACTGGTTAGACCATTAAACCCTAATGGTTGGAACAGCGATCTGAATGGATAAGACGTCTGTCACTAGTACCGGTAGTAATTTTTGAGACCCAATCACCACCTGATTCAAATGACATACAAAAAACAGCCACTTTCCAATCCAGTCACATCTGCGTGTATTACAAACTACTGCTTCACTCACTAATATTATAAATCACTACATTAGTAGCTCCTAGATAAACTATTATTCAGACCAACAATGAAACTATGCTACATACAAACCTAATAACACACATTGCTAATACACTATGTCCGGAAAAAAGTAACCCCATAGACATCGTACAATAGAAATGTTAAATCTGAATGAATGTGAATAATATTTTGTACACTTAATTCCCAATAAAGTACCAAAACAATCACCAAATTTTGTTGAAAAATATTATTCATTAGCGAAGTTATTAATTGTTGATTATCAATAACAAAATATCTCTATTACCAGTATAGGGTTACATAAATAAACCTCTCTGTATTCTGTACATTTGCGTAACTCCAACAAACAAAATTTGATTCTGATAAAATTTTACGTCAACAATGTATCTTCCATTGTCAATCAAACTGCCAAATATCAATTGAATCTGCCAATGCAAACAATAGTTACAGCAACTTCAGTGCGGTTACCTCAAAACGTGAAGTGTCCAGCATTTACCAACCGTTTGTTTAATCCTGCCAGTGTCCACGGCTTGCCGGCAAATTCTGCAATAAACTTTCTAGCACCATACCCTTTTTCTTGTCTTAACAGCTTAACTAAACATGGCAGTTTGCAGAAAATACCATTTTGTCATTGTCACAAGTGACAAATGACACTTAAGAGCGAGCGACTGCAATATGTAACGCCATATTGATAACGGAGATATTTTGCTGTCAATATTCAAAAATTAATAACTCCGCTAAAAATTAATATTTTTGAACAAAATTTGGTGATTGATTTAGCAACTTATTGGGGATTAAGCGCACAAAATTTTACTCAGAAATCGTTTAGATTTGACATTTTTGTTGCACAATGCCTAAGGGGTTACTTTTTTCCGGACACAGTGTAGAATTTTAGTACCATAGCATATGTCAAATCACAGACCCATGAGAACTTTGTCACGAGCGAAATCCATGTGTGCCATCTTGACAGCTGAATCGCCATCCATAGCAGCCTTCAGCGCCGCCTGGTTTACCATGTTTTCTAGATCAGCGCCGGTGCAGCCAGTTGTACTCCGAGCCATCTTGTCAACGTCCACGTCACGGGAAACCTTAACATGGACACAACCACAGATGTATACATTAAATATTCTAGATACCGGACCGCAGGCTCACTCCATTACGAAATGCATCATCTTCAAAATGACCACTGCTGACTAGCATGCTTTGTGCAGAAAGTTACATGTGGCGTTGCAACATTCGATGATTCATGCTACTATTAAGGTAAGCGAACCCAAATGAATTGTAACCAACACTACGCTATAAAAAAATTAACGTGCAGCAATTTAATATCAATTACACACAAAATAAAGCGATGAACGAACGATATGGCTGTCATTCAGCTCTGAGCAGATCGCAATGCATGCTAGTCAGGAAGGGCCGTTTTGAAAACGTTGGCTTTGGCTGGCGAAGCTGCCCCTGTGGACACAACGCTATTTTACAGGAGAATGACTGATGGTAAATGTTTGTAATCTAATTTTATTTCACACCAAACACATCATCATGTTTTTACCTATATAAATGTACAAAACATCAGTTTATACGCAATGACTGACACTAAGGTGATATCACTCACCATCACATTGCCTAACTGTCAATGTTCTGTTGAATAATATCACCTTTTTGTGATTTTGCTGTTTCCAAAGTGTCAGTCATTGTGTATCGCCATTAACAAGCATATAAACTGATGTTTTGTACATTTATTTTTGCTGTTTTATTATTAGAATAATGTTTTCTCATAAGTGGTGAATTATAATTTATCTGTTTCGCATGGCTATGAAGATGCAAAGCCCCAAAGATTCTGGGGTCATGACCTTTCGGATCACATGACGTCATCGGTCATGCGACCAATGGACTCGCCATGGTCACTTTCCTATTGGTGGTCAATGATGACCATGCATCTATCTTGCACCATTATGGAGATATAAAACCTCAAAGTTGTGTTTAGCCCATGTAAGGGCCACAAGTTCACTGCGCATGCCCCGTGTCACGTGACCTGTAAGTGGAGAGTCAAAAAATGACGACATATTTAGAGTTCCCGATGCCATATTGCCTATTCACTATACAACTTATATGGGGCTACGATGATAATTAAGGGCCGTTTATAGGTGAAAACTTTATACAGGAGCGTTTTTGGCCGAACATTTCTAAGTCAGATTTTTTGCCCCAATTTTTAACTTTTGGGAATTTTTCAGGAGTTAAATATTTACTTTGAATTTTCTACCCCTATAAAGGCACACTCTTGCGAGAGACTGCATCGTTTGAGCCATCGCACATAAAAATCTGCTAACTGGTCGTCTGACATGTAGGCGTGTCATTAAAAAAGTTGTCCATAAACCAGAAAAAATTGTGTTATATTTCACCCATTTGCTGGGAGCCCCCAATAGACGGATTTGCACAAAATTTTGCACATGCACGTAATCATCTGTATCAAATATTGTGTCGATTGGTTCAAAGGTCTCGGATCTGCAAGAAGTTGAATTTTGCCATTCTCCATTGACTTAGCCAGTCGCCATTAACACAGGGCTGCACTGCTGTGCGCCTGTGATAATGTTTAATGTGAGCTTTGACTACACAGTTTGTGAAGACGACTAAATCATCATCACTTTTGCGATTTTGCTTTAGCTCGTTAAAGATATCAACTGGTAGTTGAATTCTGCACCAAGTAAAACTGATGAAAATCAATCAATTAATTTTTGGAAATTAATCAATTTTAAGAAGTTTTAGATGAGAATGGCTGACCTTCACTTTGCTCATGTAAAGGTCAAGGATGTCCTGACGACCTTTGAGGTCAGGCACAGAAACTTGGACCTCCACGTCAAATCGACCCGGACGCAACAACGCTCTGCACAGATGTACACACGACGGTTAGTACAATCCTTCATCACTTGATGTAGCACCGCTTACATGTGTCAGATTTAAGATGGATTGCTCCATGACAAAGTTAACTCACAAGTTTACTGAAAAGAGGTTAACTTCAACTCTCGGGTTAACCTCACGAACGCTGTTCCACGCCAAATTTTGACACGGAACAACGTGCCACGAGTTAACCCAAGTAATTTCCCAAGTTAACTTTGTGACTAACCCCAACCCATGCATGGAATAATCGACCCTTAGTGATCAGAAGTGCTTAATGATCTTGGAAATGGCAGCTGATTTGCATGAGCTAATGACACTGTGGTGCATTATGAGGCCATACATTGCCATGTCAGCGAACCTGGATGTGTGGTTTGCAATCAGCAGACATACCACTGCCCAATCAGCCACACTAGACCTTTACCCAGTAACCTAGTGAAAGTAGGAAGCTGAGTTTAGTGGAAGGGATGGTGACATATTGAGAGGTTTTACCTGCTCACAGACATTCACCCATCCAAGTACTAACTGGGCCCGGCATATGGCAACTATGTTGAGCAGACACAATGTTTTATCCACTACACCACACCACCATATAATGACCCCATACATAATCGTAATAATCAACATTATAGTGCCCTATCTACAGGCATTAGGCTGAGAGTGCATGACAATGTTAGCTGAAAAGCAGGTGAGTCTTAAGGGCTTTACGAAAAAAGTAGTATGGATACAGTATGCAAACAGATTATCATGCCTAAGTCAAAAAATAAACATTATAAATATTTTCAAGTCCAGCACAAAATCTGAAGTTAGACTCTATGATGGAATAAACAAATTTATACAGCACTACATTTCACAGGCAAATCTGAAGTGCACGGCAGCACTGTTCACATTCAGTCACTGCTAGCAACATTAAGCTTTTACTTACTGACAACACCAGCAGATGTTACGATACCAAATTCTACGCTACATCAGTGCGAACTCCAACTGCGCACTTAATAGCGAAGATAAGCAATATTCTATCTTAAAGCAAAAACTACAACTTTTTTTATTAGCAATGCAGTGGTCAACTTTATAAGAATAATTATTGCAATCTGACATAATACTGACTGCTACAGTGCTTTTGCACTTTCTTAGAATACTACTACGTCATTTATATGACAGATTTGTTTTATTAATGTTTCAAAATATGAAATTTCCAGTTTTTGTCAATGCCAATATACCTGAAACTATTGTTCTTAACGACTGATCACTGAAAGCAGGTGGCAATAAATCTAAAGAGCTTCAACACGATAGTTTTTAATTTTTGTTCAAATGACTTCTGCATTCTCTGGGTTAGTTCAGGTACTACAACAGTTAACCTAAATTTCTATAGGCAAATGCCCTTATAATGCCAGAATACTAATAAAGAAAAACATGAGCTCACTTGTCTAAGTTGTCACGCCTGTTTGTTGCACCCAATACAATGATTCCTTCATTTTGCTGAAATCTGTAGCACAGAGCAACGTTAGACCAGTACTGCTGTGATCAACTGAAAAGTAATTCTTACGATCCCTTATCTACAATGACCTATCAATGAATATTATGCTACGACTAAAAATCAAAAGTACACAATGTTCAGAAAAAACACCCACTCTCATTTCCTTTTATATCTCTACGGAAGATGTTCAGATTCCATAAAATTTTTGAGTGAATGTCTAGAAGGAAACTAGTACTCCACCGGTGAAAAAGTAAAATATTCTTTCTACTGGTGACGTCATGCTGACATCATATTTCCGCATTTGTAAGTTATGGGTTTTACCGTTAAAGACAGACATCTGATAAAATACTTGTGAGTTAGTGAGGGTTATGAAGCTGGCGACGCAAGTTTTTGCTACGTATTTCTGGACAATGGACAGACAATGGAATATTGATGGAATAATACTTTTAAATAAAAATAACTGACAACACCTGCAGTTTCAACTTTCAAGTTGTTTAACTGATAGCGGCAAGTGGTCATCCACACAGTAACGCAGCGTGCATATGCCTGCTAGCATCAACAAAGTTGAGGATCTCGCACTCAGCCAAGAAGATGAACCATGGAAACAGTTCACAATGAAAAACTGCATGACGAATTAGCACATTTTTGAGGCCAGTTAACACAATGACCAATTAATGTGTTTTAACATTTCATGAAATGTCTGTCTTCAGCGATAAAGCCCATAATTTACAAACATCGAAATATGACATCAGCATGATGTCACCGGTAACAAAGAATATTTAACTTTTCCACTTTCGAAATACTTGTTTCCTCGCAAATATTCCATGAAAATTTTGTGCAAATATAAGCATTTTCCACAGAAATATAACAAAAAAACAAGAGTGGGTGTTTTTTTTCTGAACATAGTGTACGAAAAGCCACTTTTAACATAATAAATGTCTTACATGCCTGCGACTGATTTAAATGGTATGTTAATGACCCACGATGAAACACTGATTCAACCAGAGCTCGAAGTGAGATGGTATGGATCAGTATGGCAGACTGGCACTTCCTTGGCTGCCTCGCAAGCAAACCGGCACTTCTTTTCCGAAACTTTACTTGTTTGGCACTATGCTGCAGAGGTGTGTCAATGCAAAAAAAAACAGTCAACAGAGATCCAACTCACCCGTCCATTTCTGCGAGCAGCTGGTTAATAGTCTGGTTGGCATAAGGATGTATTTGCGAGTTGGTCCTTTTCGCTCCGACTGTGTCGATCTCGTCGATGAAAATAATGCACGGCGTTCGCATCTTGGCCGCATCTACAGTCAACGTTACCAGACTGTTGTTAACATGCAGCGATGGCAGCAAAAGTGAATTTGTCTGCAATACCAACTAAAAAATACGTCACCATACATATATTACATAGCCACTTTCCTAGAGCTGTGTAATGGCACTCCGGCCCCACGAACATTTAAACCAATTTTGGCTTCTTTGCACCATTTTGCTTTTGAACTATGACCCCTTCCAGGGCAGAATGACAGACATATAGATAGATAAAGTCTGTTACATGGCTTATTAGGGCAACAATCAATCCTACTGTTATCAATAACAATTTATATATTCCCAAATGAGATAATAATTCAAAATACTTGAACAACGGCTTTTCCGGCAAGCCAATTAACTTAAAAATTGTGAAAAACAGTAACGACAAATGCCTACTGTAATTATAATAACTTCTTTACATGCCAAAATGTTAACGCTTGTTCGGTTACTACACATGGCTTTAGTAGTAAATGAAATGATCGATCACTCACCAAAAAGCTGGCGGACACGCTTTGCTCCAGTTCCGACGAATATTTCATCAAACTCTGAACCGGATGCATGGAAAAATGGTACTTCAGCCTCACCGGCGACAGCTCGAGCTAACAGAGACTTGCCAGTGCCAGGCGGGCCGACCAACAGTACACCTGACAACAGTAGTAACAGCAGCATCGGTGATTAAATCAAAACCTAATCAGATCAACATGTTCTCTACTACTCTGCAGAATTCATTTTCCCTGACTTTTCCCCGACTTTCCAGGACAAAATGAATCGTTTTCTTTGACTAATTTGTTCATGCAAAATACAAACAAAGAGCTCACGCAAATATACACGGTGTTTCATAAAAAGGACCCCTTTTTGTTTTTTTATAATTCACTCAAATAATGATCAATTTACACAAAATTTGTACCAGTTGTAGCTGAAGAAATACTAATTCAAAACATTGCAACAAAATGTGGCAGTTGATTAAATATTCTTTGCTAGTCGTAACGTAATGCTGACGTCATAATGTGTCACAGGTACAAACTGGACAGTCTCAACTGGTGCTGTCAGTTGTTACCCTGCTTCGATGGTGTGCTTAATCTGGTTCGCTAATGAAAAATGTTTATTGTGTCAGCACTAAGCAACATGGGACACGAAATCAGACATCTCGCAATCCAAAAACTCAACCATTTTGCAAGCTCGGCGTGCTAGTGCACCAGTTGTCTTGCTCTAACGCGTGAAAGTCCAACTATCCCACAGACACGTAAATGCCATCGCTTTGCATGTTTTTGTAACTGTAACTGTAAAACTTCAACAATTTGTCATGAATAAAAAAGATTTTTCACCATTGGAGCAGGGTAGCAACTGACAGCACCAGTTGAGACTATCCAGTTTGTATCCATGACACATTATGACGTCAGCATTACGTCAGGACTAGCAAAGAATATTTAATCAACTGTCATATTTTGTTGCAATATTTTGAATTAGTATTTCTTCAGCTACAACTGGTACAAATTTTGTGTAAATTGATCATCATTTGAGTAAATTATAAAAAAACAAAAAGGGGTCCTTTTTATGAAACACCATGTATAACGTACCTTTGGGCAATTTTGCACCAAGAGCACGGAACTTCTCCGGATCACGAAGATACTCAACAATATCTGTTAGTTCTTGCTTTGCTTCATCAACCTGCAGCCAAACATACATAACAGTTAATTTTCAACAACCTCGTAAACCAACATAATCCTAAAATTAGACACATGATGCAAGATGCAGCCATCCACCTAGCTATATAAATATTGCATAAATTTCTCTAGAAAAGTAAATTTCGGGAAAAAATCTTTATAATTTTCAGGAAACGAAAACTTCCAAAAGATGAAACAGTTTCTGAAATTATAATACAGTTATTTCGATGTTGCAAGTTTGCCAACGCACACAGCACTACAAGTAAGAACCAATCAATCACATCCAGCAACATCCAGCATTTTCACATACATTAAGCTAAAATTTTTCCAAACATCACACAGGAAAGCTCATATGTATGATATCCACATATGTATAATATCCATATGGATGCCATTATGGTTGTACTACTGGGAAGATTACTAACTTATCTGAAAATTTCCAGAAAAAATTGACTAACATTTATATCACATATTGGAAAAAAATAAATAATAATAACAATGAAATAAACACAAAATAGCAACAGCAATGTTAGATAAAATTCACAAGTTGCAGACTTTGGCCAGTTGCTACGATATGGCTAGAAATGAACTGTCTATCCAGCTGATTTAGCTTCAATTCAAGCCATTAATGGCGATAACAACAAACGCCAAATTAATGTTTTAAAGATATTATATTGAAATAAGCACACAATAATATGCAGTAACAATTAGTCCAGACTAATACCTTCACATTTGTACATAAAATGGCTAGCTAACTATACATTTAATCTTTCTTTATTGCGGCAAAGCAAGCAGCTTAGCAAGCTAGTGTAGTGCCGTCGATTCAAATTCTCCAAGCTTCTATCATCATCGTTCGACGTCCAAAGTATCTGCTGATGTCATCTGTTGTTGGCTGAAAACAATCTCGACGTCGAGCCGCGTGCTACACTTCACGTTGTCCCGGAATTACCCAGAAATTCTCGGTTGTCAACAACACCTTCTTGCTAATTAAACAAAGGTTCCATGTGAAGGCCCGAATTGTCAGATTCGATTCAATTAGCACTTTCAACGTTCCACGTAGCCTCTCTGTCAGACTACGACCACCTTCGTGGTTTTCAGTATCTCAATACAAATTCTCACGTGAGAAAATCAACTTTTCTCACACAAAATACAACGTTTATGAGCCTATTAATAGCTCCTCACATCTCCTCACTTCAAATCATAACTTGTAACTACCGTTGGAGTTAGTGATGCACGGATTCTCAGTTCTGTAAACATTTAATTCTGGCAATGTTACAGCATTGTGGTTGATGCCCAGGAAAGCAAGCAAGCAATAAAACACATAATAAAATCCATTTTCTATTATCCTATGCCAGCCTTGCTATAAAATCAGAGCAAAAAAACTTCCAATAGTTTACAAAGCTATGTAAGGGCGATACGAGTCAAAACTCGAAAACAACAAAAATGGTTCACATGGTTCCTACTACTTCGCAGAATCCATTTTCCCTGACATTTCCCTGACTTTCTAGAACAAAATGAATCATTTTGCCTGACTAATCTGTTCGTGCAAAATACCACTGATGTCGGTTTTCAATCGCTTGCAATTACAGGACCCTCCAAACGCCATTTCCTATGCTTATATTGTTTAAATAAATAAAATTAACGTTCATCGCCCTTACAACAGTACTATGCTGCACTGTGATACTGGTGTGCAAATTTCACAACCTTAAACAAGTTCTGGCAAATTACTCACGCCCTTGACGTCATCAAATGTTACGTTGATCTCCTCGGGATTAACTTCAAACCGATCACTTTTCAGCACATTTATCTTCATGCCTACAATGTTCAACCAAACGTCACTAGAACCAGGGTTCAGACGCCTGAGCACACGTTCAAGGAAAGTGATGCTCTGCAGCCAATATCATCAAAGACCTGCCAGATTTATAACTAGGACCAAAATCACTGACATCGATGTCTGCACAGCAACTGGCACTACAGCCCCAGCCTCAATGCCCATACAGACTACTGTAGTAGCCAGGGCCACTGTCCAAGCATCCTTCATGCAAATGTTTTAGAAATGTATCTAGAATGCTTAAGGTAGATACAGAGCAATGTAACTAAACTGAACTGAACTGACACGGTTTAGTTTTTGGTGAACTGACCAATGGGCAAGCAGAGCAACCTACTGCCATTAGCTGATGCATACATGAGTGTAGTCATGTAGGCCACTGACGCCGTTAGACAAAGTCTACTGCAATGCAGCAATGTTTGCCCACTGGCCAGTTCGTCAAAAAACTAAACCATATCAGTTTAGTTCAATAACGTCACTCCGTAAGCACCTTTACACTACACTGTTGTCTGTGCCTTGTGTCTGTACATGTTTTGGCTCTAGAAGTTTTTCTGTAGCTGCCATTACTATTTGGAATTCTCTTCCTTTTGACATCCGCAATAGCTGTTCAATAGCTTCCTTCCGTCGCAAACTCAAAACATTCTATTTTTCAACGTCTAGCCATGTCTAGTGGCCCGCCTCACTCCTTACCTCAGCGCCTCAGATTCAGTGAGTTTCTCGCTGACACTGTGCGCTTTATAAATTTACTTACTTACTTACTTACACAAGTACGATAGCGAAAAAAGCAGACAACGTACTTCCACCCAGTGCGAAATACGCCTGGAGCAGCTGGTAGCCAAGATAAACTGTGATAATAATCCCAATGACACGAAACAAGCGGTGAGGCAATGTTGTTGTAGGCTCCACCTTCTTCTTGTCACTGGCCAAATATCCCTCGGCAAATGCCACCTTCAGTCTCTCCTGTGCAGCTGGAGATGTATCAGCTTCAGACAACAGTTCCGACAGCTTCTCTGATGACTTGCTACCACCACTCGCCGAAAACTTGTCAAATATCTGCAAATCAGCACAGATTCAACCATGAATAAGTCCCCAAAATCTATAGTGATATAGAGCACATACATGTATTAACACTCATTGTGGTCGAAGTCTAGCAGAAGAGCTTCACATGGTTCCTACTACTTTGCAGAATTCATTTTCCCTGACATTTCCCTGACTTTCCAGGACAAAATGAATCATTTTGCCTGACTAATCTGTTCACACAAAATACCACTGATGTCAGTTTTCAATCACTTGCAATCACACTAGAAACAAAAGCAAAGAACAAATGTAAAAGTGGACATAGAAATAATCCCTGGTATTTTGATTTTCCCTGACTTTCCCTGATTTAACCTGACCGTAGAAACCATGGCTTCAATGCAGACCCCAAACATCCAGGGGTGGATGGGTAGACTACGGGGGCTAAGTTTCAATGTGATTTAGCTAAAAGGTGCAGTTAGAATGTCGAAAATTTTACCCCTCCCCAATTTTTTTTAGGGGGGGGGAGTAAAAAGGAACCTGAATATTGTTTCAGACTTTCAGGAAAACAGGCCCAAACATACACATATTAACACTGTGCTGGCAATGCTTAGATTAACTGAAACAACTGGAAATGCATCAGTGCAAAAATACTGGTACAACCATGGAAAGAGGCATTTAATTAATATGGTTTCATCCACATAACATATTAACCACATTAACATCGAAATCAGCAAAATTCACAACAGAAAGTCTGTTGAATCTTTCTGAAGAGGGCTTTCTAGACAATCATTTGGCAGTGACAAGATAAGGTAAGGTCCCGTATTTGGCCATTTGTAAGCATTGTTTCCAAATGTGATCCAATTCTTGCTCTAAGCAGCAAGTCTGCAAGTGACAGTCATAAAGCTGGGATCAGCAGCCATTGCTTGCTGCCAGAGGAAACAGCTTGCCCATAGTCATTACAAGGCAGCAAATTGGCCACCAGTCAAACCTGTGACCTCTTGATGACAAGACTGATGCCCTGACCACTATGCAACCAAGCCACATGACTATAGTACTCACATAAATATATAGAACAAGTAATTTGAGCAAAGCTCACGAGACGCGCGAAAGCCTATAGCAGTTCCTGTTCGCAGGTAATCGTAGTCTATCTCCATCCATTTCGTCGTAATTTACTCTTTTGCAGCCAAAAATCGCCAAAAAATCACATAAAATCAATATTTTTAGGGTTCAAGGTCATTCAAGGTCATCAATGTTAATAAATTTAAAAAGCCTGTCACCAGTGCTTGTTATGATAAGCAGCATGTCTGTGCCTATCTGCAACCGTGTTCACGCTACACGAG
>Ga0209367_1009300_pt1 | contig 13352 bp, 10 predicted proteins | sample WorMetLIZISLAND2_FD_187412 | JGI IMG/M metagenome (GOLD analysis project Ga0209367, IMG submission 187412) | Marine gutless worms symbiont microbial communities from Max Planck institute for Marine Microbiology, Germany - Olavius geniculatus... ... | reverse complement strand
GGCATTATAAAATAGGGCCTATTACTGACCATCGTGCAAAATTTCACGCCGGTCGGCCCACGCATCTTGAAGATTTCGCGAGTGGAGAAAAAAATTTTTTTAAAAACATCAGGGGTAAAACTTAAGTCCACTCCGCAAGCTATCGCTTTCACTAGAATTAAACAATAGGCTTGGTCGTCATTCAACAAATGTCCTTTTTTATCAGTAACCTGCCTGAAAATGCTATCAAAAAACAGATAATATTACATCTGCATCAGTTCCGTATTTTACAAGAGCAACCGCACCATCGAAAGCAACTCTCCATCTTCGCAAAATGATGAGAAGTAGGATTTATAGAGTAACGAACTAACCTACTATATTAGCCCCATAGTCCACTTGAGCGATAGTGTCACCATCAGAAACAGATAATTCATCATGCAGTGATGACGTCAGCCTATGTTCCAGATGACTACAACATAAAAGTTGACAAATGTCTCGGGAGACTGTCGTGAAACCACATATTCATTTCAGCGAGTTTCTTTGGCGGTCCAACTCCATAGCATTCAAAGGAACCTTTACAGTTCCTACCGAATTGGACTAGTGCCACCCCAGCAACTTGGTTTTTGTTTTTAACTTTTGTTTTTAACCCCCGGGAACCTTTACCATTTGAAAAAAAATAATAATAATAATACTAAAAAATAATAATAATACTAATAATAATAACAAAACATTTGTACAGCACTGTAGTGCCGTAGCCTCAAAGGCATATTTTTTTCTCTGCACACTTATACATTTACGGCTGTAATAAAAGAATTCAAAAACTATTACGAACAATTCCACAAATGCTTAAGATAATTAAACACTAAAAATCTGAAACTTCCCAGAAAGACAATACAGTGCAAAATCAGTGACCAGTTATAATTATGTAAGCTGTAAAATCATTTAAATATATAACATTTAAACTGGTGTTGATAATTAAAAGAAACGAAGTCTTCTAGATACTTTAATTTTTCTGCATTTGCTACATTGGTAATCAAACCAACAAAAGATGCATTTCTTTAATACCATCATCATCAGAATGTTGACAATTTTGCAAAGTAAATAAATGTTGATTAGCTGAACGTACTTAAAGGCCAAGACGCACCAATTTACGTAACTGTTATAAAGCGCTAGTTGGCTTTATCAAATGCTAATTGTCAATATTCATTAACTTTCTGGTTGCTAATACATCTTAATACCTTAAAAATAAGGTACAAAGTACTCACTTTTCCCTTTTCACGACTTCAGCCATGTTTGGAACTGTTACATCATTTGCAGGAGGGTTCCTAACTAGATTTATTGCCTGCAGGTCAAATGCAGCTTAATTTACAGCCAAATAGCCTCAAAAAGCCAAATTTTTTACCAGTAATTAATCCACTAAAATCTGCAATATTCCAGCACTTTTTTAATTTTACTAAACGCACACGTCTAATAATGAACAAATAAACAATGACATAATTTCTGATGTCACCTATGCATCATTATTTGTACGATAAATGCAACATTATTCTCAGTAAAACCAATGGATTTACTATGTTTTCAATGCGAATGTCAGTTTGTCAACAAAGCGTCCTGAAAGTGACGTCATCAGTTATTCTGGCACGTTTGCGTGCATTCGGCTGGCACAACATATTTTTCTGAAAATTAGTGTGATGTTTTCATTTCATTGGATCAGCATATTATTAATGAGTGTTACATTCTACACATATTTAGCCAATATCGTTTTTGGTGCGACTTGGCCTTTGACTAATCAAAGTTTGACAGAGATGTAAATTCAACTACACAATCTCACTGAAATCACATAAGTTTAAGAATCTAGCAATTTATTGCTTCTTTGCTTTACTACAAAAACTATTGAAGCAAAGACATTAAAGTTATGAAAATGAACGTAAGTTGTAAAAATGATATCATACAAAAAAGGTGTTTTTGTTATTATGGTTGCATTTCTAACAACTATTTTATTAAGCCTATATTATCTAAAGAGTCTGTTTTCAAAAGGTGACAGCTTAGTGCTGGTTTATTTTACATAGAAATAATCCTGATCAACTAGCATACCTATCACGACTGCAGCTCAATTCCAAGTCTTCAAACGTAAATCGATTCATCGTGGCCAACTCTGCTCTCACACAATCACGATAGCATCACCACATACCTCAGTGTAACATAACCAGCCACCTAGGTCATCTCAGCCTTCCATCCCTCGGGGGAAGGTGAATCGAGTGTACGTGTGTTGGGTGACAGATGTAACACTGTGTGATCCCACATTACTCCATAGCTCTGAAACAAATTCCTATGAATAGCTATAATTTAATTTAATTTTCACGCCCACAATACTAGTCTTGTTTCACTTTCAAACACTTTTACATATCAACTACAAAACGTACACAACTGCTATTCATTGAGAACTGCGGCAAAATCCTGCTAACTTTAGCAGATTTGAGTAAAACTATCTACAATAGCATCTGGCAGTTCCCAGTACAAGACCACAAAAACTACTGCTATAACTACTGTCAACTTTTCTTTCACTAACCAACTTTTCCAAAGTTATTCCAGATTATGACAGTCAACAAAACTAAACTGTGGATTTGCGAGAATAGCCGAGGAGGATCTTTTACAGGCTCAATGCCTCCCTCTTGTCCAATCCTCAATGCAAAAGCATGGAATGGAAATCTCACTGTCTCATAAAAGATCATATTGCCAGTTACTCAACTGGTGGCTTGACATAGTGGTAATGCGCTTCGTCTAATCAACGAAGTTACTCTAAATCAAGCCCATTTAGTACTTAGATGGGTGACTGTCTACGGGCACCGTCGGGCATCTCGGTACGATGCCAGCCAGCTAGGTCAACTCAGCCTTCTACCCTCCGTGTGATGGTGAAATGAGTATCAGCTTTCTGGCTGAGTAGTAATAAATGGCGATGGTTAGTGTAATACTTGTAGCTGCCTAGAGGCGGATCTGTGGTTCAGATCGATCGGTCTGGTCTAAAAGTCGGCAGCCACCTGGCGCTTATGCTGCTCTGGCCAGATGAACCGGGTGAACTCTCGCAGTGGCAGTTCACTGCTATGATGACAGCACCATAAACATTGTCACGGCTATTACTATTATTATTACTATTATTACTCACAATGATGGAAGATATTCAGCAGATTATCGCTAGTTCAAACAAAGCAATATGTGCTGTAACCGACCAGTTTGTGTGGCTTCGCTGCTGCTACTGATCTCATCTTGACCCATGACATTTGTACAACCTTCCAACAGAGACTTCAGCGTCCATCCGTGAGCGGGTTTATCAACAACCATCATCTCTTGCAGTACGCTCGTAGATTCCGTAGCAACAGTCAAAGTGTCATCAGGGTGGGCGTCATTAGCAGTGGTGCTGTCAGCTACACACAGTGTTCTGACATCAGCTGGCTCAACTGTCTCGCTGGCAGTTATCCGATTCACTGTAATTCTGCTCAGGAATACAACAAAACTAACTGTCATAAATCATCATACAATACAATAAGAATTTGCACCTGAAAACTGACAACAAACAAAGTGTCAGTTTAATCTAGCGCATCATCATCATTCATGGCAAACACGCCAGTACCCGTAAGTCATTCATAACCTTTACGAAATTACGATACATAGTAGAATGTCATCTTTAAAATCAACAGTGAAAAGTTAGTTCTAGGATGCCATTATGGCATATAAACAAGAAGAAAAAGCATAATGCAATACGTTACAACGGCACATTTACACGCATTCAAAAGAGAGCGTGTAGTTAAACTAGGTTGTGTTAACGTGCCGTGGTTTGACATGTTATAGCATATTACTAATACTATTACAACTATTATTAACAGCATAAAAATGCTAACCATAGCCAACTGTACATGGGAAGTTGCTGTAATACAACAACTGCATAGATACAGTTGAGCAATCCATACAACAGAAAAATATATGTTTACATCTTCTTCTTGTAACTTGTTTACACTAGGTATGAAACTTGAGTACAGGCTGCTGTTATGACAACTGCTATTCCGACAGCGGCAGCGGCAGCCGTGAATGACGACCTCGACTGTAGGTTCATGAACCACCAGTCGACCAACTAGCTCCTCAGGTCTACCACGTAGACCGTAACGAGCAGAGAGTGGGCAAGTTTTGTAGTTACGTTCACCACCGTCAAACATATTACCTATAATGTACGCAAACTTGTGGTGTGCATTATTGTCACATATATCTTTGAAAAACGCTAAACCCAACTCTAACCCTAACCCTAACTGTAAGCAATGCGCAAAATCATAGTCCATTACACATGACATTGTCACCCCCTAGTGAATGTAAATGTAAAGCGTAATGACCTGTCTGTCAACATCAATTTCGGTCAAAATAACATTTGTCAGAATAGTGGCTGTCGGAATAGCAGTTGTCGAAATAACGACAGTCGGAATAGTGGCTGCCTCCCATTGAACTTCCCCAAAATTACCATTTGTTACCAACTACTAACCAATACATTACTCACAAGTTTGCAGATTAAGCCAATATACATACATAGAACCAGCACTGAAAAGACCAACCTTGGATTAGCAATGACTGCACTTTCCGTCGTTAAGTCCGAGTTTGCGAGCAGTTTTGTTCGTTCCTTGTAATCTAGATGAGCTTTCAGCAACTGCAATCATTCATCACCAAAAATGATGTTGCTTTTTCAAGCTCTAGCTGCTGCAAATGATTATTATTACTTTTCTGCTTGATCAGTCAACTTTACTCCGTGTTATGAAAGCCTCCAAGGCAGAATTGATAAAAATTAGTGCAGCAGACCAAATTTCCCATCCTAACACTGAGCTGACAACATCTAAGCACTGTACTACAAATGCTACTAGCTTGCAATTACAAAAAATACACAACTGAAGCAAGTGTGTGGAAATTACATCACAATCGATGCCATAGTATACATTACTATCTAGAAATCAACAGCAAAACTAAGCTCGAGCAACTAAATCCGAGTTTCAGTTCTTACTTAAACTAATCAGTTATTGAACTCAAGCACCAGCTGTACAAGTAAGAAAATGTTCGTGATAATTTTTGTATTTTCTGTTTCAATCAGTAACTACTTCGTCAAGCCAAGATAGCACAATTGTATTTTTGTCTACTCGAACACATACTGGGTCTGATACACAATTTTGGAACAGTAAAATTTCGAAGGATACATTTTAAGCAAAACTTCCAGAGATGTTTTATTAGTCAAGCAAAGCTGAGCATTAGACCACACACAACATGAGAACTTGATAACACTGAACATGGCTGGAAAAAACATGACCAAAAAAGTCTCAAAATACTCAAACTGATTAATTGTGGGCCGATGTTGACATGCATTGTTTTGAAATGACCACAAAAAGCATTAACATTAAACACAACCAAGTTCACATAGTGTCACACAATAAAGTTACATACATCAGTGTATCGCTCATGCAACTTTCCATATTCTTTTTTCGAATCGATATCTTTTTCTTCCAGTCGTGATACTGTGCAGCCAACACAGCATCCAACAACTGATACTGCATATAAACTAAATTAGTAACACTTCAGTGCTAAATCTTACAGTGCTAGTACTGACTACTGAGTGACCCAAAACAACAAGTTTTAAACATATCATGAACAAATAATTTGAGCAATTACTAAAAAAAATCAACTGTGCTAAACATTACCAAAGAAAACTAAAAGATGTAACACTAAACCTGGCCAAATCACAAGTTACATTACAGTTATGGTGTTTTGTGCAATATTGATTGCACCCATCTGCAGTAAACATAAAATGTGCAGATAATGAATCATCTAAAGTGTAACAAGGTAACAAAAAATGAGTGCTTTGTGAGTAACTAAATATGTGATTTTAGCAGAAAATTCCATAATAATAATAATAATAATAATAATTAATCTTATATCAAATAGAAGAAAAATATATTTAGCAGTCAAAAAACATGTGCAGTTGTTCATCTGTAAAACTTCTGCAAAGTACATGCCAGCACACACAGCAGTCCAATATGGTTGCACTAAATACATATAGACCCATGCCCAGTAGTCTGCAGCAAACTGCCCACATAACCATAGCTGTTCCTATTATCACTAGACCTAGACAACCTAGCAAAACTAACTCTGATCGTGAGCGTTTTTCTGCTTAATTTCAAACAGTCGAACGATCGACTCCAAGCTCTCCAGTTTGTCCTGAAGCCTCAACTTCTCTTCTTCTGCATCATCTTCAACTTTCAAAAATTTCTGCCAAAAGCACGCACATAACTCTTAATCACATAAATGCACAAAACATCAGTTCATACACTTGTTAACAGCAATATTAAAGAACTCACACATCAAAAACAGCAAAAATCACAAAAGGTGATATTGCCCGCATCACACTGACTGTGTGTCAATGTGCTGCTGAATAATATCACCTTTTGTGATTTTTGCTGTTTTTGATGTATGAGTTCTTTAATATTGCCGTTAACAAGTGTATAAACTGATGTCTTGTGCATTTATATTTGCAGTTTTATTACTAAAATACTGTTTTCCTACTGGTGATCAGTTAGAAAGATATTGCACCTCAGATATTTTTTACAGTAGCCAAGCCGCTTATAACTGTTACTTACTACCTAATGGCGTGACTGAACAAAGCAGACGACACGAGTCAGCATGACATCACCGCTGGCCTGCATTGTTGACAATATTGAACAAAATTCCTTTTATATCCACAAAGTAGCCATACAAATAAATAAACTAATATTGCACGCATCACCTGCTTAATACAGGCTCGAAAAGCACTTCAATAATGCTAATTTAACTAATCGTATTATTGCAGTTATTGGACTGTTGCGTAAAATGGCTGACCACAAACGTCTATAGCCTAAAGTCAAGTCAAACCAAAGTCTGAGCCCATCTCGTAGACTTTAGTTAACCAAGTTCTAGCCAATTTTTGGCAAAAATTCTACAAATTTTGTTGCCATGGCAACAAGAGTCAACCATGGTAGACTTACTAAAATTATTTATTTGCTTCACCCTCAAAACTGCTTGTCAGATGCAAGAATCTCGGAGATATATCACATATATGTCAAGTTATAGCCCATTTTATCCCAAATTTCGTTCCCATTGCAATGAGAGTTAGTCAGGGTAAAATTCGATTGCCAGCATTCAATGGCCATCCCCAAAAACCATACCCTAGAACCAAAAATTATGACTCTATCTTATACACAGCCAAAGTTATGACCGTTTAAAAAATTGCTTAATTTTCCCCATAGGCGCCATTGTATTTTGATTTTTGCGAATAAATATGTTAAATATCAAATTTTAATTTTCTAACCCCAAAAAGGCACTTCCTTTTGCAGAACCGCGTCGTTTGACATATTAAACGTAAAAATCCCTTAAGAAATCTGACCTGTGGGTGCATTGAAAAAAGGCATATATAAATTAAAATTTTCGCGTATATTTCACCCATTTGCCAAGAAGCCCCCCTTGGAGGGATCTGCATAAAATTTTGCATGACGGGTCCCCTCGCTGACGTAATCAACCATGCCAAATTTTATCTTAATCCGATCAGGAGTTTTGATTCTGTGGAGGGTCGAATTTTTTGGCTTCCCCACAGGAAAGAGAAGTCGCCGTTAACACTACCGTTCAGCCTGTGATTGAAGCACTACTCAGCCACATTTTGTACGTACTGTCAAATGTAACGAAACTTCTGCAGCAAACAGTAAACACAACAGCAAGTCTTGCGAAAGACCCTTGAAAACCTATACGTAAACAGTTATGCAAAACCAGAAAAAAAGCATAATGCAAACATTTGTAGTCAATGACATAACTACAATTTAATAAAAACAGATAAAAACTTACTAAACTATAAAACACACAAAGCAGCAGAGCATACCAGTATACTTTCGTGATATAAGATTTAACAAGGAACAGGTGAGGATTCATTTTTGCTGGAAAAAACTTAACAAGTAGTGCATTAACAAAAACAGAGCAATAAAAAGACTGCAAAAAATAGCGCACCAGTTCAGCTGATTTTCTGAGCTGTTTCTCGCGTTCATACTGCGTCAAAAGTTGATCATTATCTTCGCGGAGTAGATCCAGCTCAATTTCAACTTCCTGCCGCTCTCGCAGAGTCTGATCCAGACTTTCAAGAACAGCTACAACAAGCGGCATAAGCTCCTTCACCGCGCTTTCGTCGTATTTTTGAATCAGTCGCTCAAACTCCTGGTATATGTTTGCAGCGAGCATCTGAACTCGCTCTGACATGTCGGAGTTGTCATCCTGACTGCCGTAAACAGTCTCCGTTAGGTCTGCATCTACCACCGACGACATCCTGATGTTATCTGAACATTGCACAACGTTCCACTCCATTATGCGAGAATTAATGTCATCAACTATTTCGACCACTGTGCACATATTTTATACCAGTTATGCAGTTATAGCATGTCAGAAATAACAGTACATAAGTGACTCATTTTTCAAGCTATTTTACTGGTATATGACGCTGCATTATTGTGCCATGAAATTGCAACGTACTGCAACGTACGCGGCCGAACCTATACTAGTCTGAATATGTTTTTGCACATTACCGGTAAACAGATAATACTTGTGAAACACACTTCCACACCAGTATAAGTTACACTCATGGTAATGTTTCTACATATTTATAACATATATTCATCCATGTAAAGAAACAGTCGATGCGGTTGCCAAAAATTATGACAGTCTTATACTAGTTGAGACCGGACACAAATTACGTATCTTTGGCAACCGTGTTCATTAGTCAACTTAAACAAAAATCAGTTACCGTCGTTAGGCTGCTGCGAAAGACCTCTGTCACTGTATATATCAACTTAAACAACGATTTCCGCGTTAAAACGCCCAAAAACTTACCGTAAACATGATCGTAAACAACAAAACGTAAACAGAAGTCACTTGACCGATTTAGATATTCTATGCGATTCATTGATGTTAAGTGCTTAAACGAAAACACGTTAAACGTTTATCGTAAGCTTCGATCAATTTGATAGCCAAAGTTCCGCCAAACAGCTCCACGGCAGCGACTGAAATGCAGCTAACTGTTGCCGAGTTGCTGTCTGAGTTAATTAGCTGGGTCTGCTCAATGTTAGACTATGTCACTCATCTCCCACCAGTAACATAACGTAATCCTGTCAAGCTGTGGGTTAAGCCTAGGCCTACATTAATTTTGAGCCAGGAGCGAGGTTCCATCAGGCCTGCTAAGCCTGCTTGATGTTTGCTCGATCGTGTAAACGGAGTATTATACACTATCCTACAGTTACACGTGACCTGGGCGCGTCGGTAGATACATTAACGCCATAGACTGCAACTATTATTGTACAGACCCACATAAACATGCCGGCGCTGCGGCTGCTATCGCATGCTGATCGATGACCTGAAGCAGTTGTTGCCGGTGGGTCGAATGCTGCTGCTGCAGCTGACCTGCCGAAACAACTGCAACTCTCATCACTCGCATGCTACCTGCCCAGGTCGACCTTCTGCCGTTCAAATTGACGGAAGCAAAATCACTGCAGTACGAAGCTGTTGCTGTTAAAATTGAGACTTACATACTACTTTGCTGTTTGCAGCTGATAAAGAGAACTGACAGACAGGTGGGTTTAATCGATCGATATATCCAGCTTATTTGCTTATTTTACTTTTTGACGCGAGCTGTAGGGGTCAACGGCACTATGCGTCGTCCGTCTGTCGTTGTCCGTCACGGGTGTATTGTGGCTAAACGGTAAGTCGTAGGGGGTTAGCGATGGTACCATCGGATAGGGCGCTGGCGATTTTCTATAGGCTGTAAATAGTAATCATGTCTCCATCTGCAGCGGTTTGTCTGCAATTTGCAATGGAAAGTTTTAAACTGTAACTGGCCGTATCTCGGAAACGGTGAAACATAGGATCAACGCTACTATTAATCACTAATAGGAAGTAGCATACGCCCTTTCAGATTAGGCCTACAAAAAAATCATCGACCTTGGATAACCTTGAAAGTTAATACTGCAACAGGAACTGTATATGCTGTAGCGCGTCTTCTCTAGCGATAGCTAGGCTTTCTTGTTAAGTGAACATATAATCTTTACACTGTAGTTTGACACTAACCATCCAATGGTAGGCTTGATCAATTTCTAGTCACTAAAAGTCTAGCACTGTCTGGGACCCAAAAAGACTGAAATTCGCATAAACGTTCTTAAAAACGTAGACGCTATGCCACAGCGCGGTGGAAAATCCGTGGTGTCAAATTTGAGTAAGCGGATGGATGCCTGCTGAAATAAGCAAATCTTGTTTCGTCGAACGATATTTCAAGAAGTACAGTAGGCCTAGCTTACAACTGAAGTTAATTGAAACATTGTGCGTAGGATCGAGGCATTATAGCAGCGACTGTATATAGGCTGATGAATAATGATGGTCACTGTAGGGCCTATTACCTTTCTTGCGGCCGGGCCGAAAATTGTGCTATAAAAACTCCAGTGAATGACGAAACCACCTAGCAAATTATATAGGCCTAATTTGCCTAAATAATGCTTGAATAACGACACTGACGCTGCAGAGTATCGCGATACTGGAGCGGTAGGCATGTCATCATCGTGTGCTGATGGCGACCACGGTTCAGCGAGCAGTTCGTCGACGTCGACGTTGGAATCCTCCTGTCGACATCGTAAGTCAACGCGGCGTCTGCTGCGTTCAGCTGTGCGAGACGGCGACGTACTGACGCTGCGTCGACTGCTGTCTGACGTCGACCACCACGGTGTTGTGAACTGTGCTCTGTCGGATGCCGTGCCGTGTAGTGCCCTGTCGTACGCGGCTCGCTGCGGCTACCCCGAGATCGTCGACACACTGGTCGACATGCCCGGATGTCAGATCGACGGAGTGGACCGAACCAAGCGGTCCGCACTCGACGAGGCGATTGGCGGCTGGGCGGCAGCGGCACTGGACGCTGACGGCGGACGTCAGCAGGACTGCAGCACTGGTAAAAGATGTCGTATAGTACGCCGACTGTTGGCTGCCGGCGCTCGCAGTCTGTCTAGACCGGCGCTCGACGTCGTCTTATCTTCCGCTCTCCACGACGACGATAACGGACAACAGTTCACGCGCAAACTTGTCACGGTCAGGACATTATCATTAGTATATTTTGTACGAACGTACGCATGGCTGCTTGCAGGCCTATTTGATATCGCTCTGCTTGACAGTACTAGCTTATACCCACCCCAGACAGTGTGGTATTGCATTTAACCACGATCAAATATCATGGACTGCGTCGTCGTTAGTTTTATGACGGATGATTGCAGCTGAAAGTTCTGAGAACAGTAGGGCTATCAGTGCAAGTTAAAGCGTGGCTTAACACAGCTTTTTACCACAGTGAATTGCATTATTAAAGCAATGTAAAGCGCTATTGTATGTATATAGGTACTGTAACAGTAAAAATTGGACGCACAGAAAACTCGATCGTTATTGCGTGCATGTTTGTATACGTCGCATACAGGTTTTGTGCGAGAACGGCTGCGATGACGTCAAAAGCGTGCTGCTTTCGGTGCTCGTCTGCCACTCCGGGTCGTCTGATCTGATGACGTCACTGCTAGAAAGCGGTGCCTCGCCGGAGATCTCACTGCGTCTGTCCAGCGTCACCATGCTGCCGCTCGACAACGCCGCGCTGATGGTGCGAGCCAGTGGCGACCCTCACCTGCTGACCAGCGTTGACCTGCTGACTGCCGTGGAGCTCGACCGGACGGCGTGTGGCAGCGAACTGTGGCCGTTCTACCGGCGTCTTGTCTGCCTGCTGACGCTGGCTGGACACCGCATTCGACTGCCAGGCGCTGACTGGTTACGACGACGCCACGCCGTCGTGTACCGCTGGACGCTGACCTATTGGTCGAATCCTCGACCTCTGAGACACCTGGCGCGGGTAGTCGTGAGACGAGCTGTCACGCCAAACCTGCTCGCTGCTGTGCCGCGCCTTGTCCAGCTACCGACCTTGCTGCGACTGCTGCTGCTGCTTGGCGAGTTAGGATAATTGTGTACACAGATGTGCATATAGTGTGGGTGCAAAATGACATTTTGCTCTCGGTCGTATGTGAAATTGTTTAATGCCATATTATTAGCTGACCGTATTTAAGTGCGCTTAACGGTCAAGATATTGGCATTGTTGTCATCTGTCTGTCCGTCTGTTCGTCTGTAGCCTATCGGATGTACCCTGGCTAACGGGTAGGTCGTAGGGAAAACCTTTTACACGAATAATTAGCCATGTGTGTTAAAATCGGGCATGCAAAATTTTAGCCATCTAGTGCAAGGGGAACATTTTAATATTGGGGGTTGAATGGAGTGGAAAAGTAGGAAAATGTGCGTTTTCAACGGAAAACTGGACATATCTCGGAAACAGTGAGAGATAGGACCAAGGCTATTAATCATTAATAGGAAGTGCCATACGCCGTGTCACGTGAAATGAAAATCATTGACCTTGCATGACCTTAAACGTCACTGACAACCATGGTACGGTCGGCTATCCTATCGACAGCTGGGCTTCTTGTTAACATAACTCATAGGCTAGTTAGGACACTGTGTGAATGTCTGTGAGACTGTACGCATGTATTTTAAATTGTGTCGTACCTTATTCGAAGGCATGCGTCTAATCTAGGTCACATAATTAGTCACTAAATTTTGTTTGCCAAACTGCAATTGTAGATGCAAACATTTTCATGGTTTATGGTCTGCTAACAAGTTCACTGCCATGGATATTAAAAATTTCATATAGACAGGGTAAACCGACTTAGAAAGATTGATGTTATTGCTATTATAGGCAATTTGTTTTGCGGTTTTGTGCGCTTTTTAGAAGACTCTTCGTCGCTTACGTCTGTTTACGTCTTCAAGTTGGTTGGTCATTGTTTTAAGTGCGTGCGTGATTAAATTAACATGAACATCAAGTATCAACTTGAGCCTCTGTCAGACCAGCGATTGTTGTCCAAAAGTGAGCCTTAGTTTAGTTACGCGGTGAAAACGTTTGAACCATGAAAATTAACGATTCATTTAGATTAAAAAGTATGTTAACAATTTTAAACAAGAAATTTGAGCGAATGCTTATGAGACTCGCGATGCAAGTTTTCTAGTCTATTTGCAGGAATTTCGACCAAAATTCACTTTTTGAACATGTCAAAATGGTTACCGGAATTGATCAAGGATTGCTGGAATATAAAACATTCCATTCCATAACCACAATGCAGTTGATGTTAGATATTTGTTCACATGAAGCTAATTTACTGGACTTCACATTTAATACTGTAAAATCCATGGCGATGCGAATTGGCCCGCGGTATAAATATAGTTGT
>Ga0209367_1009299_pt1 | contig 13352 bp, 5 predicted proteins | sample WorMetLIZISLAND2_FD_187412 | JGI IMG/M metagenome (GOLD analysis project Ga0209367, IMG submission 187412) | Marine gutless worms symbiont microbial communities from Max Planck institute for Marine Microbiology, Germany - Olavius geniculatus... ... | reverse complement strand
CATTTAACGCCCTCGTTCGCGATGACTTCCTTTGAATTTATGGAAAAGCTTTACGGTTCCTGAAATTAGAGTCTTTCAGGCAGCCGATGGTGAATATTTGGTGATCCTAGCTTGCACCGTTTTTGACTGATTCACCCGTGTGACAGACAGACAGATGGGCGGGCGGACGGACGGACGGAGAGACGGACAGACAGAATTGCGATGGCTAAGACGCGCTAATGCAGTAGCTGCTTTCGCGCGTAAAAATCCATCGTGACGCTGATTTAATTCTTATGTTGGTAATGACCAACACGAACAACGTACATCGTGTCACCGTTAGTTAGTGAATAAAAAGAAGACTAGAAAACACCTTAAATTTAGTACGTTATGTCGTCGAAATATCTTAAAAGATTTTTTTACATTTGTCTGCACTACAGTCAACAGAAAATTTGCAATGAAACTATCATTACGGCTAACACTAACCATAACCTTAACCTAACCTAAACCTCAAAGTCGAGAGGCATCATCATCACTTCGTAGCTTCATTTTAGCTTATCCCGGTACCGAATTATTTTCTCAATGTTGCAATAGCCAGTTTACACCTACAACGCCGACGCGACTCAGTTCAACTGTCGGCAGTTGGCGACTGTCGCCGACAGTTGAGTTTAGTTGCGTCGGCGTCGTAGATGTGAACTGCCCATAACATCATTAAATTTTATCGTCAGCCGCGAATTTATGGCGGCGCCTTCTGGACATTTTGGCGCAACAATGAACAGCTCGTCATTGACACCATTCAATGACACAACAAAACTTTAAAAGCAAACACAAAACTGCATAGATATTTTTGAGGTCTAATAAAAAATTCAGGGACGGATGTTTTAGGGACGGCAATCGGAAGCGCATGCATTTTATACGCTTTTTAATAGATGCATTTTATTGTTTATCACTGGCCAGCTTTTTGTGGATTAGGCCTATGCAGTAGATTTTAAACTGCCACAATGATAGGTCATTTGCACGGTGTGTTTGCGTTGCAGAATTTGTGAAAGCCATGGTAGCAGACAACGTTTTCAAGTGACCGACGACAACATAATGATACAAACGTGTTTAAACGCTACACGCAACATTTGCATTCGCTGACACGGGCTGTACTTTGTACAATAATTTTTGCTACAAAATATGTTACTGCCTGCGATGATTACAAAATAGCAGCATAATACCGGTATAATACATTTCTTTTGAACCATTTTAGCAGCGTTTTTGGTGAAGTATCCTGGTAGCTAAAATTTTACTTGAGTATTTATTGTTATTATTATTATGCACGAAAATTATTATTGTGGCATTTAGTCTAAGTATACTTCAAGGACACGTAACATAATTACACTAAAAGTCGACATGTTCGGCAAACAGAAAACTAGAAGAACTAGAATGAGCGTCACTAGTAGGATGTTGCGAACAAGTACGTCTTCAAATGACGCTTAAAAGTCGACAGTGACGCCGATAACGTGACAAACGATGGTAGACTGTTCCATGCACGGGCAGCAGCAACCGGGAAAGCGCGATCTCCGATCGTGCTGCAACGAGTCACTGGAACAACGACCGCCGTTGATGAACTGGAACGCAAACTTCGCCTCATGGTGACGTCGGTTGCGCGGTTGATGCTGTCGGCGAGGTACGCAGGTGCTGTGCCGTTGAGAGACCGGAAGACGAGGCACGATAGCTTGAAGGTGATCCGTTCCGGAATCCGAAACCAATGGAGTTCACGAAGTAGTGGTGTCACGTGATCGAACTTCCGAGCACGGAATACAATCCGAGCAGCGGCGTGGAGGACGGACTGCAGCCGACAGAGTTGGCGAGCAGGTCGCCCCGCGAGCGTTGCGTTGCCATAGTCAACACGAGACAGAACAAGCGCAGTGACAAGCGATAGCAAAACCGCCTTAGAAACAGAACGGCGGACACTGCGGATTGATCTCATCGCAAAAAAGCAATTCGAAACGGTCTTGGAAATATGTGTGGTCATGCTGAGATTCGAGTCGAGGTAGATACCAGGGTCACAAACAACGGAGGACGGAGCAATGGTAGCAGTCCCCACGCAAAAAGGAGCCTGTGGAATCTGGATTTGCCTACGACTTAAGGTGAACCAAAGGATCTCTGTTTTAGCTGGATTAAGTTGGAGTCCATTAGAGCGCATCCACAAACTTACCTCAGCAACACACGCGGAAACCCTGTTTTGGAGCTCAGAGGCGATACTATGTATGCACTTCAGTTTTAATGCTTAACCCAGCACAAAAAAAAACAAAATTTATAGCTTAATTATAGCCAAATGATAAGTTATGCAATATTGTAGTAAAGAATGGTACTAACCGGTAACACAATGTCAGCAACATTCATAATGTTCATCTATAGCAGTCTACGAACTTTTCGAATGACCCTCGTTGATAAGCCATGTCGGTATATAACTAACCACCAAGGGCAATCTATCCTTCCACCTCTTCTAGGTAGACAAATCAAGTATCGGCCTGTCTGGCTGGGGTTAGGACAAAATAAATAAATAAATAAATAAATAAATAAATAAAAGATGAATACAAAACTTAACAATGTGCATATCAGCAAAGTAAAACACGTTTATTTTTATATCGACGTGACTAGTCTGTTGAGGTCAGTCTCTGAATCTAATTAAAACAATAACTACAACGTTTTTTCCTCATGAACGCGAGCAGCACTACAGTCTTCGTGAACGAAGCCATAACTGTCGACTTTCCGATCGCACATTGTCCTCGAAGACAAAACTTTTATTACCAGAATGCTGTACAATGATGGTCTTTATTAATATTGACAATTTTATTGATTCGTATTATTGTTAACAACGGTTTGTCTGTCTTTATTAAATCTCGAGTGAATGGATGAATCAATGAATGTTTTCAAGTTTCAACACATCAACGTCGCACTTTGCTGCTTGTACGTAAAGCAAGTCCCCACGAAATTCGTAGTTTAGAGACCGCTGCTAAACCCTACTTTTTCGCATAATCTTATTATGCCTTTTTACTTGTTATATCTTTGCAGCATGCATGCTATTGTGAGATCGGCGCTGTTTAGTCGTTACAGTGTCAAACGCCTGTGAGATGTGCTTCCACTCTCAGGCGTCAAAGGCATCAATGACGGCAGAGCGACCTGTCTTCATGACGTCAGTCACTCACGAGACACATGTCTGTCTGTCTGTCTGTCTGTCTGTCTGTCAATGTGTTGTACGGTGTAACTGTAGGCCTAGTGAATACATGACGTCAGTCACAGCGATCTGAAGCACTTGACAGCTTACATTTAGAGAGCTACGAAGATTAATGATATCGTTAATAATATTTTTAATGATTAATAAATTTTTTTCGTTAAATTTTCGATTGAGTTACGCCAATAAAAAATAATCTTAAAATATGTTTAAGTGTAGGCCTATTGATAAACAGTTCTGATGCATATCGAGCGTGCGTATCGTCGGCGTGAAATTTCAGTAAGTAATGTACACTGTATCGGATAGATGATATACAGGGCAGCGCATGACCGTCGGCAATAGACAATAGCGCGACTTGTGGCCTCCAACTCTTCTTTTATACATAGTAGCCAGTCACGCAATAGTGATGGGTAAATCGTGCTTCTTAGTTTAAAATGTTCGACTACATTCGACTAGTTACTCGCAACTATCCATGGGACAATTAAATGCAACAGGACACAGTTCGATTACGATCGTTTTGCTTGTTAAATTGACGTTTAAAATTCGAAAACGTAATTGCCTAAGTATATTACAATGTAAAATTCATAGTATTAGTATCAGTGTTGCAATTATGTGGGATTTAGTCAATTAAAACAAATATTGATACACAAACGTTCAAGCGTTCTTTTCATAGTTTGATTATGGTAATTGCATACAGTGATCTTAACTGCGGAACTAAAAATTATACAGGTATTAATTACATGGTGCGGCAAAAATTATCATTTATTTTTTGTCATTTTTTTGCAATCACTGACAATTTTGAAGCAAAATTTTACACGTTTATTACCTATTTATACTTCTGCAAAAATGTCAAGGGTATTCAAATATCTTTAATTGAGCAAAAGTTATTAGATTGTTGCTGCAGCCACATCATTATTTCTCACGTTCTCGTGCCGCATGATGTGTGCAGTATCTGCAGTGTCCACCGTTAGCTTTCACACACGCATTTTAATCTGTTTAAGTTTAGCGACGGTTTTTAGTTTTGGTGAGAAAATGGCAATAAATGCGATCAAAAATTATAAAAAGGGCCTCTTTATTTTTTATACGTTGTTTAGCTTATGTCAACACGAAAAGTAACGTAAACATTAAATTCAGCATATAATACTATATACACTGTATCCGGAAAAAAGTAAACCCATAGACACTGTCCAATAGAAATGTCGAATTCAAACGAATTTGAACAGAATTTTGTACACGTAATTTCTAATAAATTGTTAAAGCGATTACCCAATTTCTTAGAAAAATATTATTTTTAGCAGAGGTATTAATTGTTGAATATCAATAAAATATTTCCGTTACCAATATGGCGTTACATAAGTAAACCTTTCTATATATTTGCGTAACTGCAACAAACAACATCTTGATTTCGGCAAAATTCTACGTCAGCAGTGCATCGTCTACTAGCAATCAAACAGTTAAATCTGCTAACGCAAACAATAGTTAGGCCTACAGCGACTTTTGTGAGGTCGCCTCAAAACGTGAAGTGTCCTCTATATTAAGCAACTGTTTGTTTAATCCTGACAGCGTCCACGGCTTGCTGGGAAATTCTGCGATAAACTTTTTGACGCCATACCATTTTTTTGGTTTCAACAATTCAATTATAGCACGATATGGTCCGCAGAAAATACCATTTTGTTATTGTTTACGTTGACTGCGTCAACAAACGTCACTTCCATTCGAGTAGACTATGAAACGTCATACTGGTAACAGAGATATTTTGTTATCGATATTCACTACGAAATTTGGCGGTCGCTGTCGCAATTTATTGGAGATTAAATGTACGAAATGTTATTTAAATTCGTTCTGATTTGACACTTTCATTGTAAAATGTCTAGGGATTTACTTTTTTCCGGACACAGTGTATATAATTAAAGCCGGTAATATTTTGGTATTGAATTGGCCGTTTGATTGACGATCAATTTAATTTCATTAACTATTTTCGTACAACTGACGAGGAATAGAAACTTTTCAACACTAATCTATGGGTCACCTATGTCTAGCTCTATAAAGCTGCATTGTATAGGCCTACAATCCAGTGTATGCGGACGAACGTCTTTACGGCTGCCGTGGGACTTTCTGTGTCAGCGCGTTTCAACGCCCGCCGCCGTTAGGTCGTCAAGTCGTCGCAAACAAGTCGCAAACAGATCACGACTTATCGTCGGCGTGCGTGTAAAAATGCCCCAACCACCGCTATCGGTCATATAGCACATACTCCACTTTGTTCATTTTTCTGCGTGTAAATTTGTTGTTCAGTAGAACAATCTGTACCTGGTAGTAAGTAAGTAAGATTATTTATACAACGAAAACAGTCAAATTGCACAATGCTTTCTGCTGTGTTCTGTTGTTAGTGACAGAACACGCAGTTATGTTTTCGTCAGTCGTCGTCGTCTTTGCCTTCGTCCTATTCGCTGGTGCGAACATTGGCGGCATAGCAGACCACGTTCTTCCAAGCGGTGCGATTCTTTGTCGACTGCAGCACATGGGCGGCGCCAGAAGAGAGTAAGGAGGGCAGCTTCCTCCATATGCCCTTGCTCTTGTTCCTCCCTCCCGGTTGCCCCCAGCAAAAAATTTGATAGTGATAAAGTGCCCTCTGTTAACCATACACATGCCGAGGTGTGACTTATTAAACGTCATTTTTGTAAGGCAACACATATACCTGTGTTTTTTGCGTTTCTAAATATTAAAAAGCAGGCAGATTTGCCATTAAAGGTCCAAAAACAAAAGTGTTTCAGTTTCAGGGGGCTTTGCTTCTCTAACCATCGATCGACGATCAGAGGCTCTGTCAGACTGCCTCTTGACTCCGCTACGTCTTTTTTGATGTACAAAACAACTAAATAAGGTCGACATTTGGCCCACACAAAAAAACTGTTGCTTTCTGTGCCCTGGCTCTTGCCCCACTTTGCCCCTTCAGCTTCAGATTCCTAGCGCCGCTTATGCTGCAGCAACTCTTTTGTTGACAGATTTGTCCAGTCCTTGATGTCATCACACCAGGCCCTCCGAGATCTACCTCTACCACTGGTGCCTTGTACCATTTCTGTGCTTATGCATTTCTTTACACTTTCATCTTTTTCTCATAATATATCCAAAGTATTTGGGCATTTCAGGCTACGACTGAGCTCCATAACTGGCTTCCATTTGCTTCTTTTAGTATGTCTTTATTTTGTTTTCTAGCTGGTGTCTTAAGTTGTTAAAATCTCTATTCTCCACAAAGCAGGAAAAAAACAACAACAACAAAACTGCAAAAATGTTAAATAGGTTTACGTTATTGCAGAAAATGTAAAATTTAAATCAATTTTCACTTAACTAAGTTATTTTAGCTGTACAGCAAAACCACGACAACTCGTAAAGCAGATCCACAAAAATCAAAAGCTTGCAACGCATCCAGAAGACGCAGCTGCATAGACTTGTTAACAAAGATGACCACAACAAAATCAAAGTAGTGGAATTTCGTGCTTATCCGTGCTCTGGCAGCACTGACGTTCGCACGTCCCTCCAGGCGTCATTATGCATTAACCGGTCCACAATAGCAGTGCACGCACCGCGGCACTATATCAGCCACCGCTTCTTACTTTTGCTGCCTTCTACATACGCCTTAAATAGTCGTTCACAAAGCAACCTTATGTCTATCTGCGAGCGTTTTGCATTGACTTGCCGTAAATCAGTCGCTTCTCAGTCGATGGGCTATTTAGTAGTTAGCGACGAACCGACTGGTGATGTTTCAAAGATCTATAAAAATAACAAGAAATATTATTAGATTGTGACCAATCTAATGTACTCCTCGCGCGCATCATTTTCTTTTGTATTCTTTTAAGAGCTTTTTCGTTCCTTTTGGTTAGCATTAGAGACCCGGCGTCTAATTGAGACCCGTTTAATACTATACTAATAGTGACTGGCGTCGCAGTAATTATCGGAAATTGTCTCCCCGAAGTTCATAAAATATTGCCCAATTTTAGGAACTTAGAAGGAAAAACTTTCCAATAATGGTCGATGACGCTTGTTACCAGTTGTGTAGCGATACCTCAACGCATGCGTTTATTTGGCACTGTTGTGGAGATATGGCGCCTCAAACATAATGGGGTCACGACCTTGACCTTTTGGGGTCACGTGACGTCATCAGTCACGTGACCATTCTACTCCCGGGGGTCGAGTTCCTATGTGTGGTCCTTAGTGACCATGTGTCTATCTAGCACCGTTATGGCGATATGGCCGTTTAGAGTTCTTCCAGGAGGCTTTTCCAGGAACAGAGGTCGGTCGTCGGTCGGTCCTCAATATTACACTGATTTCATATACTCTTCTTCGCTACGTTAGGAACGTAGCGCGCGAGGAGTAAAAAAATATAAGAATGTGTGGGAAAAAAACAGCACAAAAATTGTCAGCAATGTTTACCGCAAAACTTTAGCAGGCTACGCCTCAAAAACGAATATGTCAATTTAATGCAGACAATGTTAACATATTTGTTTCAATGCAACTATACAACGAATAAAGCCAGGTGTTTGGCTTTTTCGCCCCTTGACTCATTCGCCCCCTGGCTCTTTCGCCCCCTGGATGATTCGCCCCTTCCCCTTGGACGATTCGTTCCCATTGGATAAAGGTAATTCGACATCGAGGTTTATACGTAATATTTGTCTTTAAGCCTAGACAGTTCATGCATGATGATGAGTATAAATGACTGTGTGAATGTTTAGTGCTTTGTTTAATTATGAAATAAAATCATTAAAATTAAGTCCAAAATTTTCAGGTGTTTTTCGAAATTATTTGCAATTCTAGTCAGAAAATTGTTACGAAGCCTCAAATAACTTACTGTCGTTTTGTGGTATATTCAAGGGAGGGGACGAATCGTCCAGGGTGAGGGGGCAAACAAGCCAGGGGGCGAACCGGCAAAAGGGCGAAAAAGCCATAAGTCTAAAGCCATGCAATGTACATGTTGCCGTAATAATTTCGTTTCTATTTTTTGCTATTTATTTTCTTGTTTCGTTTACAACACCATAAACACTGTAATAACTGTATTATATTGCATTACAAGTATTTCAAGATGACGACAAACGAAGCACTTCGTTCAGCTGTATGTTAAACACGCCAGACGTTGTACAGACGTATACAATGTAAAGCGACGTGACACGGGTTAGTTGCAGATGTCAAATGCTGCCAAGCAGTCAAATCCGCTAAGTAACAATGCTACTTGAGTCTCACGAGGTGAATAGGCAGATCGCTGATGACGTAACGCATTGGCTCAATCGACGGGAATATCCTACTGTTGGCATGAAATCGCCGGCAGATGGCGTGCGTCACGCACGAGTGGTCATGCGTCACTTTACTTACTGACTTCAATCATTACTACTTTGCAATCATGCAGTTTGCCTTCCGGTGGTCTGGCGTACTGCAAAGTTAGTTGTCAGAGTTAGTCTCAGACTGATGTCCCGCGGCATTGAACACTTGAAGTAGTCATGTCATAACTACAGAATATGACACAATCTAAACCAAGGGCGGCGATTTTCAGTAAGCATTGGGGTACGGGCTAGCAGGTCTGTATTAAAAGGGTAGATTGCTGGAAATACATAGAAAGTCGCGTAAAGTAGGCTACAGAGTTATAAATTTAAGTACAGGTACACGTAGGCCTAAAACACAAAAGTTACAATAAAATAAATACGTTCGGCTATTACCTGAACGCATTGAAGTCGGGGCTATTTAGGATTTTAAGTTAGAGCGCGTGAAGTAACGGTATCTGAAAAACAGAAGTTTTCTAGTGGGGTCCACGGACAAAGCCATGGAAAAAAAAGTCTGGAGGACGTTTTGCTCTAGCAGCTAAAGCTTTTTTGTGTATAATTGCACGCATTTTTTGCATTGGCGTAGCTATAGGAAATTTTTCCTGGAGAAACAAATCCAGAGAGTCCCTTCCTTTCCTTTCCTTTCCTTCCCTTTCCCTCTTTCTTTTCATTTTTTCTCGTTTTCTCTCTTTTCCTTCTTTGCTTTTTTTCTTATTTCTTCTATTCTTACCTTTTTATTCAGCTTTTTACCCTTTCCTTTTACTTTTCCCCTCTTTACCCTGACTTAAAACAACTCCAAAATTCAAGTTATAGGATTAGTTAGGAACTAAGGAACTGAGGGAGTGTTGTGGGCTTTCCCAGCGGGGAAGAACCCCAGCCATAATCAAATTTCGTGCATTCGGGCCTATAGCCTTGAAATGAGATCTGGTGTAACAATTTTAACTATTTTCCTGAGAATTCAACTGACCACATTTCGTGCAGTTTAAACAATAGGCTTAAAGACAGGCAAAGGTGGTGCCACAAGTTTAAAAGTGGAGCTACAAATAATCTGCGAGCGAAGCGAGCAGAAAAAATTGGCCAGTTATAGGTGCAGAAATGTACTTTGACCTGCATTTGAAAGGCATAGTTGAAATTTAAAACTAAAACTTAATCGTTTTCTGGCAAATTATTGAGGGACAACCAGTATGTTGTCCCCCTTTGCCCAAATACTGGTGGGGACATATCCCCCTTATCTCCTCCCGGGATCGCCGCCTATGATCTAAACCATTAAATTTTGTCGTTGACGTTAAAGTCAGTGTTTATTCAAAAATTTGTGTGCTGATATTATGTACATCAACGGCGTCGTAGGTTAAGAAAGTAAGAGGCAAGAAGTTGCATTTTTCGGACGAATAGCTACAAATTTCCGACAATGGAAATTGTGGGTGCTAAAATGTTTAATTTTTGTACATAAATTTTTCTGAAAATAGCGTATTTTTTATCTCGAAAACAAATTTTTCGACAGGTTAACAATTAAAAGACGTAGATCAATGTAATGTAAGTCGGATGTGAATAGCCAGCGGTTAAATCGTTTTACGATATCAACGATAAAAAAGCTGTTAATTAATGTATATAGTTTTACTGTATACAGAGTGGTCCAATAAAAGTAAGCCCCCAAATTTCTGTTAGAACTGTATCAAAAATTGATTAATTTGCTAGATTCGCCGGTATTTTTCGCAAACAGAAAATTTGCAATTAATTGAACACCAAAAATTCCGTCGCACACCACACAGGCGTCGCTACACTACCTTGTAGAATTCAGTCAGCTTTAGAATAACTGAGTTACAGTGTAACGTTCAGTAGGATTTCAAAGCTCACTGTTTCACGACGACGTTTAGATAAGACCGGATCGTTAGCATGCAGTCATTGTTCATTCAAGTTTTCCACTCTTTCGGCTTGCGAAGAAATTTTGAAAATCGGTTGATATTTGACCAAGTTGTGAACATATGACAAAATGTAACACTTTAAAACGCCATTTAAAACACTTCCAAGTTGTTTTTACTAATCTCGATGCTACAGCGCATTAGAAACTTTTTCGTGCCTCTTCGCTACCTGGTAAATAAACTGATTGTGCTTCGTATAATCAGCGTATTGATTGCGTTGTTATAAGCCGGCTCGCGACTGGTAGCGACAGTTGCCCTGTGGACAGCTGACCCGCGGCAGAAACAGGTTTTGCCAGTTTCTGCCACGCACGCAAAGGCGAATAATATTCGAACACGTTCTCTGATAATAAGGGTCGCTTATAGCTTGCAGGGTATATGCATGGACTTATTTTTTACGAACCACTGTGCAATAGACTGCTGTTTCGTCAGGTGGAGAGGATTGTGATTTACGGCGTCGTTTTTGCGCCGATTATGTCCAATAATTATTGCAATAAACCGACAGACACGGCACACGCAGTCGTGTAATTAATTTCAGCTCGCTCCCCATGCATGCCGCAACACGCGACTGCAGTCTGTAGAAATTGGTGCCTAAAATTGCTGCCGCTTCCTCGGCTATCGACCAGCCCCCGCAGTGAAACATCAGGGTTGGTACGTTTCTGTCAAAGGCGAGGTTCGTACCGCGGTTTATACCGGTTTAAACCGCTGCGGCAGATCACCATTTGCAGACTGCTGCCAGTTTAAACTGTGACGTTAATTTTTTACGCATTTTCGCAAAACCATTGCAAAGCATAGATTTTTATGTTAATTCGTTCACAATCATTCTGTAACGAAGTTGCAGTTGTGTTACGAGTAGTGAATTTTGCTCCCGATATGCCATGAGCTGGTGAGATTGTGCACGTTAATCTGCCAGCGTTACAATAATTATTGTAATGAACATTTTCGAGTGCCTGTCGGTTTGAACCAAATTTTGGCGATATAAACAGGCTTAAACCTATTCAGTGGCAAAAACGTGATCTTGTCGACGAAAATTGAACTCTGCCCATCACGGTCCGACTAGCATAGGAGAGTATTTTAGTATTTTTGGCTGGTGCTGTCGACGCGGCCAAGTTCCGGCGAATTGCGATGATGACTGATGGGTTTTTCTGCCAGAGACAACCTCACATAATTTGACCATTCATCTTATTGGACTCGTATATGCAGTAACTGTGCGTGATTCACGTGATAGACTGTATTATAATATTATCCTTATTCACTTTAGCTTCAGCTTTATATACAGTAAATGTGCTTCGTGTCCAGTCTGTTGATAATTTCGTACAGTCCACTTTATTAATTATTTTGTTATGCTACGATACTCTCGCAAAAATGAGAGTTTGTTACTAGAAAAAAGCCTGACACTTTGAAGGTAAAATGGTTAAGGGTAACCATAGCTGTTGATGGTAACCCGTTTTGCAGCTATGGAGCGTCGTCTGCCATATGCAGCAAGGTCAACTTTTTGGAAGACCATATTTCGGCCGTTGAAGAGGTGCTCCTGCTTTAAATTTTTACATGCACCATAGTAGTAAATATGTACTTTTGGTATCTGGTTTTTAGTAGTGTTATCTTTATTTTTGTGTACATATTGTATGTTTTTTGACTGACTGATAAACGCACAATGCGTCAAGCCGTACTGTTACATCGAAAGTTACGAGCAGTTTTAAACCCTCACTTGGTGCTACAGAAACGACTATTTGGCCGCATTTGCTATGAGCCTACGCCATTGCAATGTCGGCCGTTCATCTTTTCAGCTTCGATCCCTCTTTTGCCGAGCTGCTTCCGGTCATGCGCAGAGCGCTTAGTTCCGGTCCGACGTGTCGGGCGGTCGGCCAGCGGTCATTGATCAAAGCAAAGCCGACGCACCACGTGACCACGCGTTGGCTCCGCCTACCGTTCGGTGGTTTTTTTTGGCGGCGGCGGTGACGTTGGAGATAATTAATTGCCTTGATGTCAGCGAGACAATGCCTCGTCGCTTCGTTGACCTCTTACTCCATTCGTATTCATTGCACCGACTTAGCCGAGCCAGCCAGTCGCCCGGACGTGTGTCGCTGTAGCCATCCTAGTCGATATCATAATGTGCCGTCCTTCCAGCGCCGCCGATGGTGGCCGGTATTGCACATGGGGTACGGAAAAAACCCGCGACAACCCCTACAGACGGAGACACGTAGATACAGCAGAGACAGCAACTGCTGCCCCAACTACAGAGTCCGTGGAAAGTTTATGAGTTATGATGTTCCCAGACTCCACCCTATTGACGCTTTTGGCGACTCGCATCCCCAAAATTTACTACCCCAGGAATGGAAACCTTTCCGGTAGAGAAGCGTCGCAATCATGTGCTTCCGTGAGAATCGATCAGATCAGTATCGGCAGTTTTTACTAACCCGCTTGGCTACACAGCGTTAAAACTATATCTTCTTCTTAGTACGATCAGACTTCAACTAGAAAAACTGATGACTTCTGGCTATTGGTGGTTGTGGACGTTCCGGCTGTGCTAAATGCATAACTGAATTGCTGATAAAATAAAAATGAATGTTTATCTATGGTTTCTTACAGAAGGGTTGCGACTCCCTTTCGCTAATGTCGGTATGGTATGATGAATGTAATCCCTGAAGTGTCATCGCATTTCTTGATATCCCGACAAAAAGATAACAAAACAGTGCGCTAACGATATGCATGCACTGCACAGTGAAAGTTCCGACAAATTCACTAGTAAAGGGGATTTGTCATATCGGGTATTTGTCGTGAGGGCTTTCGATGGACTCTAGATTGCATTAACTCGACACGGCCGTCGACATTGTATCGTGGACAGATACCGGGATCAGCGGACGCGTAGATTAATCACGAAGAGAATTATGTGACAAAAGAGAAACTTTTTTCCGCCCAGCGTCGATCGGTGAC
>Ga0209367_1009298_pt1 | contig 13352 bp, 4 predicted proteins | sample WorMetLIZISLAND2_FD_187412 | JGI IMG/M metagenome (GOLD analysis project Ga0209367, IMG submission 187412) | Marine gutless worms symbiont microbial communities from Max Planck institute for Marine Microbiology, Germany - Olavius geniculatus... ... | reverse complement strand
TTAAAATGAGTAGTAACTCATTCACATGAGTTACGGAAGGTGGGGACCTTAGTACAGCTGACTGGGGTTGCCTAGCCGGCCGCTGCGCCAGCCTGTGTCTGCAGGCTGCACACGGTGGCCGTGCGGCAGGCAGCTCTGGTTAGTGACGAAAACGCATTAGAGGCGTGCGCATGCTCGCGATGATGCGCTATACAAATTGACAACCTTTACCTTTACCTTTATAGCATGGGACAGATTATTGAGCTGTCGCTGATACAGCTCTTTAAAACTGAGCAAATCTTAGCTGAAAGCGTATGTCTGTTTGTCTGTTTGTCCACGAACACCGCAATGCACTGGGTCGATTGGAAAAGCTGCATATCGACAGCAGCAGCAGCAGCACGGGCTCAACTGGGTCTTGTCAGTGCTGCTGCTGCAGCTGTGTGGCGGCGGGAAATCACAGCGTCACACGGCATGCTTTCTCTGTGCGTTACCAGTACCAGTGTAAGCTAAGTGTAATCTAAGTGTTGTTTAACGATGCATACCCTGCTCAAAAAATGCCATGGTAATACCATGGTATACTATGGTACACCGTGGTACAAAGTACCATGGTAAAAAGTACCGCCCCAAAATACCATGGTACTCTTTCCACGGCATACCATGGCATTTTTTGAGTAGAGTACGCCTATACCGCAGTGCACGACCACCTGTCACGGTTTCAAAGGAGACACAATAGGCTACTGCAGGCAGCATGAAGCCGAATGCGGCATGTGTGGTGTACATAGGCTTAATAGTGGCGATGGCAGACCTATGGACTACTGTTTCAGGTATAGAGTGGAGTCTGAGTAGGCCTAGCTACATGCAGTTTCGTAATAGAGGCACAACAAGCATGAGACAGTGAGCTGAAATCTACGCATATATATATTGCTCTGGGTTTTAAACGCGTACCGGGCATTAGAAAGACGTGCCACAGATCGCCATGTTACTGTCGTTGTAGCGTGCTGTGAACAATAAACTCGCCTACAATTAGCTAAAGGCAGCCAAAGCAAACTTGTATCATAGAACGGGCGTTGCTGCAGCTGCCAGGAGTATGCGCACCAGTCACGTGCGTCCTAGGCTGGCATGCCACGACTGACGACCGAGACAGAGGCCTAAGCATTCAAAACATGGGCAGTGGTCGATTATTATCTTATCAGTAATGCCGCAGTCCAGTCATCGGGCGATCATGTTACACGTTCTTCGTAAAAAGAAAAATCGAAATAATGAGCGCGAAAAAATTATTAAAAAGTATTGTAAATTTTTTGTAGTTATTCATGGAAAACTCGTTTTTTTCCGACGCGATGTAAGCTACATCTGCAATAGCGATTAGCATGGATAAACACCCAGAAACATACACTAAGGGAATTGCAGACATACCTGGTAAACCTTGAACGTGACCCATTCATAGGAAGGCTCCTCTGCGTTCAGATCGTGACCGGCCGACCTCAGATCTTCCTGAGCTTGGCGCAGAAACCTTCGCGCCTGCGCCGGCTGGGGGTTGCAGCTGGCGAAGCTTGGCGGCGGAACGTTCGACGTACCACCGGCGGCCGCGTAGAACGACGTCGACGACGAGGTGTTGGCGTACTCGCGCGCGAAGTTCTCGCGGTACCGCTCGCGTTGCGTCCGGTGCTCGCGAGCCCGGCTGTTCATCTCCTCAAAGAAGAAGCGGAACGCGCTAGCAAAGTTGCGCCTGAACGACTCGCTGCCGGCAAACGGATTGCGCGGATCCGCCGAATAGCCTTCGGGCAGGTCCTCGTCACCGTCGTCGGACCGACCCTCAAGCCGGTCCAACTCAGCGCGGATGTGCTGGGTGATGACTGTAGCGAAGTCCTGGTCGTCGATGTTTTTGTCGGGATGCCAACGCAGCAGCAGACGTCGAACGACCTTGCGTCGCTCGGCGTCCGGTAGCTGCCAGGCGGCGTCTAGCGCTTCCGTCACGTCGCGTTTCACCGAGTCCTCACGAATCAACGAATCTTTCAGCTCGACATATACGTCGTTCACGCCGCTGGAGGAAACTTCTTCGTCAAAAGCAAACTGGGGTCCGTGTTGCTGACGTCCGTTCCGTGCTTTCCCCGAGCGCAAAGTCTGCTGTAGCTGCAGATTCTGGCTTGACCCAGCCCCTCCACGGGTATACACGGTCAACTGCAGCTGTCTGGGCGGTTCTGGCTCGAAAACCGTTTGATCAGCGTAGAGGGACGGCGAAATCTTGGGCGACAATTTCATCGACCCTGACGGTGAGAGCTTCGGCACGGGAGAGCCGCCGGACGAGGTAAAGACTTCTAAACGGTGAAACCGGTAGAGGCTGGTAGACGAAGCAACAACTGCCGGCTTGTCGTCGCCGATGTTGATCAGATAGTTCTCGGTCAGAACGCTGGCTGCGCCGACGTTGTGATGTTGGTCGTGATATCCGCCTCTATTTGTCTTGTTTAGCATCTCACCGTTTTCGCATCCGTTTACCATCAGCAGTCGTTCGTCGTCCGCCCTTGTGTCGTTTTCACCGTCTGCGCTCTGACCGTTGACAGACATCTTTTTGATGATGATCGCGTAGACGATCGTCATGTCGCCGAACATGGAGCTCGTCGCTTCGTCGTCTAGTTCGTAGCCGACGTATTCTCCGTCGTCGAACTCCTCGAAGTCTTCTCGCAAGAGATGGTGATCCTCGACTGGGACGAACGAGCCGGGATTGGGCAGCGTCGTTCTCCTCCAGTCGTCTTCCGTGACAGAGCCGTGATCGGGACGGACGCGCAGCCGGTCCAGCGTCCGCGAAATGGCGTGCGGTGCGCACGACAACATCGGTCGGATGTAGTGCACCGAGTTCTTGAGCAACTTGCCGGAGATCTCATTCACTACATCAGCCATCAGCGCCTGCAGCTCTTCGCTGTCGGCACCGATTAATTTCGAAATGTAGACGACAAAGGCGGGTTCAGAATTGTCGTCAGCGGACGTCGGGCGTTGCTCCACAAAGCATGTCGTGTCGGCTTCACTGTTGCTCAGTGGCTGTCCAGTATCGATGTCCAGCAAATACGTGACTACGCGATCCACAGTGTACACCTCGAGAGACTCCAATCGACGCCGGATCGCATCGAGCACCGACATTTTTACCTTGTGTCCAGATCGCTTATGTTCGTGGCGAATGAGACGAATTAAACCTGCGGTGAAGGATCTGAAGCCGATCTGACTGCGAAGTTTCTCCGCTAGTGAGCTGACAACCTGCGAGCCGGCGTATCGTTCGCACAACGTCTCTCGAACAACGGCAGTCAGTGACCTGGGACGCAGATCTGCCGGCAGCAGTCCTAGAGTTCCCGAGTAGCTGTCGTCCACCGGCACCAAACCGCACTCTCCAAGATTCACCAGCAAGTGTCGATCGAAGTCAAGAATACGGTCCAACCACGACACACGGTCGACGAACACGACGTCAACAGAACTGCAAAGTTTACCCTTATCAGTCGGCAAGTACAGTTTATCAACCGCCGACAACAGCGTGTCGGCTGACTCTTTCGATTTAGCGAGAGATTTAAAAAGTCCTCGAACTGCTTTGAGTGCCAACCGCAGCTCATTCGGATGTAAACGTTTACCTGATGTATGCTCGTGAAGACTCTTCAGTACGGTAGCATACTGGATCGGAGTGGCGTGGTAGGCGGCACCGAGGCGAACAAATAACTCACGAAATTCTCCCAGTTCTGAAGGAAGTCGATAAAGGTAAGGAACAAGCTGATCCTCGTCGAACAGGTTGACAGCAATCTGTGAAGGTTTGAGAAACGACCGACCAAGATCGAAAACGACGCACGCAGTGCCCGACAGTCTGTCAACCAGCAGCTGCCGTGTCTCGTCATCAGCGTTTGCCGTCTCGCTGTGCAGATAGCGGTAGGTTTTTTTCATGATGTCGGCACGCATGAACGTCCTTACTTCCTCCGTGTGACTTTCCGCGGAACTTCTGTGTCCTTGTCTGCATAGGTTCAACACGTGCTCAATCACAACGCTCACCGGGGGCTTGTCCGGGATGCGCAGTCTGGCAGCCACTTCACGCCAATATTTATCTGTCGGGACTTCATCATAGGATCCCACGTCAGAATCGCATAATCGATAAGGGTTCGCCCACTCCGGCAACAGGTAGGCGCTAGTCCACACCAGCGGTTCATAGCGTTCCAACATTCCCTCTTTAAATGTGATGTACTTGGACGCAACACAGTCGTCACCGTTTTCATGTTTTCGTTCATCAAATGGTGGATGTATTTTGTGCAGTATCGAACTGCCGCGTGCTGCCGGTATAAACCTAATATCTGCGATCAAATCAAGCACAGACTTTGTCAGCAAGTCCTTCATTCGCAGCAGATGCACCATCAGCGTTCTCGACTTTTCAAATGTACCATCACTAGCTCCAAAGTTTTCCACCTCGAACGCAACTAAGCTGGCAAACTGAACAAAAGATTCGGCAGAAACTTCCGTCTGTAGGCCGACAGAACGCAGCAGCTCTAGCCACTTGAACTCGTTGAAAGGCGGGGCAGGAAAGGCCATGTCATCCCTGGCCAACATCTGCTTGAACACCGGGTGGTACGGGTCGCACAGCATCTCCGGTAAACAATAGCTGCCGTCTGCTCGAGCAACAAATTCAAGCTTTCGCAGTGCCTCCAACACCGTCGCCCGATCGCTAGGCGAAGCTCGCACTAAGTATACGTCGCGAAGAAACTCGATATACTTCTGCCGTGCTGGCGGCTCGAAAGCGTGAAACTCAGCAAAAATGAAGTCCACGTACAGCTGCAGGATAGATATCGACCTACATCCGAGGACCTCATAAACGTGAATGAGAGCTGGATTGTAGAGCAGGAAAACGGTGCCATAACGAAGTCTCCATGCATTAAGGTCGCACTGGGAAGCAACGTTCTCACTGAGGGTATATACCTGACGAGCAGCCGACAGAGAGACGACATCGCCAGAGACTGTGACGTGGATGCAGACAGAACGCAGCATCATGCACAGATCGACGTCGTCACACCACGTGTCAACGAGATCGGCAAAGTACCTCAACAAAACGAAGCACTCATCCCTGCTCAGCGGCAACGCCTGCCTAGCAGACACGCGATGAAGAGCTCTGATCACAGCGCACGGATCATCAAGTGTGGAAACGAGTAGCCGTGGAAACGAAGAGTTGACGTTCGGCTGATGTCGACCACACGAGATGTCCAGGATCTCAGTATCAAGTTCTGGCACCCCGAGCTTTGTCAGGCATCGCCGGACGGGGTGACTCATTATACCTACTTGACTGTAGTCCAGCACATATCTGGCATGCCCCAAGGGCATCAGAAAACTGTCCCAGTCACCGCTTGCACCGGACGTTACATTGTTATTTGTCAAGCTGGCCTTCACCGGAAGTAAGCACCAGTCATCCAGGGGCTGCACTATTTCCTTTGCGGTAACTCTGTCAGCACCAAGTTCTCTGCATTTCTGTTCGTACTCCAGTCGCAGAAATGTCCACAACTTTGCCAGCCACGTGCCGGTTGGCGGTCCGTTTTCTTCGCCGGATCGCAGCGCACGCTCATTGAGCGGCCCGTACATATTCATTGGTAAAACTGCAGGTAGCAGATGCGCAAAAGACGAAACCGTGAATGCGGAAAATACTGAACAATCGTCCCAAACGCTGTCGGCGAAATGAACTTCATGTATGACCTGGTGGAGAAACTTGTGCCTGAGGCCAGGCAGCAAATCGGAGTGATCGGTACGATAAACCGGATCGGCGACCGAGAACGAGCGCAGAAGGTTATCGTGGCAGAGCAGCAGCGGCAGGCCATCGAGACGCTGTGCCGCGTCGTCGCTATCCTGGAGACAGAAGCTGAGAACCATCTTGAGATTAGTTTCACTGACCAGTTTGGACTCTGATATGTTAACCGGCAACGAATCAGCCATGCGACAGCGAGAAGAAGCGAAAAAGTCAATCACAGACGCTGGAGTGACGTAAGTGACTTTGACACCGGCGGAAAGAAAACTGTCGCAGACGAAGCTCGGCAGTGAGACCAAAGGAAATCCGACGGCCAGAAGGACACGCCGCAGTAGGTCTGCTGCTGCCGGCGGCTTATGGGCCGCTCGGCCTGCTATGGAACGAGGTCTAGATAGCTGTTGCGACTTTACAGGAGATTCTGATTTTACAAACGTTTGCTTAAGATTATCGAAATAGACAGCATTGGCTCGATCACCCAACACAGCGTACCACTCCACCGTGCAAACGTCGTCGTCCGGGTCTTTACCAGTCTGGAGAAAATCTTCATTGATAAAAGTTCTGACGACAGGCAAAAGTGCTAACGACGACTGTGCAACACCACGATACAGTGCCTCCATTAAAGATAACCAGTAGCCGATAGCGCCGGCCGTCAGGTTCGGAAACAAGCGGTGATAACGCTTCATCGTATCATCGCCAGTTTTTATCTTACTGCCAATGGCGTGAGAGACGGCCTGCAAAATGGCAATGTACGATGGCGCAACAACATGACTGAACAGCAAAGAGTTCCACACTGATTTGGCGCCACCGACCTCGTCGTGCCAGAGGTTGCGTCGAGACTCGTGATCAAGAGCGAAGTGGCCGTTTATACTGACCGGCAGATCGCATCTGATTGGCAGCGGCAGGAAGCACGAGACTCGGCTGAGGCGCGACTGTATCGCTCGCGGCTCTGAGGCGTCCATGAGAGCAGCTACACCACCGCGCGGCATCAGCATCAGATCTCCTCGACGAAACGCCTCGTCCACTACCGACGGGATCTCAGCGTCGCCACCGAAGCCAAACCTCTGCGCCACCAGCCACTTCTCCCAGCAGCCGTGATTGTCAGACAGCGTCACGACGTACGTCACGCTACGTTCGTAGATGTCGCATAGTTGCAGCAGACCAGAAGCGATCGCCTTGCCGACCGTCTTCGCATTCTGCACGAACTCTTCTTTGACTTTGGCGTCTTCTTCAGACATTAGCACTTGCACCGTGTACGTGTCGACCAAACGACCACTGGAACTGTCTACTTGCGACAGATGAACCGATTGGATACTGTTGAGAAACAGAAGACTGTCGAATATCTCCGGACGAAGCTTTCTGAACAGGTCGTCGACGGCGTCCAAAGTCACAGGTTGGTCGGACAGTTCCGAGTGTTCAGCCATAGCTTCGTTCCGCAGCGGCAGTCGAAACATCGTCCCGTTGCTCAGGTCAAAACCGCAGTCTTCCAGGTAGCATGAAAAAACGTCCGTAAAGATCCTACGCAGACGCGGAACTTCCGCAAACCTGCGACCAGGTTCGTCGCACGTTGCCCCGGGAACATAGCGTGCGTGCGGATCGAAGATGCACAGATTTCCTCCAGGATCCGGACCCCCAGTGAGAAACGATGGCACATCGGTCAAATGGTAGACGCAGTTGAATCCGACTCCGTACTGTCCGGTAGCATTCGGATCAGTGCCTTTCCTACCCTCACCGAGCCTCTGAATGGCGTCAAGATCGGCTTCCGTAAATGCCCGGTCATTGTATATGCAAAGGGCTGGCCCCTGCATGGACTTCCACGCCGGATCGAAAAGCCTCTCGACGCCATGGTGTCTAGGGTCTTTGATAAAGTGGACGGTAGTGGCACCGGCATCATCAGCGTTCTGTAGCATTTCATTCAGCAGTTCCCGATGGCACGGATACGCCGCTAAAATGCGGCGCAGTCGAGTGGTCAGCCGTTCTCGTTGACCAAAGCCCAGACCTCTCGAGTGCTTTCTCAGCATGTCGTGCCTACGAGTACTCACGCCGAGCTGGCGAGACATCGCGTACGGAATCAGCGGATGAGAAAATCCGCTTTCTAGCAGTTGGTCATTGTCGTCTTCTGCTGCACCAGGACTTACATCGACCGAAGCTGCCGGCAGCCAGCCACAGTCAGGTTCGTTGTAGCACAGCTCGGCGGCAGAACGCAGCACGCCGGCAGAGTCTGGAATGTATATCGTCTCATCAGCGCTCACGATGTCGGCCATTGTAACTTTGTGCTCGGTCATCTCGTCGTTCAGTAAACTGGCCAGCTGCAAAGCGAGCTTAAGCAAGTCTTTGTCGAGAGGCGTGAGACCGTGCTTTTGCCTCATTGCACGGAGAGCTGAGACGTAAGCCGTCGTGTCGAAATGGTCGCGTACTCCAGCCGCCGTCAGCAAGTCGCCAATCCGTTGCCGTTGAGTCTCCGGAACTCCGCACAAGTACGGCAGACAATTGTGTGCGAAGCTAAACGCCACCTGGCTCGGCTGCAGCAGTTGTCCCGAAACGAGGACAAATGGCATGTCGTGCAGACTGTCGCCGATGTGTTTCCGCGAAATGACGTCACTGCAATGGGTCTGTAAGACATCACTGACATGAGTCATCACTCGCTGGAAGTCGTCGAACTGATCCGCAGCTGAAGGAACCCCAAACACCACGACATGACTAACGACAGTGTGAAGCTGTTCCAGAACATCATCAATCGACGGAGACTTGTGACTGGCACTGATCTGAAGAAACGACTCAAGCTGACTGCAATCTGTCTGTGACTTTGGGAATACATCAGCGTCTGCAATAGGTCTTACACAGCAAACTAGATCACTGCATTCAGAAGAATACACTTCGGCAGGACACATCTTGGAATTTTCGGTTATGTACCAAGGCAATGGAAAGAGATCAGGTTTCGGCATTACAGGCAAGAACGGCGTATGAACCAGACTGTTCCGAATGACTGACAAACTATAGTCTGAGACGGAGTTTTGATCAGCGACAAGTTTCTGTGCAACTACATTTAACAGTCCGGTGACCATCTGCTGAGCACAAAGGTCATCAGACATCAAAACAATTTCTTGTGTGCGGTCAACAATTTCCTGCCAGGTAATATCACACAGCTCATGCTTCATGCCAAGCTCGCACAAAAACTGGAGAACATCCGGACTGCAAAATACTTCCGATGGAAACCGCGAATCTTCTGGACCGTACATCTGAGCTAGCAGCGACGCTGGATCCACAATGTCACATGGACGTTTTACAAGTGCTCCGTACGGCGAACATGGAATGGATGAACTATTCCGAAAAACTAACTGGACACTGGGCTCGTTCCTCCGAATAGCATCAAGCAGTAACTGATCCCGGCTTTCAGAAACAAGATCCGAAATATTTGGCACAAAAACGTCGTTGAAGAATTTCATTACATCGAAGACGTTCATTGTTACATTGCCAGCCACGCCAGCTAAAGCAAACGCTTCTGTCAGCCATGTAGGAAGAGTACAGACAATCTTTCCTGAGTCCGAAACACATCCACGAAACACCGCTAAGGCTAAAGGGCCAATGGGCGACGTGGCATAGCTGGTTTCAAGAAACAGCGTGTTGCTGATAGAAGCCCATCTGTTGCCATCTGAAAACAGCGCATGAGAATCACTCTGGCTGCTCTGACTGGAAACGCTAGAGTAGAATGCAGACAAAAGTGGTTCACACGACGTTTCAGTAAACAGCGGATTTGGCCACAGAGCATGAAACTCGGTCGAAAGAGGACAGAGACACAGTTCAGTGACGTCAGCAAGTGCTTGGACGTAAGCCTTGCAGGCGGCGTCGTGGAATAGCCAGCGGTTCCATGCAGGTCGCGCGTCGAACCGGTCGTCCTCGTTCGGCTGACACAGATGTTTGCGACTGGATGTGACTGCGAAGCAGCCGTTGACGTGCACCGGAAGCCCCAACCGAATCGGAAGCGGCATGAACGAAAACAGCGAGCCAAACGGACTGGACGTGACCGAGTCGACTAGTGGCACAGCAGTGTAAGAACCACCACCAACGTCGTTACACGGATCCAGACACACAGCAACCGCGGCAGTTGGTAGTAGAAAGTCCTCCTGCAGAGCCATCCGCAACGACTCCTCGACGCCCATGACGGTGCAGATAAGCCACGTCTGACTGACGCTAGACACAGTTCGTTCCAGCAGATTGGCGCCTTTTTTCGTGACAGCAGAAGTAATCGTACAGACCAGGGAAGAGTCCGGCGTGTCCAGCTCTTCCAGAGCAGCTCCGGACCTCAAGCCGGTCAGTACTTCTGCTGAGGATCTCAACACGGAGGAGTTTTGCACGAGCTGACGGGTCTCCTGATCGGCGACGGCGACGGACGGCGGCAGATCGACGGCCGGTGAGAGCTGGCGAATGACGCGTTCCAGTCTTTTCTCGGCCGAGAACACGAGCACCGGGTCGCGAGCCGAGGTCGAATGCTTCTTGAGATGATAGACCGAGATGCGGACCACATTCTGCGCGAACATCAGGATCGACTCGGCTGCCTCGGAGAGCATCCGCAGCAGATCACGCACGTCGTGGTCGGTGTACGGACGGCTACAGATCTCGCTGACCGAGGCCTGGTTTGCGGTGCGCAACGGCAGGCGAAACAGCGTACCGTCGTAAGAGTCTGCAATGGTGGTAGCACTGGCTTGTGTCGTGAGCCTGGTATGCAGCAAATCGCAGCCGAAGACACCGTCCCACGGCCGGAACTGGTTGCCGAAGCGGCGTAGACTCCGGCGGTGTCGGCGCAAATCTATCCGGACGCCTGGTCGCGAGCGGTCGCGGATGCAGCGGCCGAGGTGGCGGCGGTGCGGGTCGAATATGACGATGCTGTGCCGGCTGAGAAAACACGGGACCTCGGTCAGGTTGTAGACGGCGTTGAATCCGAGGCCGAACCGGCCGATCTGATCAGTGCGCGACAGCTTGGTCGCTCCGCCGAGCTTGGTGATGTTCTCGAAGTCGACGTCAGTGAAAACTGCGTTGTTGAAGACCCAAAGCGCGGGTCCCTGGCACTCCTTCATGCCGTCGTCCAGCAGGCAGCTCCGCGCGTCGCTGTTCTCTCGCTCGTCGTACAAAAACTTCACCTAAACCACACAGAACCAACGCTAATGCACCAGCTGATTCGTACATTTTATACGTGTATGACTCTATACCCACATTATTCTGTCTAGCAACACAACCCAGATAGACAATTGAAAACCTGCAGCACAGAACTTGTGGGAAGCCTTTCATTCCCTTAATTTTGTCCTTAAAGTCCCCAAAATGGAGATAAGGCTATTTCAATGGGCATCATCAAGTAATACATCTGGCATGTTTTCTTACCCATCACACAGATGTTAAGCTAAAAATTTTAATATCTCAAAATTTTTTAACATGGGTCCGCACAATACGATCCGACTTTTATGCACCTTCACTGCCAAAATTAGTGGTAACATTGAAGAACACTATTGCTAAAGATTCCAATACATCCTAAATCCGCCGTGAGACATAGACAGAGAAAGAACACTGAAGAAATCTACCTCAGAACCCATTTAGGCCCTACTGTAAAGCTGACAATATTTCACAAAATGGTTTGCAGACTCGTTTGGGGTGTAAATTTATTGCTATCTCTCACCTCAGTGGCTCCGGCGTCGTCTGCGTTCTGAATAAGTTCCTTGGGCACGGCCAGCCCGTCAGCGTAATCGTCAAGCAAAGCGCGCAACCGACCAGTCAACGAGTCCGTCTGTCCGAAGCAGAAGTCTAGCGGCTGTTCGGCCTCCAGCATCCGAGACATCAACGAGGGAACTCCGAGCACTTCGCACGTCCTCGTCGGTACGTTGGCGTGCACGAGGCGCAGCGGACTAAAGTCGTCGTCGACCTCGACGTCGTCGTTAGCAAGCTCCGAGTTCAGACCGAGGTCCGACAAAGTATATCCTACACACGACATTTACATTTGGACAAATTCGTCCATCGATGGATCGTTCTATGGCCATGGCTGTTGCTTCTGCTTTGGTGTCGGCAAGGCTTGATTATGCAAACTCGATCCTTTTCGGGTGTCCACAGAAGCACATATCTCGCCTTCAGCGAGTACAGCACGCACTTGCTAGAGTTGTAATGCAGCAGGCCTATCGTTCTTCTTCATCGACTGAACTTCTCAAACAACTCCACTGGCTACCTATTGAATGGCGAATAAGATTTAAACTCGCCACCTCAACTTATAAGACACTGCACACTGGCCATCCACCTTACCTTACTGATCTTCTGCAGTATCATAAATCCTCAGTGTCCACGCACTCTTCTACCAGTCAGTTACTTGCAATTCCACGGCATAACTTATCCTTTGGTTCTCGTTCTTTTCGTGTCTCTGCACCGAAAATTTTAAACTCTTAACTCCTCAAATTTTCAACGTCAAACCTTGGCTACCTTCAGACGTCACTTAAAGACCCACTACTTTCAGTCAGCCTTTTCTGCCACCTAGCGACCATCATCCTATGCGCCCTGATTCTTTCTGAGACTCTGGCGCTTTATAAATCATTTACTTACTTACTTACTTACTTACACGGCCATTTTCCAAAAAAAATCTGGTTACACATCAGCAGTAAAGCAAAGCGGGCGGGTTATTAAACCTTTATGGCACTAAGGCCCAACGTGCAACTTTGTATGATACCGAGCGTTTTGAATGACTGACACACTGAAGTTTAAGATTCTTAACTTTTAAAAATGGAAAAAAACTAAAACAGTTGTAAACGTTTTCCAGTGCAACAGTAACTGGTTCGCCACCTATTAGCTTAAAACGTCAAAAGTTTCCTTTAAAGGTACGGTTCCACAAAGATGCCACATTTTCTAGTTTTTTGATGAAACTGTTGTTACAGTCGTATTTTACGGTTCCGACATCAGAGTTTTTGAGCTATACGAGTGCAAATTAATACGGTTATAATGACGCGTATGGGTGATGGATTCGGACCTTGGCGCAGCCATTCTTCGTCGCAGTAGGTGCACTGCGTCAGCGGCGCCAACTTGAGCTGTGTTCGGTCTTCGGTCTGCACCGGTAGACAGAGATCATTGCGAAGCGCGTCTATGTCCGAGTCAGTATAGAAGCTGCTATCTGCAGCCAGTAGCTGCGACTTGAGTTCGTTCAGGACGCTGATGCAGATGTTGAGGTCTCGCTTCATGTCAGCGTTCGCCTGGTGCGCTGAAGATTTCGACCCACTGGATCCAGGGGGAACCACCAGCGGGCTGTCGTACTTCTGACGCACCTGCATGCAACCGCAAAACATTCACTGAAACTTATCTGTAATCAAATCAAATCAAATCATTTCATTTAGTCAAGCAAATACAAAGGCATAGACAAAATGAAAAATGAAAGAGCTTGAACAAGGGCACAAAGGGCTGCAAGAGCCTCTTACATGAACCCCAAAAGAAAAAAAAGAAAAAAAACATACAAATAAGACAACACAGTAAAACCAAGTTAAAACACAACTGTAAACCGAGCCAAGTCAAAATCATTTAGTCGAGCTTTAAACATTGCCAGGGATGTGGCTGCAACAATATTTTCTGGGAGAGCATTCCACATGTTGACAACCCGGTGCCAAAA